>OLGY01000134.1_pt1 | contig 63896 bp, 48 predicted proteins | sample 1605951 | NCBI WGS metagenome assembly OLGY01 (sample SAMN03283280) | human gut metagenome | biome: human-associated habitat; material: feces | host: Homo sapiens | place: Peru | collected 2012
AGCTCAACGGTAAGGAGTCTAACACATACGACTATGTAGGCGGCAGAGACTCCGGTGCATCCATGTCGCTTTTGCCCTATGTTCCAGTAAAAGACGGCTATACCTTTAACGGCTGGAACACAAAAAGCGATGGAAGCGGGGATAATTACAAGTATGTTTATTGGAGAATTTGGGATAATAACGAGGAAACCAATAAAGAATTTGATAAAGATACTTTGATCACAGAAAGCAACGGTTATGTACGATATAAAAATGTAACTCTTTATGCTTCTTGGACTAAAAATTCAGAAACGCTGACAGAGCCTGACGAACCGATTACGCCTTCGCAGCCGACTCAGGAAACCGTAAAAGAAATTCAAAGCACAGGAGAAACAAAAGCAACGATTGAATTTGCAGACGGAATAAATAAAGACTACAAATTAGATATTCAGGAGATAGAAGTCAAAAAAGAATTGGCAGATAAAAATGTTAAATTTATAGCGGACATCAATGTGCTTGACGGAGATGCCGTTGTAAAAATCAGCGATACCAAAATGAAAATCAGAATTGCGCTACCGGAGGATTTAAAGGAATATGACAAATACGAAGTTGCCTATATCTTGAACGGCGAGATTAAAGAAACCATACCTGCTACGGTAGAAAACGGTTATATTGTATTTGAAACAAGCCATTTAAGTCAATATGGAATCATAGCTACAAATACCTCGGCCACAGGCGATACCAGCAAGGAAACAACCAGTCCCCAGACGGGCGACAACAGTACTCTTGCTCTTTGGTTTGCCGTATTGTTCGTGTCTTTTGGCGGCGTGATCGGCAGTACTATTTATGGCAGACGCAGAAGGCTGAATAAATGATGACAGCGGAAAGGACGATGTATGATGAAAAACTGTTCTAAAAGGTTTCTAGCCATTTTGCTTATGGTCTGTATGCTGCTGACAGGATTCCCGACGCATGTTTTTGCTGTGGAAAGTACGAACTATACGTTGACTTACGCCTATAACGGTGATTCCACGGTATCAATTACTGGCATAAGTGTTGCGGAAGGCTTTGAAGAAGCGAATCTTGCCGTAGAAATTCCAGAAACCATTGACGGGATGAAAGTTACGAATATTGCTGGCACTCGCTGGAGTGGATTTGCGAGCTATCATGTTGTATCTGTTTCTATTCCCGCGAGTGTGACGGAAATAGGTGCCGGGGCGTTTATGAATTGTCAATATTTAACGCGGGTTACCTTTGCGGAAGGAAGCGCACCCAGCTTTGAAGACGCCTATCATTCAGATCAGAACGGTGTTTTCGCGGGCTGCACGGCACTTACCTCCGTGGAATTGCCTGCCGGAACAACAAAGCTGGGAACCTATATGTTCTACGGCTGCAAGAGTCTGAAATCAGTGAATCTTTCGGAACTCACGCAAATTACAGAGATTCCGTTTCGTGCGTTCAGTCGCTGCGCTCTGTCCTCTGTTGAACTGCCCGAAAACATTAGCAGCGTAGCACAGGATGCTTTTTCGGCAAATTACATATGTACAGGGTTAGATGATTATGGCGATGAAATCAGAAACTATACGATACAGGATGTCACGCTGAACGAGGGACTAACCGAGATTGGAAGCGATGCCTTTTATGGTGCACCCATAACCTCTCTCTTGCTGCCAAACTCCCTGACAACGATAGGTCATTCCGCTTTTTCCGGCTGTGAGCAGCTTGCGAAAATTACCTGGCCTGATAATAAAGATTTTACCGAAATCAATGGCTTCGACTGCTGTACAAGTCTGCCGGATAGCATTTTCGAGAGTTTGCCTGTCACCGTAACATCTATCGGATACGAGGCGTTTCTCGGTTGCCGCTTTTCGGCGGTTTCCCTGCCCGGAACGATTGAAACGATTGGTGAACGGGCATTTGCTTATAATTACAATTTACAATCCCTTACGCTCCGTGAGGGTCTGCAATCCATCGGAGTCGCGGCCTTTGCCTACTGCAACGGTACGGATGGAGACTACATGGAAGGTCTGTTGAACGCTACCATTGTGGTACCGGAAACCGTTACCTATATCGGCGCAGGAGCTTTCTCTATCCCGTACAATAGCTATTACGCCGCTGATGCGAATTCCGGACTGACCCTGAAAATTTTGAACCGGGATCTGAATCTAAAGGAAGAATCCGGCGAATTTATCGATATTTTGGGCACGGTCGCATATGCCACGATTTATGGCTATGTTTACAAGAGTGATGGAGGAACGGAAACCGACCTGTATTCCTATGTGCAAAATCGAATCGAGCAAAACTGCCGCTATATATGGGAGAATCTTTCCGATACGCAGGTCGCCTATACGGTGAGCGGCACGGTAACTCCTGCGTCGGCAACCATTACGGTCGAGAAAAATGGTGAAAAGACAGCCTATACGACCGATAACAGCGGTAACGGGACATTCTCCTTCACCGTTACGAACGACGCAGATGTATCCGTCACCATCAGCGCAGAGGGGTATTTCAGCCAAACCTTTGTGCGCACCGCGGGCAGCACGGGAAATTGGGATTTGGGAAATGTGGAGCTTTCCCTACTCCCTGTCGGCAGAACCATTACCGTTTCTATGTCCGACAGCGAGGGTAAAAATCTTTATAGCTTTGACGGACTTACTTTTGTACTCAAAGCAGACGAAAGCACTTTGGCAGAGGGAGCGGATTACATCCTGCAATTTCCGTACATCATTCTGAAGGATACCGTATCCGTTACTAAAAATACCAAGCTAACGTTGAGCGCAGAAACGGACGAAAGTCTGAAGCGCAGCGGCACAACAGCTACCACAACATTCGCAAGGCCAAGGCTGGAACTGGTACTTCCTACTTGGGGAAATGTTGTGATTCCTACTGTAAGCAGCTTTGTCGGCGGACATAATGTCCTGATTTTTGATGCTGAAGGGACGCTGACGGAATACGGCATTGTTTCTTCCACGATTATGGAAGAAACCTACAGCTATACTAGCGATAAACTGAAAGCAGGTACCTATACGGCTGTCATTTTCAATCAGAATCCATACTTCTCTGTGATTCCGACACTTTCCGGATTGACGAGCTACGGTATGACCGAAGGTACAGACTATAAAAAGATTTCTTTTACCGTGCGAGATGAGGAAACAACCGTTCTTAATACCGTCGCCGTTCCCATTTTGAACACCGGTAATTTCAGCACGATTGTGGATACGGACTTTTCCTGCGTTCGGCTGGATGAAAACGCGCCCCTGACCGGCGTAAAGTTTCGTGCCCGCGTGTTTTATGGATTTGCAGATGAAACTGTCGCAAGCGGAAAACTGACAATTCATATTCCGGAAGATACAGTTGTAAGCTATATTGTGAATGAAACCGGAAGGCTGGATGCGGGATCGGAATCAAACGGATACACCCAATCCGGCAATACGCTGACAATTCCTGTAAACAAGAACAAAGGCGTTGTATTTATGGATCTGATCGTCACGGGAAGGGGAAAACGCGTCATCTCGGCGGCACTCTCCAATGGTGGGAAAACATCACCTTTGGGAAGCTGTGCTTTTAACTGCCACACTACCCGGCTGACGCTGCCCTCAGAATATTTTGAGAGCCGGATTGCCACCATTACGGCTGCTATAAAGGCAAAGCCGCAGACAAAGGTGGATGTCTATCTGGACGGAGAGAAAAAGGGTGAGGTCACCACGGATAAGCTGGGTATCGCTTATTATGACTTCACTCCGCCAGTAGATGCCGCGCTCGGACAGAAGCTGATCATTTCTACCCACACGGCGGAGGGTGATGGAGCCAGTGCTGTTATAAGGAATATTTTCACAGATGCGGTCGTCAAGGAATTTTATTTCGTGCAGCACGGTAGCCAATACTATGTTGTAAAAGACAGTGCTCTTACGAAGAATCTCTCCTATAACTATTACTATACCAAGGGTGCCGAAGCTGTATCTAAGGACTGGAGCTTTTCCGCCACCATTAACGTGAAAAGTCCGCTTTATGAAGATTTGACTTCGGTGACCATCACCATGAAAACAGGTGACACGATGGAGGTGCCGTTATATTTGAGTGATAAAACCGTGTGCGAGGACGGCACCACGGATTATGTGTTTACCGGCATGGTCACGCTGAAGCACCCCGGCGTCTATCCCAACTATTTTGACAACTCCAGAGTTCCTGTGCGGCTGGATTTGAACTATGCCAGCATCATTGATGAAAGCACGCTGGGGGACTTGGCGGAGTATAACGGCACCCAGACCCTTATGGCGGAGCTTAGGGCAAACCCGCTGAGCGAGGAGGAAAAAAAGGAAATTAAGGATAAATACACAAATCCGTGGACGGAGGAAGTGATTGCTGAGTATACCAGGGCGACGGAGGAATGTCTTGTGGATCTCTACTGCCATATGCAGGGCAAATGCGTTGACCCTGACAACCCAACGGATGCGGAAAAAGAATCGGCCAGAGCTGCTGTGCAAGAGGATGTAAAAACGGTAATGGAGCCTTTTACTACCACCGATCAGGATATGCTCGACGAGATGGCAAACATGATCTTTGGGGACGAATATATGATTAAGATAGACGAGGAAATACTCGCCTATGCCACTACAGACGAGGAGCGCCAATGGGCCAACGAGTACCAGTCCGCCTTGTTGAATCTGCAAAACTCTGTGGACGGCTACTGTGACTATCTTTCCGCTGCATTGCTGTTGGACAAAAATCTGACGGACTATGCAGATGGGCTGGAGATTGCTGAGGAGGCAGGCATCACGGTGGCTCCTGCCATTGCCGAGCAGATAAGGGCAGGTATATTAGAGAGCGTGGTTATTGACAAAGTGGAGCAGGCGGAGGGATCGAATATCTTCTATGCATACGACAGTAGCGGTACTCTGATCTACACCATCGACACCTCCAGGCAGTTGGACAAGATACTGGCACACAAAAACTCCATCAACAACGGCGACGTGAATGCCGTCCTACCCGGCGGCACAGATGTGGCTGCGGCAGCGCTCAATTCCAACGCAGACAGCGTATCGGCCTCCACCCGGTTGTATGCGGAGGACGGAGACGCAACTGAGGCGTGGACGGCGGATGAACTGGAAGCGGTGGATAGCTGGGTCGGCGGCTTCTGGTTTGGTGCTGCGGCGACCGGGCTGGACGAGTGGCAAAAGTCTATGCAGCTCAGCGCCGAGAAGCTGTCCAAATTGTCCGCCAGAACACAGTGGCTCCAAGAGTGGAAAGGCAGATATCTTGCAGGGGAAATGCCGTATGTTGACGTAGAAACCTACGATAAGTTTATTGCGGAGATGGCTACGAAAAACAGGAAAATTAATGCTGCGACGAAGGTCGCCCCGAACATGGAGCTAATTGGAAAAGGTCTCAATGGGTTGGGCACTATGGTCAGTGCGGGACAGGCGGCAAATTCCCTTGTCAACGTCGTGGATAAGAACCGGGAGATCGAGGACTGGGAAAGTGAGGTGGAGCGAAAGGAGAAGCTGTACTATCACTATATGCGGCTTGAGACCAAAGACTGCGAAACCTTTCCAACCAAGTTCCAGTGCGGCGACGCTCTCATGCAGTGTACCGAAGCGGGGCGGAAGCTGATACCCCGTACTAAGGATCTACGTAATATGTGCGCCGTAGACACCGCAGCCAACACGCTGATGGTCGGCTCTGCGTTCGTTCCCGGTCTGGGATGGGGCGTGGCCTTGGGTATCGGCATCGCAGGAACGGCATACGGCGCGTGGTCAGACAAGACAAAGACCAATCTTCAGCAGGAGATTTCAAAATACGAAAATGATTTCTTTCTGGGAGAGTTGAAGGCGAAGAAGTATTGCAAAATTGACCGGCAGGACTGCCCGGACGAGGATTCTTCCTCCGATGGCAGCGGCTTCAGGTCCTCAGGCAACTCCAATCTCGGCTCCGGCAGCATCGGCTCAGACCTGAGGGAATGTTTAGACCCCTCCGGCATTGTTTATGAGGCTGTGGAAAGCAATCCTCTTTCCGGCGTAACAGCAACAATTTGGTATTCCGCCAGTAAAGACGGCGCAAACGCCGTGAAATGGGACGCGGAAAATTACGGCGGACAAATTAATCCCCAAATCACAGAAGCAGATGGAATGTACTCTTGGTATGTACCGGACGGCTACTGGAAAGTGAAATTTACAAAGGATGGCTATATCGCAGCGGAAACGGGATGGATGGAGGTGCCTCCGCCCCGGCTTGATGTGAATGTGGGGCTGATTTCCACGGCGGCTCCTGCCGTTCAAAGCATAAATGCTTATCCCGATTATGTGGAAATCATTTTTACGCAGTATATGAGCGTCACCGGGACTTTGACCGTTCCGAACGGCTATACCTACGAATGGGCAGAGAAAACGCCTGTGAATGAGGAAAGCAGTACATATTATTCCAAAGTACTGCGACTGATCCCGAACAGGAAAGCCCAAATTGGTGACACCGTTTCAGTGACAATTAACGGTGCAAAGAATTATGCGGGTAATTCTCTTCCAAAATACAGCAACGGCAGTTTGACGGTTGTGCCTCGGCCAGCCAAGATTGTACTGAATTATGAGGATAAGATTTCTGTCCATATGGGCGAAGCTCCTATTCCTAGAGTGACCGTTCGTGTTTTAGATTCAGATGGAAATCCCATTCCCGGTTTGAAGATTTTGACGATTGCCTCTAGCGACCTCTATGCTGCTATCTCACCGGTAAACGACATCACCGGAGAAGACGGTATGGCTGTTTTCGCTGTAGAAGGTTTGCTTCCTGGTACGGCAAAGCTTACTCTGGCTGTTGAAAATACTTCTTTGTGCACCACGATTCCAGTGGTTGTAACAAACATGGAAAATCGCCCGGAGCGGCCCACAGCGCAGATTGGCGAGATATCCCTGACTGCCGCATCGCCAAAAGAAAACTTTGTTACTGTGCATTACGGTGAAACTATGACGATTTCCTGCAAAACGGATGGTGCTGTGATCTACTATACCACGGATGGTACCTGCCCTTGTCAGAACACAGCGAGCAGGATGAAGTACACCGGTCCGATAACCATTACGGAAAATACAAAATTCCGTATTGCGGCATATAAGGACGGTATGGATTATAGCGAGCGGCTGAATGTCACGGTGATGGTAGACGATACGCACCAGCACAGCTATGGCAGCGAGTGGAAGTCAGACGAAAATGGACACTGGCATGAATGCGACTGCGGGGCTGCCAGTGATAGGACTGAACATGACTGGAAGGTGGAAAATGCAAAGGAGGCCACAGCTACCCAACCTGGATATACAGGTGATAAAACCTGCAAGGTTTGCGGCTATACGGTGACGGGAAAAGAAATCCCAGCTACAGATACAACAAAGCCTACCGAGCCTGCAAATCCGGGTGGCAACAATCCAACGAACCCTGTAGATAACCATAAGCCGACCAATCCTAACGGAGATGGGAATAAAAATACCAACAGTCCCCAGACAGGCGATAATAGCAATCTTTGGATGTGGTTTGTGGTGTTGTTCATCTCCGGCGGCATGCTGATTGGAACAGCTGTGTATTCCAAGAAGAAAAAGTATTCTAAGTAAGCTGTTCTGACTGATTTCGATGAGAAAATCAGCAAAGATTCCACATCATTGAATATTGTTAGAAAAAGACGGCTGCTTAAACCGATTGATCTAAGCAGCCGTCTTTAATTTTCGCTTTTGAAGGTATCTGCCTGTTGGCATAAAAGAATATATTTTTGGATTTCTTCTTCACTTTTTCCGGAAAAGAAATCTACAATCTATAACGCTTTTGAAAACACCATCGGTTTGGATGTTTTGAAAAACAGCCGCATCAATGCTGATTCGTCTTTTTTTATTTTCTGTATAGAAAATAGTGAATAGTATAGTATAGCTATAGGACAGAACTTGTTGGTGGCTATTCCCAGCCATCAACAAGTTTTTTTCTATAACTCGAATAGTAAATTAATTCACATTTTATTTGAAATAGTTTTATTTGAAATGATTTTATTTAAAATTTTATTTAAAAATAAAAAATACTGTTGACAAATTCAAAGATTAGTAATAACATAACATATGAACAGATACTCATATGTAAATATGATAAATATAACAATAGATTTAATTTAATTGTTTCAAAATGAATTGTCAGGTGTGAAAGGAGGGCTTGAATGTCAGAAAGAGAAGAGATTGATAATATCGAAGAAAACTGTGAAGTTGAACATCATCATGACAATGTTGTAAAACGTGTATCAAGTATTATGCCGGACGAAGAAATGTTGTATGATTTAGCAGATTTCTATAAGGTATTTGCAGATTCAACAAGAATTAAAATACTATACGCATTGCTTCAATCGGAATTATGTGTATGTGATTTGGCAGAAGTGCTTGGAGCGAGTCAGTCAGCAGTTTCTCATCAGCTTAGAATGTTAAAGCAGATGAAATTAGTTAAATTCAGACGTGAGGGTAAAGCAATTGTGTATTCACTATCAGACGACCACATTCAGAACATATTAAGTCAGGGATTTGAGCATATAACTGAATAAATATTTATATGCCGTAGAACGTAACAATTCGTAGACATCAAATTCGGGGACTTTTGAACCCGATAGCATATTATCTAAAAAGAAAGGTTGGTATTATTATGAAAAGAGCTTATAAAGTAGACGAATTAGATTGTGCAAACTGTGCAGCAAAAATGGAGAGAGCTGCAGCTAAGGTTGAGGGTGTAGATTCTGTAGCAATTAATTTTATGGCACAGAAAATCACACTAGAAGCCAATGATGACATATTTATGGAAGTTTTAGACAAAGTTGAGAAAGCAATGCAGTCTGTAGAGAAAGACGTAAGCATCGTAAGATAGTCAGAAAATGAAATATATAGGAGGCAGCCTATGAAGAAATTAAAGAAGAGATTATATAGAATTATTGCCGGACTTATAGTATTTCTTTTAGCGAGATTTTTACCTCTTGACAGTATGCTTTCAGTAAGTGATGTTATGATAGACAACATTCAGCTTATTATATATTTAATAGCATATTTTATAGTTGGTGGTGATGTTGTAAAGGAAGCAGCAGAAAATATATTGCATGGTCAGGTATTTGATGAGAATTTTCTTATGACGGTAGCAACTGTAGGAGCATTTTTAGTATCTGAATATCCTGAAGCTGTTGCTGTTATGTTATTCTATCAGGTAGGTGAATTATTCCAGTCTTATGCAGTTAATAAATCAAGAAAATCAATTGCAGAACTTATGGATATACGACCAGATTATGCCGTAGTTAAGGAAAATGACGGAAATCTTGCAAAAAAAGATCCGTATGACGTAAAAATTGATGACATAATTATCGTTAAACCGGGTGAAAAAGTAGCACTTGACGGCATAGTTGTAAACGGAAGCGCAAGCCTTGATGTATCAACACTTACAGGCGAAAGCATTTTAAGGGATGTTGATGTGAATGATGAAGTAATTAGTGGTTCAATTAATAAGAACGGACTTATTGAGATTAAAGTTACTAAGGAATTCTCAGAATCCACAGTATCTAAGATACTTGATCTTGTTGAAAATGCAAGTGATAAAAAGGCAGAAACAGAGAATTTCATTACTAAATTTGCTAAATGGTATACACCAATTGTATGTGCCTGCGCATTAATAATTGCAATTTTCCCACCATTGATTTTGAATCAGGCATTTTCAAACTGGATATACAGAGCACTTACATTTTTAGTTATTTCATGTCCATGTGCATTAGTAATATCAGTTCCACTTAGTTTCTTTGGTGGACTTGGTGGAGCATCGGCAAATGGTGTGTTAATTAAAGGAAGTAACTATATTGAAGCACTTTCTAAATGTAATTCTGTTGTATTTGATAAGACAGGAACACTTACTAAGGGTTCATTTAATGTAACAGAGATAAATGCTGCTAATGGTGTAAATGATAATGAATTATTAGAATATGCTGCATTTGGTGAGAGCTACTCAAATCACCCAATAGCATTATCTATAAAGAAAGATTATTATAATAAATTCAGTACAGATGAAAAGAGTCTTACAGATAGGACAAAAGAAGCAAAAGTTACTGAAGTCGCAGGACATGGTACAGAGATTAATGTAAATGGCAAAAATATTTGTGTAGGTAATGGTAAATTAATGAAGAAAAATAACATTACTTATACAGAATATGAAGGAATCGGTACAGTAGTATATGTTGCGGTTGATGGAAAATATATTGGTAATATAATCATTTCCGATGAGATAAAAGAAAATTCCAAAGAGGCCATTGCTAAGCTTGGTAAATTAGGAATAGATAAAACTGTAATGTTAACAGGTGACCGCAATGCAATCGGTGTACTTGTCGGAAAAGAACTTGGAATTAAGAAAGTATGTGCAGAATTACTTCCAGGTGATAAAGTCGATAAGTTAGAATCATTGTTAGAAGAAAACAAAGGTCAGGGTGTATTAGCATATGTCGGAGATGGAATAAATGATGCACCTGTACTTGCAAGAGCAGATGTCGGAATAGCAATGGGTGCTTTAGGTTCAGATGCCGCAATTGAAGCAGCAGATGTAGTTCTTATGGATGATAATCCGCTTGGAATCGTTAAAGCAGTCAAAATCGCAAGAAAGACAATGCGGCTTGTCACAGAAAATATCGTGTTTGCGATTGGTATTAAAATATTAGTTTTAGTCCTTGCAGCACTTGGTATAGCTAATATGTGGGCAGCAGTATTTGCGGATGTCGGAGTCGCAGTTATTGCAATTCTAAATGCATTAAGAGCATTGAAGATGCCTAAATAAATCATAGAGAATAATATATAATTTTATAAATTAATTTAAAAGAGCAGATGGAGAAGTAACTGTAATCGTTACCATCTGTTCTTTTTATATTATAGAGTCTGAATAGAAAATAAAAACAAATCAATTCAAAATGAACTCATGTATAAAAATGAACTTAAATACAGAAAAAGTTCATTTTATTTGCAAAAAAAGCAAAATTAAAATTGAACTTTTATGAATATTATGATATTATATAGCAAATGAACAAATAACAGTTTAACAGAAATGGAGATTAGTGTATATGGATAGTTCGATTTTTTCACAGAGAATGAAAAGTGCTATGGATAATAAGGGCTATAAACAGGTAGACCTGCTTAAACGAGCGGAAGCGGCGGGTATTAAACTTGGAAAGAGTCAGGTTAGTCAATATGTAAGTGGCGATGCAGTTCCAAGGAAAAATATAGGTGAATTTATTGCAAATGCACTTGATGTAGATATAGATTGGCTATATGGAACAGATAATGCGACAAAGCCAATGAAGAACAAAAATGGAACAGATAAAACCAATAATAATATTAAGAAAAATGAATCAGGAGATGTTAATATGAGAACTTTTAATAAATCATCAAAATTGGATAATGTTTTATATGATGTAAGAGGCCCGGTTGTAGAAGAGGCTAATAAGATGGAGGCAATGGGAACCAGAGTGTTGAAGTTAAATATCGGTAATCCGGCTCCATTTGATTTCAGAACTCCGGACGAAATTATATATGATATGTCATCACAATTAACTGAGTGTGAGGGATATTCAATGTCTAAAGGTTTATTTTCAGCAAGAAAGGCCATTATGCAGTATTCTCAGATTAAGAATATTCCTAATGTATCTATTGATGACATTTATACGGGAAATGGTGTTAGTGAGTTAATTAATCTTAGCATGTCAGCACTTTTAAATGAAGGTGATGAAGTGTTAGTTCCATCACCGGATTATCCACTTTGGACTGCCTGTGTAACTTTAGCAGGAGGAAAGGCTGTACATTATATCTGCGATGAACAGTCAGAATGGTATCCTGATATTAATGATATTAAGAGCAAAGTTAATTCTAACACAAAGGCTATTGTAATAATTAATCCAAACAATCCGACAGGAGCACTTTATTCTAAGGAAGTTCTTGAAGAGATCGTAGAAGTTGCAAGACAGAATCAGCTTATTATTTTCTCAGATGAAATATATGACCGTTTAGTAATGGACGATGAAGAACACGTATCAATTGCAAGTCTTGCACCGGATTTATTCTGCGTTACATTTAGCGGTCTTTCAAAATCTCATATGATTGCAGGCTTTAGAATCGGCTGGATGGTTCTTAGTGGAAATAAGGCAATCGCAAAGGATTATATAGAGGGAATAAATATGCTTTCTAATATGAGACTTTGTTCAAACGTTACTGCCCAGTCTGTTGTACAGACAGCTTTATGGGGACATCAGAGCGTTAAAGAATACATTGTGCCTGGCGGACGAATCTATGAACAGAGAGAATATATTTACAAGGCATTGAATGATATACCTGGTATCAGCGCAGTAAAACCAAAAGCAGCATTCTATATTTTCCCTAAAATAGATGCTAAGAAGTTTAATATTGTAAATGATGAGAAGTTTGCTTTAGATTTATTAAAAGAAAAGAAGATTCTTATTATTCATGGCGGCGGCTTTAACTGGAAAGAGCCAGACCATTTCAGAGTTGTATATCTTCCAAGAATCGAAATATTAAAAGATGCAATGGAAAACCTTGAAGATTTCCTTAAATACTATAGGCAGTAAAATACTAGCTATTTGTTTCTAAGCGAAAGCAAATAGTTTTTATGGCAGATGAGAAATCGCCTACGCGAATTTCTCATCGACTCTTCGTATCAACACGTTTTGTCCTATAACTTATAAAAAATAAGAGTGCAGAAATGCACTCTTATTTTTTACTTATTCTTCATCAATGTATTCAAAAAGGTCACCAGGTTGACAATCAAGTGCTTTACAAATGGAATTCATAGTTTCAAAGCGAATACCTTTCATTTTACCTGTTTTAAGATTCGAAAGATTGACATTAGTCATATTTATTTTGTCAGCTAATTCGTTTAAAGACATTTTTCTATCTGCCATCATTCTGTCTAATCGAACAATTATTGCCATTTTCTACCTCCTGTTATGCAATACTATCGATATCTTCATGAAGTTTTGCACCATATTTAAAAATTTCAGAGACAATTCCAATAATTGTACCGATTAGTAAAATAAATGTTGTTTCACTTCCTAAAGATAAATTAAAAGTTATCGAGTTAGTATGTTCGAGCATCATTGAAACACATTTAGAAATAACACTTGGCATAACACCTGCAAGCATAGTGATAACGGCTATACATTGAAGTTTAATAATTACCGACTTGGTAAATGGTGTCTGTTTCTTGTGGATATCTTGAAAAATTAATGTTAAGAGACCTGAAATAATTGCTGCAAATATCGAATATAAACCATATTTTAAATCAGTAATATCTTTGTATAGAAAGAACTCGAAAAAGCATATGAAAGCAGTAATTAATACAGCTATAAATATTACTATTGTAAATATTCGTTCTATTGACAAGCTGTTGTCAAGTTCTTTGATGTTTGTGTTATTCATATAATAATCCTCCTGATTCATAAAATTTAAAGTATCACTTTAAAAAATTAACTTGATAGTGAAATTATATGCATAGATTTAAACTTTGTCAAGTAAAATTTAAAGTAATAGTTTAAAAAATAAAAATAGAATAATAAATTTTTATAAGAAAATATGAATAAGGTAATATAATTAACGTAAATATATTTACAAAGAAAACGTAAAATGTTATCATTCAGAAAAAGGTTAGATGAGGAGTGTAATCCTTATCCAATTTTATATATGAAATTAGTGTGAAAAAAGCAAAATAGTGGTATTATAGTGTTGATTAGAAATAAATACAAAATGGAGGATTAAAATATATGAACGAAGTAATTAAAGCAATGGAAGAACGTCGTAGTATCCGTAAATTTAAACCTGATATGCCATCTAAGGAAGATATAAACCAGATTATTGAAGCTGGTCTGTATGCCGCAAATGGTAAAGGTAAACAGTCAACTATTACTATTGCAGTAACTAATAAAGAATTAAGAGATAAAATATCAGCAGTAAATTCAAAAATTGGTGGCTGGCAGGAAGATTTTGACCCATTTTATGGTGCACCTGTTATATTAATTGTTTTAGCAGATAAGAACTGGCCAACAGGCATTTATGATGGAAGTCTTGTAATGGGAAATATGATGCTTGCGGCTCATTCACTTAACCTTGGAAGCATCTGGATTCACAGAGCAAAAGAAGAATTTGAACTTCCTGAATACAAGGAATTATTAAAAGAACTTGGAATCGAGGGAGAATGGACAGGAATTGGACATTGTGCCGTTGGTTATATTGATGGTGAGATACCTGAGGCTGCTGCAAGAAAAGATGGCAGAGTATACTGGGTTGAATAGAAAGCTGACTTGAAAATATATAGAATAAAAACAAGGCTACATCTTAGTATTTCCTAAGATATAGCCTTATTTTAAATAACTACTTAAACTGGTTAGTTGCTGGGTCATAAGAATAATTAATGGCTCTTAATCTTCCGACAACGTCATTAATGTCTATGCTGTTTGCAACGCAAAACTCTGTAAGGTCTGAATAATTATCTCTTAGCTGTGTGTTAACATAACTTAAAAGCATAACAGGGTCTTTAGGTAAATTATTAATTTGCATTTTGAATCTCCATTTCTAATTTCCAAAGGAAATATTTTCTAATAAATAAGTATAACCTATTATATTAATATTAGTCAATAAATATAAATATAACTTGTCAAAATTATATTACCAATCTGTTAAATTTATAGAGCATCTTGTTAAACAGCTGATTTCAAGGTATACTATATAATATGATGATAAAGTCATTAAAAATTAAATATATGCGTAGAATGGAGAAATTATGAAGAAAATAGCAAGTTTTACCATTAATCATTTAAAATTAGAACCGGGAATATATGTATCAAGAAGAGATTACATAGGAAGTGAAGTCGCTACAACATTTGACATAAGAATGACAAGACCTAATTATGAGCCGGTTATGAATACAGCAGAAGTTCATACATTAGAGCATTTAGGTGCTACATTTTTAAGAAATCACGAGAAATATAGTGATAAAGTAATTTATTTTGGACCAATGGGCTGCAGAACAGGTTTTTATCTTATTCTTGCAGGTAATTTAGAATCAAAGGATATCGTAGACCTTGTAACAGAAATGTATGAGTTTATGAGTGAATTTGAAGGAGATGTACCGGGTGCCTCAGCAAGAGATTGTGGAAATTATCTTGATATGAATTTACCTATGGCTAAATATGTAGCTAAGAGATTCTTAGATAATACACTTAGAAATATTGATGAGAAACATTTAGTATATCCTGAATAAACAATATGGAGGAATTTATGAGTAAATATAAAGTTATCGGAATTATCGGAGCAATGGATGAGGAAGTTAGTAAGATTAAGGAGAAACTATCAGACGTTACGATTAAAAGAATTGCTTCAATGGACTTCTATGAGGGTAAATTACAAGATTTAGATGTTGTAGTTGTACGTTCAGGAATCGGTAAAGTTAATGCTGGAATATGTGCGCAGATTTTAGCAGACATTTATAAGGTTTCAGCAATAATTAATACAGGAATTGCAGGCTCTTTAAATGCAGAGATTAACATTGGAGATATAGTATTATCAGAAGATGCATTGCAACACGATATGGATACATCGGCATTTGGTGATCCTATCGGCGTAATTCCAAGAATGGATTGTTCAACATTTAAGGCAGATAAAGACCTCATTAAGATAGCAGAGGAATCATGTAAGGAAGTTCTTGACGGAATAAATGTATTCACAGGAAGAGTATTAAGCGGAGACCAGTTCATATCAGGTAAAGAGAAGAAAGATTGGCTTGTTGATAATTTTGCTGGATATTGTACAGAGATGGAGGGTGCTGCAATTGCACAGGCTGCATATCTTAACAACATTCCATTTCTTATTATAAGAGCAATATCGGATAAAGCAGATGACAGTGCGCATATGGATTATCCGACATTTGAAGCAATGGCAATTGAGAATTCAGTTAAATTATTAACTGCTATGGTTGGCAGAATCAGTAAACAGCAATAGATTAATTAACTTTAATGAATTCATCGACAGTAACGAATTCATATCCCTCTGCTTTAAGTGCATCGATGATTTGAAATGCAGCTTCAACAGAGGTATCAAATATATCATGTAATAGAATAATGTCACCACTTTTGGCACGTTTTAATACATGTTTAACAACAGAATCAGTATTAAGAACACTCCAGTCCCTTGGGTCAACTGTCCATAATACGGGAGTGAGATTAGTTTCACGTTTTAAGGCATCTGAATACATACCATAAGGTGGTCTGATATATTTAGGAGAGACACCTGCATAGGTAGTTATGAGTTCAGATGTCTTATTTATTTCTGTAATGGCTTTTTCTTCTGAGATACAGGTCAATTGTACATGTGAGTATGTATGATTTCCAATCAGATGACCGTCCTCAGCCATTCTTTTAATCACATCGGGATTATTCAAAACATTTTCTCCAATTACGAAAAATGTTGCTTTAACATTTCTTTCCTTTAATCCATCAAGTAATTTAAGGGTATATTCTGGGTGCGGTCCATCATCAAAAGTAATGGCGATTTTTTTAACTTTATCTGTGTTATTCGTTTGTGAAATATCAGATGAAGAACTATCTGAATTAGAATTATTATTTTTTGAATTATCATTCGTGGAACTATCATTCGTAGAACTATCATTCGTGGAACTATCATTCGTAGAATTATCAGAAGTTGAAGTACCAGCTTTAGATGATTTACTATCAGAACTTCTTGTAGGCTTGTTACTTGAATTACTTTTAATCTTTGAAATATTCGTCTGTATAGTATTGCTTATGGAAATCTGATATATAAATATTGCAGATAATAAAGTTAGAAGAAGTATTAAACTTAAATAAATATTACGTTTTTCCACACTAATCTCCATTTTTAAGCAGCTTTTTATAATTATATGCTGTATAAAAATATTAATGACGTACACAATATGTATTATCTAATTTCTTTGAAATGTGGTGAGTATGATAAAATATATTAAGATTACGGTAGCAGCTATAATGTATGCGGTTGGAGTAAGTCTGTTTCTTGATGCTAATAACCTTGTTCCGGGAGGAGTTTCAGGAACAGCCATAATTCTAAACAGACTTACAGGTGTAGAAATAGGTACATTGGTATTTATGATAAATATTCCATTATTACTTATAAGTATCTGGAAATTCGGAATAAGATTTCTGCTTACGACAATATATGTGATAGTTGTATCTTCAATATTTATGAATATTTTTTCGTTATATGGTGGAATAACAGATGACCTTTTAATGGCGGCACTCGCAGGCGGCGGACTTGTAGCACTAAGCATTGGAATAATATTTAAAGAGGGTGCTACGACAGGTGGCGCAGATATTGTAGTCAGATTAGTGAAAATAAGGCATACACATATTAAAACAGGAAGGATATTTCTGACAGTAGATGGAATCGTTGTAATTGCGTATGTGCTGATATTTGGAAATGTTAATGCAGGACTTTATTCGGCACTTACAGTAATTATAACTTCAACAGTTTTAGACTTTGTACTATATGGTAAAGATGAAGCAAAGCTTTTATATATTATCTCTAAGTCTGAGAAAAGTGAAAATGAACTGGTGGAAAGGCTATTAGGTGAATTAGAGGTAGGTGTAACATATCTGAAAGGATATGGTGCGTATAAGAACAAGGAGAAACGTGTGATAATGTGTGCAATAAGAAAACCGCAATTACCGAAAGCAAAGGAGATTGTAGATGAGACAGATAGTGAAGCATTTATGATAATTACTTCTGCAAACGAGATTATAGGAGAGGGATATAAAAGTCACAATACGATAATATAAGTAGATAGAAATATCCGTCTGTATTAAGTAAATTTGCATATATAAATATAGAAACTTTTGCAAGAATTGCTAATCTGTAGATATCTTTTTCGGCTCTTTTGATTATTTGAGTTCATTCAATGCCATACACTTAAAACGAGATGTCCGTCTATGACATTTACTTGCACTAGATAAAGGAATTATGAAAGCGTGTGTCATAGACGGACATCTCGCCTAAGTGTATGCTTAAGTTATTTATTCTCTGAATTATTCTTTACAAAGAAAATTATATAAATTACATAGAATAAAATAACTGAAATTCTATCGAAGAATGATACAAGAGCATATTTGGTTTCAGCAACTGTGAAGAATGAGAATATAACCTGGTTAAAGGAATATAAGAAGCTGAATACATTGCTTATTATTATGTAAGAAACAGGGATAATGAAAAATACTTTTTTATTACCCATTTTATATAAGCCGTATGCCATTGAAATTAATAATCCGATAGATAAAATTGAGATAATGAAACTTGTGAAATATGAATATCTTGAAGTTTCATATGCATCTCCGATATCTATTAAAGATCTAATTCCTGATAATAAGTTTACAAGGACGATTACACCAAGAGGAATAAAGAATAATAGATGGTTAAATTTAATATTTAACATATTAAGAATTATTAATGCAAGCAGACCGCCAAATGCGATTAATGAGAATGCTTCTATGACATAATCCCATGCTTCACGCTCAACAACTATATACATAATAATTGTGAGAAATGCAAATAACACTGATACGATTCCAAGAATTAATGAAATCATTGTACTTTTGTTTTGTTTCATTTTAAAGACCTCCATATATTTATAATATTTTTATAAAACATCGTAGTCAGTATAGCAAAGAATATTTCTAAAGTAAATAAAAACATAAATATATAAGATATGATTTGTTACATATTTTAATGAAGTATAATTTTTAATCAGATAAATAATAATATGTATTCAATAGTAAAAATTCTGAAGCATACAGCCTTGACAAATTAGAAGAATATTGATATTCTGTTAATGGACAAAGGCGTTCTCTTCAAGGGAGGAGAGCGCCTTTTTCTATAAATAAATATAATAGAATTCAGGTATATTAATACATTAGAATATTAAGATATTAAATACCGGAATTAGGTTTAAACGGATTGTTTGTAGTTGTTTTGTGCGAAGAATATACACAATCCTGATGAATATGAAGTACATAGCGAAAATATTTTAATTTTATGTATAATATGTGTAAATGGAGGAAAGTGCGATGAAGTATACTAAACAGGAAATAATGAATATGATTGAAGAGGAAGATGTGGAATTTATCCGACTTCAGTTCACAGATATGTTTGGAACAATGAAGAATGTTGCCATTACAGTGAGCCAGTTAGAAAAGGCATTGAATAATCAATGTATGTTTGATGGTTCATCTATCGAGGGATTTGCAAGAATTGAGGAATCAGATATGTACTTATATCCTGATCTTGATACATTTACAATATTTCCATGGAGACCTCAGCAGGGCAAGGTGGCAAGATTCATTTGTGATATATACAGACCTGATGGAACACCATTTGAAGGGGACCCAAGATATGTTCTTAAGAAAGTCTTAAAAGAAGCAGAAAATATGGGTTATACATTTGAGGCAGGACCTGAATGTGAATTCTTCTTATTCCATACAGATGACAATGGTAATCCTACAACATTGTCACATGAGAAGGCAGGATATTTTGATTTAGGACCAATTGATTTAGGGGAGAATGCAAGACGTGATATGGTTCTTAACCTTGAATCAATGGGATTTGAAGTAGAATCATCTCATCATGAAGTTGCACCTGCACAACATGAGATAGATTTCAAATACGATAATGCATTAGTTACCGCTGATAATATTATGACATTTAAGCTTACAATTAAGTCAATTGCTAAAAGACATGGTTTACATGCAACATTTATGCCAAAGCCAAAGTCAGGAATAAATGGTTCAGGAATGCATATAAATATGTCACTTAATAAAGATGGTAAGAATATATTTAATGATTCAAATGATGAGAAGGGATTAAGTAAAGAGGCATATAGCTTTATGGCAGGAATTATGAAGCATATAAAGGGAATGACAGTTCTTACTAATCCACTTGTTAATTCATACAAGAGACTTGTTCCAGGATATGAAGCACCAGTTTATATTGCATGGTCAACTACTAACAGAAGTCCTTTGATAAGAATTCCTGCACCAAGAGGTGAGGGAACAAGAATAGAACTCAGATGTCCTGATCCAACAGCTAACCCATATATGGTATTAGCTGTATGTTTAGCAGCAGGACTTGATGGAATTAAGAATAATTTAACACCACCTGCAAGTGTTGATAAGAATATATTTGAGATGTCATTAGCTGAGAAAGAAGAGGACGGAATAGAGCATCTTCCTGAAAACCTTTGTGATGCCATTGAGAAATTTGAAAATGATGAATTTGTACAGAATGTGTTAGGCAAACATATTTCCACAAATTATATAAATGCGAAGAAGAAAGAGTGGCAGGCGTACAGAACCCAGGTTACAGAATGGGAAATCGAAGAATATCTGCATAAGTTCTAAAGTGCAATATTTCTAAAGCGAATACCAAACTGAAACTGGAGGTGAAAGCATGATAGATATATTGGTGGTTTTTCCGAAACTCACTGATGGTCAGGGCATAAGAAATCTGTTAGTCAGAAATGGTTATAAGGTTTCGATTGTATGTACTTCTGGTTCGCAAGCGATGTCTTTTATGGATAATATAGACTATGGGATTATAGTATGTGGTTACAAATTTAATGATATGGTTTATACAGAATTATATCAGGAATTAGGATCTACTTTCCAAATGCTATTAGTTGCTTCAAGAGCCAAATTAGAAGAGGGAATTCCTGACGGTGTCGTAAGTGTGGAAATGCCTCTTAAATCATATGATTTACTTAATACTTTAGAAATGATGGCACAGGCATTAGAGCGAATTAAGAAAAAAGGAAAGCAAAAGCCTAAAGAGAGAAATGTGGCGCAGAAAGCTATTATAGAAGAAGCCAAGAAAGTATTAATGATGAATAGAAATATGACTGAGGAAGAAGCACACAGGTACATACAGAAGAATAGTATGGATAGTGGTACAAATATGGTAGAAACAGCACAAATGGTATTGCAGATTATGCATTAACATAAAGAATTGAAATGGAGGATTAAAATGTTTAAAATTAATGATAACTATTTGAAATTACCGGGAAGCTATTTATTTTCAACAGTAGGCAGAAAATCAAGAGAGTTCAAAGCAGCACATCCAGATAAGAAAGTTATAAGTCTTGGTATTGGTGATGTTACACTTCCACTTGCTCCTGCTGTAATTGATGCATTACATAGTGCAGTAGATGAGATGGGTAAGGCAGAAACTTTTAAAGGATATGCACCTGACCTTGGATATGAATTCTTAAGACAGGCTATAGCTGATAATGACTATAAGGCAAGAGGCGTGGACATCGCTGTAGATGAAATATTTGTAAGTGATGGCGCAAAGAGTGATTCAGGAAATATTGGAGATATATTTTCAGTTGATAATAAAATAGCAGTTTGTGATCCTGTATATCCTGTATATGTAGATACAAATGCGATGGCAGGAAGAACAGGTGATTACATCGAAGCAGAACAGAAATGGAGTAATGTAATCTATATGCCTTGTACAGTAGAGACAGGTTTTGCTCCTGAATTACCAAGTGAAGAACCTGACATTATCTACCTTTGTTTTCCTAATAATCCTACAGGTGCAACAATCACTAAGGATAAACTTCAGGAATGGGTTGATTACGCATTAAAGATTGGTGCAGTTATTATCTATGATGCTGCATATGAAGCATATATTTCCGAGGAAAATGTTCCACATACAATTTACGAATGTGATGGTGCTAAAGCATGTGCAATCGAACTTAGAAGCTTTTCTAAGAATGCAGGTTTCACAGGAACAAGACTTGGATTTACAGTTATTCCTAAAGAACTTAAGAGTAATGGAGTTACATTGCATAGTCTCTGGGCAAGACGACATGGAACAAAATTCAACGGAGCACCATATATTATCCAGAGGGCAGGAGAGGCTGTGTATAGTCCTGAGGGAAAGAAACAGACAGGCGAACAGGTTGCTTACTATATGAATAATGCAAAGATTATACGCGAGGGACTTGCAGAGGCAGGATATTCAGTTTCAGGTGGTGTTAATGCACCATATATATGGTTAAAGACACCGGGCAATATGACTTCATGGGAATTCTTTGATATGTTATTAGAGAAAGCTAATGTTGTAGGTACACCGGGTTCAGGCTTCGGACCAAGTGGTGAGGGTTACTTCAGACTTACAGCATTTGGAAGTTATGAGAATACATTAGAAGCATTAGACAGAATTAAAAAAATGTAAATATAAAATTTATTTAATGAAAAATTTACAATAATTTAGTATTTGCGATAAACTCCTAAAAAAGAGCTGATTTTACAGTAAATCGGCTCTTTTTTCATATTATGGTAAAAGGGGGCAGCACGTTGACATTAGCTATAATGAATGTTAATATTTGAAACAAATGCAAAAGAATTATATATTTACAAAACAATGTAATAAGTATATGAAAATAAATATATGAAAGGCAAAAACAAGTTATGAATGGATTGACTAGAGAGCAGGTAGAAGAAAAGATTGAACAGGGCCTGGTAAATCGTGCTGTAGATTCGGGTGCGAAAACAAATAAGCAGATTATAATGGATAACCTTTTTACATATTTTAATGTTATATTTATGATTTTATCTGTGTTAGTATGTGTGGCAGGTTCATTTAGAAGTCTTACATTTCTTCCGGTTGTAGTGGGTAATACACTTATCGGTATTATTCAGGAGATCAGGGCAAGAAATGTATTGGAGAAGATGAATCTGTTAAATGTTTCGCATACGACAGCGATAAGAGACGGTAAAGAAGTAAAGGTAGCTTCAGAAGAGTTAGTACAGGGCGATTTAGTAATATTTCGGGCAGGAGACCAGATTCCTGCTGATGCAGTAGTTATTGAGGGTTGTGTGCAGGCAAATGAGTCATTGCTTACAGGTGAATCAGACGAGATAGAGAAGAATAAAGGCGACAAATTAATGTCAGGAAGCTTTGTTATATCTGGTGAATGTTATGCTGAACTTGAGAAAGTCGGAGAAGAATCATATATTTCAAAGCTTACTTTAGAAGCTAAAAAGGGCAAGAAGAACGAACAGTCAGAAATGATTAAATCAATTAATAAATTGATTATGTGGGTTGGCATTGCGATTATTCCAATAGGTATAGTGCTATATTACCAGGCATATTTTGTGAATGGTGAAAGCTTTTCGGCAAGTATAGTATCAATGGTGGCAGCAGTCATTGGTATGATTCCTGAGGGCTTATATTTACTTACTACAATTGCACTAGCCATGAGTACCGTAAGACTTGCTAAGGAGAAAGTATTACTCCACAATATGAAGAGTATTGAGACTTTAGCAAGAGTAGATGTTCTATGCGTGGATAAAACAGGTACAATTACGGAAAATAAGATGGAAGTCCATGGCATCGAAGCTATAAATGAGATGTTTGGCAGGGAAGAGACAGCCATCGAAATAATATCAGATTTCGTAGAAAATATGACTGCCGATAACATTACAATGGCAGCAATGAAAGAATATTTTAAGAATACAACTAATCGTAAAGCATTAAGTTACACATCATTTTCATCAGAATTCAAGTATTCAAGTGTTACATATGCTGATGAAGTGTTTGTTCTTGGTGCACCTGAAATGGTGCTTCGTGAAGAGTATGAAACCTACAGAGAGCTTATAGAGAGATATTCTAAAAAAGGTTTAAGAACATTAGTATTTGGTAAATACTATGGTGAAATTGATGGCAAAGCATTAACAGAAGAAGTAGTTCCATATGCACTTGTATTTCTATCTAATAAGATAAGAGAGCAGGCTAAGGAAACATTTGAATATTTCAAACAGCAAAATGTACAGATAAAGGTTATCTCAGGAGATAATCCGGGAACAGTATCAGAGATTGCCAAAGAAGCAGGAATTGATGGTGCAGAGAAATATATTGATGCAAGAGAGTTAAAGGACGATATGGACTTTGCAAATGCGGTTAATGAATATAATGTATTTGGTCGTGTAACACCAAAACAGAAACAGCAGCTTGTACATGCATTGCAGAATAAAGGTCATACGGTTGCAATGACTGGTGATGGTGTAAATGATATCTTAGCAATGAAAGATGCGGATTGCAGTATTGCAATGGCATCGGGAAGTGAAGCAACGGCACAGTCAGCACAGGTTGTATTATTAGAGTCAGATTTCTCTAAGATGCCATCAGTTGTATTAGAGGGAAGAAGAGTTGTAAACAATGTACAACGTTCGGCAAGCTTGTTCCTTGTTAAGAATATATTCTCATTTCTGATGTCAATATTCTCAGCAGTATTTATGATTACTTATCCATTAGAGCCATCGCAGATTTCACTTATAAGTATGTTTAATATTGGTATTCCTGCATTCCTGCTTGCAATGGAGGCTAATAAGAAGCGTATAGAGGGTAAATTCTTAAGGAATGTGTTTATAAAAGCATTGCCGGCAGGACTTACAGACTTCTTTGCTGTAGCAGCACTTGTTGTCTGTGGTAAAGTATTCAAGCTTCCATCTGCTGATATTGCAACAGCAGCAACAATGTTATTAGCAATTGTTGGATTTATGATTCTAAGTAAGATAAGTGTTCCGCTAAACAGATATAGAATAGCAGTAATAGCCGGTAATATTGCAGGATTGTTATTATGCAGCATCTTTCTTGGTGATATATTTGCATTAAATGGAATGTCTAAGATATGTATACTTTTATTCGTAGTATTTTCATTTGCATCTGAATCTGTATTCAGACTGCTTTATGAAATAGCAGAGAAAATCAGCGAGAAATTCAAGACAGAAGCTAAGAAATAACTATAAAATTTGTAATAGTTTTCATAAAATATGGATAATTTTAGATATATGTGCTAAAATAATAATCTGGTATGTATACTAAATGGAGGTTTAGTTATGAATAGTAGTGATATTAAGAAGAGATTGAAAACCTTACAAAAAGAAAGTGAAGACAAAAAGCACGAGAGAAAAGTGTTAGCAACAGATTATGAGAAACAGGTCGATATAGTTAAAAAGAGTGGAATAGTTGCAGCTATATCATTTCTGTTTCATTATGTAGTCCTCGTATCAATGATGCATAATACGAAGCATGTAACTATAGCAGGAATGGGAAGATTTCTAAGTCCTTTTGTAATGATAGTATTTATAGGAAGCTTTGTTCTGTTTCTGATTAAGGGATTTGACTTGTTTGTCAATTCAGACACTAAGTATTCTAAACCACTTGCGGATAAACTCAAGATTAAAAATCCGGTGGCAGCAGAGCTTAAGAGAATGAATGATACAATCACAATGCTTGATGTGGAGATTGATAAATTAGAAAATGAACTCTATGAAAGTGGAGAATCATTTGATACAGAAGAAAAGATTACTGACATTAAGATGACAGCAGGTAAGAAAGAAAAAAACAGAGTTGTTAAGCGAATTGTATTAGAGATGCCAAAGCCTGATACTAAAAGCAATATCCCTAATGAAATTGCTGACTATGATGTAAGCGAAGTTAAGAGTGAAGTACAGAATAATATAGCAGACTACGAAGTAAATGAAGTTAAACATAGTATTTCAGATGATATTATGAAAGAAAGCAATACCAAGAATAAGACAAGCGTTACATCTGATAAGAATAAAGCTAAATCTAAGAAGAATGATATAGATGATTTATTTAGCGGATTAGATGAACTTGCATTAGATGATGATGAAGATGATTTCGAGAGCAGCAGCGAAATGTGGGAAAAAGATGCTATGAGAAGATTCAGCCGATATTAAAAGTAATGAAAGTTAGTGTTATATATGGAACTTTCGCATTTATGGATTCTGGCAACTTTATAAATAAGTTTTATGTATAATTAAAGGTGATAAAAATAGTGCTTGACAATCAATACTTTTTGTTTTATATTTGAGAAAGAGCAAAGGCGTTCTGGTTTATTCAGAATGCCTTTTTTTGCTTACCAGGATATTTCAACGAAATTTTCTGGTAAGCAAAAAACGCTCCGCGAGGATCGCACTGCGGCGGAGCGGAAAATGTTGCTATAGCAACCCGCCGCAGGCGGAGAATGTCACAAGCGACATTCTTTATTATTTTATATCGAAAATTTCTCTGTATTTTTCATATAAAACAATGCGAATGCTCTATAATAAATATATAAATACTGTGAAAGAGACTGGAACAAATGGGACTTGACAGGAATATGATGCCACCGACTGAGAGCATTATTCAATGGAACGTTGAACTGGAACACTCTGGAGTAGATTTACTGAACAATGCAGTAGGTAGATACGTTTGCACGCGTTAAGTGTTATGAGAGTAAGAAAGATAACTTTCTTGAACGTGGGTGGTACCGCGGATTGTGATAATTCGTCCCCGGAATATTTAATTATATTCCGGGGTTTTTCTATGTTCTGATAAATGATTAGAAGATGTCAGGATATATAAAGATATACAAAATATTAAAAATATTTCTATATTTAACCCGGAATTATATGTATAAGAAAATTTAGTGAATTAAGTGAAAGAAAGGAAAGTGGTCAGTATGAAAGAAACAGGCATTTACAGAGATGTGACATTGAACAATGTGAAAGAAGAAGACATTGGTAAAGAGATAAGAATTGCAGGCTGGATAGAGAATATCCGAGACCATGGTGGAGTATCGTTTATAGATCTGAGAGATATGTATGGTGTGGTACAGGTAGTACTTAGAAATACAGATTTATTACATGGTATTGTGAAAGAAGATTGCGTATCTATTGAGGGTCTTGCGGAAAAAAGAGATGAAGAGACATACAACCCAAAGATTCCATCAGGTACAATTGAGGTAGAGGCACATTCAATTGATATACTTGGTAAAGTATATGCACAGCTTCCATTTGAGATACAGACTTCTAAAGAGACAAGGGAAGATTTAAGATTAAAATACAGATATCTTGATTTGAGAAACCAGAAAGTCAAAGACAATATGATTTTCCGTTCGAATGTTATAAGATTCTTAAGAGATAAGATGACAGAAATGGGCTTTTTAGAGATACAGACACCTATTTTATGTGCTTCATCTCCGGAGGGTGCAAGAGATTATATTGTTCCATCCAGAAAATATAAAGGTAAATTTTATGCATTACCACAAGCACCACAGCAGTATAAACAACTTTTGATGGTGTCAGGTTTTGATAAATATTTCCAGATTGCACCATGTTTTAGAGATGAAGATGCAAGAGCAGATCGTTCGCCGGGAGAATTCTATCAGTTAGATTTTGAGATGAGTTTTGCTACACAGGAAGATGTATTCAAAGTAGGTGAAGAAGTTTTAACAGCCACATTTGAGAAATTTGCACCAAAAGGTTATGAGGTTACTAAAGCACCATATCCTATAATCAGCTATAAACAGGCTATGTTAGAATTCGGTACTGATAAACCGGATCTTCGTAACCCGTTAAGAATAATAGATGTAACAGAATTCTTCCAGAGATGTACATTCAAGCCATTTCATAAAAAGACAGTAAGAGCAATTAAGGTTCACGCAGATATGTCTAAAGGCTTTCATGAAAAATTACTCAAATTCGCAACATCAATAGGAATGGGCGGACTTGGATATCTTGAAGTAGAAGAAGATTTATCTTATAAAGGTCCTATTGATAAATTCATTCCTGATGAGATGAAAAAAGAATTATTAGATTATGCCGGATTAGAAGCAGGAGACACAATTTTCTTTATAGCAGACAGAGAAGCAAGAGCTAATCTGTATGCAGGACAGATTAGAACAGAATTAGGCGAAAAACTTGATTTAATAGAGAAAAATGCATATCGTTTCTGCTATATAAATGATTTCCCTATGTTTGAATATGATGAAGAAGAGAAGAAAATCGGTTTTACACATAACCCATTTTCAATGCCACAGGGAGGACTTGAAGCATTAAATACTAAAGACCCACTTGACATTTTAGCATATCAGTATGATATTGTATGTAATGGTGTGGAATTATCATCAGGTGCAGTAAGAAATCATGATATGCAGATAATGGTTAAGGCATTTGAAATAGCAGGTTATAATGAAGAAGTTCTAAAGAGCAAATTCGGAGCTTTATATAATGCATTCCAGTTCGGAGCACCACCACATGCAGGAATGGCACCTGGTGTTGACCGAATGATTATGCTTCTTAGAAATGAAGAGAATATTAGAGAGATTATTCCATTCCCAATGAGTGGAACTGCACAGGATCTGATGTGTGGCGCACCAAATGAGGTAACAGAACAGCAGTTAAGAGAAGTTCATATTAAAGTAAGAGATTAGAAGTGGAGGCTAGTGTGAAAAATCGAATTGATATATCGAATTGATATATCGATTTTTCACACAGCTACTTTGCGTAGCAGGTGTCGCAAAGTAACATTATCGCATAGCAAAATCTGAGATTTTGCTCGCGATTCCTTCGACGTAAACGTCTGTGAAATGGAGGTTAATATGGCAAACGTAATTTCAGATGAAACGATTGATTATGTTGGTATTCTTGCTAAGTTAGAACTTAGTGGAGAGGAAAAAGAGCAGGCCAAGAAAGATATGGCTAATATGCTTAATTATATTGATAAATTAAATGAGTTAGATACAGAGGGTGTAGAACCTATGAGCCATGTATTTCCAGTTAATAACGTATTTCGTGAAGATGTGGTTACGAATGGAGATGACAGAGATAATATACTTAAGAATGCTCCTGAAGAAAAAGATGGAATGTTTAATGTACCAAAAACATTTGAGTAAATTAATCGGAAGTGAGGCTTAGTGTAGAGATGAGTATTTTAGATTATACTGCAACAGAGCTTGCAGAGAAAATTAAGAATAAAGAAGTAACTGTTTTAGAAGCCGCTAAAGCTGTATTAGAACAAATTGATAAGAAAGAAGATATTTATCATTGCTATATTACCATTGATAAAGAAAAAGTATTAAAACAGGCAGAAGATGTACAGGCTAAGATTGATTCAGGTGAATTAGACGGTCCGCTTGCCGGAGTACCTGTAGCCATAAAGGATAATATGTGTACAAAGGATATGCTTACAACATGTGCATCAAAGATTCTTAATAATTTTGTTCCAACATTTTCGGCAGAGGCGGTGGAAAAATTAGAGAAAGCCGGAGCTGTAATAATCGGTAAAACAAATATGGATGAATTCGCAATGGGTTCAACGACGGAGACATCAGCATATGGAGTTACTAAGAATCCATGGAATCCTGAATATGTACCGGGAGGTTCATCAGGTGGTTCAGCGGCCGCAGTAGCTGCGAAAGAGTGCTTCTATGCATTAGGTTCAGATACAGGTGGTTCAATAAGACAGCCTGCTGGATATTGTGGTGTAGTAGGAATGAAGCCTACTTATTCGACGGTATCACGCTATGGCCTGATTGCATATGGTTCATCTCTAGACCAGATTGGACCTTTATGTAAAGATGTAACAGACTGTGCAACAATACTTGAGGTTATATCAGGACATGACACTAAAGATTCAACATCTATACAACGGGATGATACAGATTTTACATCAGCATTAGTTAATGATGTAAAAGGTATGAGAATCGGTATTCCAAGAGATTATTTCGGCGATGGTTTAGATGATGAAGTTAAGAAAGCTGTATTAGAGGCAGCAGAGGTTCTTAAGAGAAAAGGTGCAATCGTAGAAGAATTTGATTTAAGTCTGGTAGAATATGCAGTACCTGCTTACTATACAATTGCAGCAGCAGAAGCCAGTTCGAACCTTGAGAGATTCGATGGAATTAAATACGGATACAGAACAGAAGAATTTACAGATTTGCATAATATGTATAAGAAAACCCGTTCAGAGGGCTTTGGAACAGAAGTCAAGAGAAGAATTATGCTCGGTTCATTCGTATTAAGTTCAGGTTACTATGATGCATATTATCTTAAGGCATTAAGAGTTAAGGCTCTTATTAAGAAAGCATTTGATGATGCATTTGCTAAATATGATGTTATATTAGGACCAGTTGCACCGACTACAGCACCTAAATTAGGAGAAAGCCTTTCAGACCCACTTAAAATGTATTTAGGTGATATATATACAATATCAGTCAATCTTGCAGGACTTCCGGGAATAAGCATTCCATGTGGAAAAGATTCAAAGGGATTGCCAATCGGATTACAGTTAATAGGTGACTGCTTTAAGGAGAAGAACCTTATAAGAACAGCTTATACTTATGAACAGGCAAGAAGAAATGGAGATTAATATGAGTAAAGTATATGAAACAGTTATTGGACTTGAAGTACATGTTGAGTTAGCTACAAAGACGAAGATATTCTGTGGCTGTTCAACTGCATTTGGTGCCGAACCTAATGCACATACATGTCCGGTTTGTACAGGTATGCCGGGAAGTCTTCCGGTACTTAATAAACAGGTAGTGGAATATGCGATGTCAGTAGGCGTTGCTACTAACTGTGACATCACAAGATATTGTAAATTTGACAGAAAGAATTATTTCTATCCTGATAATCCACAGAACTACCAGATTTCACAGTTATATCTTCCTATCTGCCGAAATGGTTATGTGGAAATAGATGGTGAAAATGGAAGAAAAAAAGTAGGTATTCATGAGATTCATATGGAGGAAGATGCAGGTAAGTTAATACATGATGATTGGGAGGACTGCTCTTTAGTTGACTATAACAGGTCAGGAGTTCCACTTATTGAAATAGTATCAGAACCTGATATGCGTTCATCAGATGAAGTTATTGCTTATCTTGAGAAGCTTAGAATGATAATCCAGTATCTTGGGACATCTGACTGTAAACTTAACGAGGGTTCAATGCGTGCCGATGTAAACATTTCCGTAAGGGAAATGGGAGCCAAAGAATTTGGCACACGAACAGAGATGAAGAACCTCAACTCATTTAAGGCAATTTCAAGGGCAATTGAAAATGAGAGAGCAAGACAGATTGATTTAATCGAATCAGGTGAAAAAGTAATACAGGAGACTAGAAGATGGGACGATAACAAAGAGTATTCCTATCCAATGCGTTCTAAGGAGGATGCTAAGGATTACAGATATTTCCCTGAACCAGACCTTGTACCTATTGTAATTAGTGATGAATGGCTTAAACGTATTAAAGACAGTCAGCCAGAATTCAGGGAAGAGAAGATGGCAAGATATATTAAGGAATATGGTATTCCTGAATATGATGCCGGAATTATTACAGCAACTAAGAAATTGGCAGATATTTTCGAAGAAACAGTAAGTGAGGGTGCGAATGCCAAGAAAGTAAGTAATTATCTTATGGGTGAGACAATGAGACTTCTTAAAGAGCATGAGATGGATGCTGAAGAAATTTCATTTTCACCAGTAAATCTTGCAAAACTTATTAAACTTATAGATGCCGGAACAATTAACAGTTCAGTAGCAAAAGAAGTATTTGAGAAGGTATTTACTGAAGATATTGATCCTGACGTATACATCGAAGAACATGGTTTAAAAATGGACAATGATGAAGAAGGATTAAGAAAAATGCTTGAAGAAATAGTGGCTAATAATCCACAGTCTGTTGAGGATTATCATAATGGTAAGGACAAGGCGATTGGATTCTTAGTAGGTCAGGCTATGAAAGCTACTAAGGGAAAAGCTAATCCGGGAATGATAAATAAAATTTTAAAGGAATTATTGTAAATCCGCTTATGGTAAATAATATGGTTATAGAATCAAAAATCAGAAAATTTCCTGAATAAAAGGAAAGTTTTCTGACTTTTGATTTTAATAATAAATAGTAAATACAGCATAAAACAAGATGTCTAATTAATTGTTAGAATTATCTAAAGTTGCTTCATAATCATCAAAGATATAATTAAGTATAGGAGCAAGACCTATAAATTCAGCACCATAATTCTTAAGTCCATTATCACATAGGCGGCTTCTTACGATTCTTACAACCGTATATAATATAGAGTCATCACCACCTAATTTGATTTTGGCATTGAAGTAATATCCGGTAGGAAGTGTTGCAGAAGATGTGAAACCGATACCACCTTTTGAGATATCAGTAACTTCAATTGGAGCATCAATATTGGCAATCACTCCATTATCTTGATGAAATAACTTTGAGATATTAAGTTTTAAATCAACATTCATTCTTTTATAACGACGTTTTTCTTTTTCAGGCATACTATTCTCCATTCCGCAGACGCAGCTGCAAATATATCTTGGATATATTATACAAGTAATTATCTGATTATTCAAGAATTTTGCAAAGTTATACAAATAATATTCAATGTGGAAAATTAATTTGATTTTAAGTATGTATTGTATTATAATTTACCTTGTTTAGTAAGAGTGAAATATGATTAGGCATTTAGGTTTATAAGTTAAGAGCATAAGATTTTAAGATATATTTATTTTGTAAAAGACAATAGAATAATGTCATATTTAATGCGATATTTGGCTATAAGATATATTTTATTTCAGAAAAGCTCACAGAATAAACTTAAAGGAGTACAGACCGTATGAAGAATATACATGAAATTAGTAACTGTTGTATGTCACCGGATGCAGACGATACATTACATGAGGAATGTGGTGTATTCGGAATGTATGATTTCGATGGCAATGATGTGGCATCATCGATTTATTATGGTTTATTTGCATTACAGCACAGAGGTCAGGAAAGCTGCGGAATAGCTGTAAGTGATACAGAGGGACCAAAGGGCAAGGTAAGTGTCTATAAGGATATGGGCCTTGTAAATGAAGTGTTCCAGCCGGAGAATCTTGAAAAATTAAAAGGTAATATTGGTGTCGGACATACAAGATATTCTACAGCAGGAAGCAGTACGAGAGAGAATGCACAGCCATTAGTACTTAATTATGTGAAAGGTATTCTTGGACTTGCACATAATGGAAATCTTATTAATGCGTTAGAACTTCGCAAGGAACTAGAGTATACCGGAGCTATTTTCCAGACTACAATAGATTCAGAAGTTATAGCATATCTTATCGCAAGAGCCAGAATTAAATGTGGTTCGGTTGAGGAAGCTGTCAAAGAGACTATTAAGAAGATAAAAGGTGCTTATTCATTAATTGTAATGAGTCCGAGAAAATTAATAGGTGCAAGAGACCCATATGGTTTTAAGCCATTATGCATTGGTAAAAGAGATAATACATATATTTTAGCTTCAGAGACATGTGCACTTGATACTATCGGTGCAGAGCATGTAAGAGATGTCTTACCTGGTGAGATAGTAACTATTACTGATGGTAAGATAATATCTGATACATCATTATGTTTGCCTAAAGAGAAAGAAGCAAGATGTATATTTGAATATATTTATTTCGCAAGACCGGACAGTATAATTGATGGAATTTCAGTATATCATTCAAGAATTATGGCAGGAAGATATCTTGCCATGGATCATCCTGTAGAGGCTGATTTAGTAGTAGGTGTGCCGGAATCAGGAAATGCGGCAGCATTAGGATATTCTTTAGAATCAGGAATTCCTTATGGTACTGCATTTGTTAAGAACGGATATGTCGGACGTACATTTATAAAGCCTAAGCAGAGCAGCAGGGAATCAAGTGTAAGAGTTAAACTTAACGTTTTGAAAGAAGCAGTTAAGGGTAAAAGAGTAATTATGATAGATGACTCTATTGTAAGAGGTACTACGAGTGACCGTATAGTAGGAATGCTTAAGGAAGCAGGTGCTACAGAGGTGCATGTAAGAATAAGTTCACCACCATTTTTAAATGAGTGTTATTTTGGAACGGATATTCCAAGTAAAGAACAGTTAATTGCGCATAACAGAACGATTGAAGAAATCAGACAGATTATCGGTGCGGATTCGTTAGGTTATCTCGGAATAGACAGATTATCACAGATGGTGGAAGGACTTCCTATTTGTACAGGATGTTTTAATGGAAAGTATCCTATAGAACCACCTAAGGAAGATATTCGTGGTGAATATGAAGCATAAAAGTGTTTAAAATATTGGCATTAGCTGATATAATACTAAGGAAAAGATACCTTAGATAGATTAACTAATATGTATAAGAAAAAGGAGAACTAATATGTACGATAAGTATCAAAGCCCATTGTCAGAGCGATATGCAAGTAAGGAAATGCAGTATATTTTCTCACCTGATATGAAATTCAGAACATGGAGAAAATTATGGATTGCATTAGCAGAGACAGAGAAAGAATTAGGACTTAATATCACTGATGAGCAGATTGCAGAGTTAAAAGAACATGCTGAGGACATCAATTATGATGTTGCTAAGGAAAGAGAAAGATTAGTAAGACATGATGTTATGTCACATGTTTATGCATATGGTGTACAGTGTCCAAAAGCTAAGGGAATTATCCATCTTGGTGCAACTTCATGTTATGTTGGTGACAATACTGATATTATCGTAATGACTGAAGCACTTAAATTAGTCAGAAAGAAATTAATAAATGTTATTGCTGAATTAGCTAAATTTGCTGATTCATATAAAGCACAGCCAACACTTGCATTTACACATTTTCAGCCTGCACAGCCAACTACAGTTGGAAAACGTGCGACATTATGGATGAATGAATTAGTTGTTGACTTAGAAGACCTTGATTATATTATCGGAAGTATGAAGTTATTAGGTTCAAAGGGAACAACAGGCACACAGGCAAGTTTCCTTGAATTATTCGAGGGTGACCAGGATAAAATCAGAAAAATTGATCCTATGATAGCTAAGAAGATGGGATTTGAGAAATGTCAGCCTGTTTCAGGACAGACATATACAAGAAAAGTTGATACAAGAGTATTAAATGTATTAGCAGGAATTGCAGCAAGTGCTCATAAATTCTCAAATGATATAAGATTATTACAGCATCTTAAAGAGGTTGAAGAACCATTTGAAAAGAATCAGATTGGTTCATCTGCAATGGCTTATAAGAGAAATCCTATGAGAAGTGAGAGAATTGCATCACTTGCTAACTATGTAATGGTAGATGCACTTAATCCTGCAATTACATCAGCAACACAGTGGTTTGAAAGAACCCTTGATGACTCTGCTAATAAGAGAATAAGTGTTCCTGAAGCATTCCTTGCAATCGACGGAATACTTGACTTATATCTCAATGTAGTAGATGGTTTAGTTGTATATCCTAAGGTTATTGAGAAGAGACTTATGGCTGAATTACCATTTATGGCTACTGAGAATATTATGATGGATGCAGTTAAAGCAGGTGGCGACAGACAGGAATTACACGAAGAGATTCGTAAGCTTTCTATGATTGCAGGAAAGAATGTTAAAGAAGAGGGACTTGATAACAATTTATTAGAGCTTATTGCAGCAGATGATAAATTCGGAATGAGTCTTGAAGATTTGAAGAAATCAATGGACCCAACAAAGTATGTTGGACGTTCAAAAGAGCAGGTTGATGAGTTCTTAAGCGAAGTAATTAATCCAATTCTTGAAGAGAATAAGGAAATACTTGGAATGACAGCTACAATCAACGTGTAATTATAAATATAAGAATATATAATTTATTGTATAACAATATGTTTTATAATTTGTTTGTATAACAATATATTTTTATAATTTATTGTATAACAATATGTTTTTAGAATTTATTCTTATAATAATATACTCTATAGTAATCAGGTTTCCGGTAAGCGTTGCTATCGGAAACCTTTAGTGATAAAAGACAACGCAGAAATGAGGAAAAGTAATGGGCGGATTTTTTGGAGTTGCATCGAAAAACGATTGCGTATTTGATTTATTTTTTGGAACTGATTATCATTCGCATCTTGGAACAAGAAGAGGTGGAATGGCTGTATATGGCAAGGATGGATTTGACCGTTCAATCCATAATATAGAGAATTCTCCTTTCAGAACTAAATTCGATAAAGAGATAAATGAGATGAAAGGTAATTTAGGAATTGGCTGTATATCAGATTATGAACCACAGCCATTAATTGTTCGTTCACATCATGGAACCTATGCCATAACAACAGTTGGTAAAATTAATAATACAGATGAAATTGTTAAAAAGATTTTCAGTAATGGTAATTCGCATTTCTTAGAAATGAGTGGTGGAGATATCAATGCTACTGAACTCGTGGCGGCTATTATTAACCAGAAAGATAATATGATTGATGGTATAAGGTATGCACAGGAGATAATAGATGGTTCAATGACTATGTTAGTTATGACTCCTAAGGGCATATTTGTAGCGAGAGACAGGTTAGGAAGAACTCCTGCGGTTATAGGTAAGAAAGAGGACGGATATTGTGCTACATTTGAATCATTTGCTTATCTGAATCTTGGATATACGGATTATAAGGAATTAGGTCCGGGCGAAATAGTAATTATGACACCGGAAGAAGTACGAACGGTATGCGCACCGGGTACAGATATGAAGATTTGTACATTCTTATGGATATATTATGGTTATCCATCATCAAGCTATGAGGGTGTAAGTGTTGAGAAAATGCGTTATAACTGTGGAGCAATGCTTGCAAGACGTGATATGAATGACAAGAATAAGGTAGAGCCTGACATTGTTGCAGGTGTACCGGATTCAGGAACAGCACATGCAGTAGGATATGCTAACGAGTCAGGGATTCCATTTTCAAGACCATTTATTAAATATACACCTACATGGCCACGTTCATTTATGCCTACTATCCAGAGTAAGCGTAATCTGATTGCTAAAATGAAGCTTATACCTGTTCATGATTTAATTAAGGATAAGAGCTTATTACTTATAGATGACTCTATCGTAAGAGGCACACAGCTTAGAGAAACTACTGAATTCTTATATTCAAGCGGAGCTAAAGAGGTACATATAAGACCTGCCTGCCCACCACTTGTATACGGCTGTAAATTCATTAATTTCTCACGTTCATCTTCAGAAATGGACTTAATAACAAGACGAGTTATTAAGAATTTAGAGGGTGATAATGCTGAAAATGTACTTAACGAGTATACTAATCCTGAAACTGAAAGATATCAGAACATGATAGAAGAGATAAGAAAAGAACTTAAATTCACATCTCTTAGATATCACAGATTAGACGATATGATGGAATCTGTTGGAATAGATAAGAATAAGTTATGTACTTATTGCTGGGACGGAAGAGAATAGTTAGTATGAAGATAAGCAGGAATAAAATAAAGACAATATTAATAGTATTAGCAGTAATAATGATAATTGTAATACCTGTAGGTATAAATATACTGTTTCCTAAATATTATAAACTGAAAATAGATTATAGTGAGATAAAATGTATTGAGATTGAGTCGTGTAATAAACGTCAGTATTTTGTTTTTGATAAAAGTGAAGATATAAAAATAATAATGGATTATATATGCAGTCAAAAGTATAGGAAAGAGAATATATATGAAGTAATTGCTTCTCAATACCATACTGTAATAAAATCAAAAATCGGTTATGATATAAAATTATATAGTTCAACGGAATGTGAAGAGTCAGATTTGATTAAGACTATTAAATTGCCACAGATAGGTGGAATAACAATCGATGGAGTAAAATACAGATTACCGGAAGAGGAATATCCTATATACGGTAATCTGTATAGAATAATACACAATGAAATCTTAAAAGATAATAATTAAATATTAACTAACTTATAAGAATAAAGAATGTCACTTGCGGCGGGTTGCTATAGCAACCCGCCGCAGTGCGATCCACGCGGATCGTTTTTACTTACCAGGACAATTTCAACGAAATTTCCTGGCTGTAAGTGAGCTATCTCTTATGTATTACCTTGTGTTATATCGTTTTACAAGGCTTTGTGAACCCTCATAAGGGCAAAAATAAGGGAAAGAATATCACATAATAAATTATAACACAATATAAATGGACTGTGTGAACTGGATGAAATGCTTTTTAGATTTTACAGAAAAGAGGATTGATTGGATGAATATAATATATGCAGATTACAACATTTACCACAACAGCATTGATATATGCACTTATGCCAGGATATGGTTTATAGATTTCGTCCTTGATACTGTATTGTTACTACATAAACTGTTTTGCATGGTTCATCAATGCGGAAAATGGCGATATAATTATCAATCAGTAACTGATGATAGCCTTTTCCGGCATATCTGCCCTCGTTACGCTCTTGATGGGACTGTGGAAATGTATCTAGGCTTAAAATAGACTTCTTAATTCTATCTACCTGTCCTTTGGCATTTTCAGGAGCCAATTTCTCATTTGCAATATATTCGTAAATGTGGTCTAATTCACGGATTGCTCTAGGGTTGACTTTTACCTTGTATTTATCCAAAATGCTTTTTCTCCAATTCTGCAAAAACTTTTTCTGCGTCAACTGCTTCTGCACCGTTAGCAATTTCTTGCTCAGATTCGAAGATTGCCTGGTCGATGCGATTCATTCTTGCAAATTTATCGTATAATTCACTACTCATCACAACCAAGTCGCTATATCCGTTTTTGGTAATAAAAATAGGCTCCTGTTCCTTGTGTGCGATATTGGAAATCTCGGTTGTATTGCGTAAATCCTTAATAGGCATAATAAGTGGCATAATGCTTCACTCCTTTCGTTGACACAATTATAGCATAATTATGCCTAAGAAAGCAATATAAAATGCATATCTTCACAAGAAACTTGTAGATAAAATCAAAAAACTTGTTGATAATATTAATTAACAGGAGTACTGTTGATAACAATTATTAAAAAATATGGATGATGCAACTTTTGATATGTGGATGAAATATCATTTTTCAATCTGCGAGAGAATGGATTTGATCGGTGCCGCAAATCATGCTTTAGATATTTTGGCAAAAAACAATATCCAAAATATAAAGTTATACTTAAGTATGTGGATAAGGTTGCAGGGCAATAAACAATGATTTCCCTTGTAAGTTACCCATAAGGGCAAAAACAAGGGAAAATACATACAAGTTCACGATTTGAGGCTCTGAAAGCCTTGAAAAATAAGGAACGTTAGTTGGATTGATAAACAACTTATAATTTATTTAACTTCCTCTAATATTATACCGCTGAAAGCAGGAAGTTCTAAGTTAAGGTTTTTAGAAACAGTAGATAACTGTTTACGGCTTATAGGAGTATTACCACCATAAATATCATAGTCAGAGTTGAGTAAGACTCTGTATTTGCCGTTATTTTTTAAATTAAGAGTGTAGTTCTGTGCAACACCTGAGAAATTAAGGGCTACGATTATATTTTGTTTTGGACTGCGGCGAATATAAGAGTACAGACATTCACTTTCACTATGACAGTCAATCCATTCGAAGCCATTTTCATCATAATCTTCTTCCCATAATGCAGGATTTTCAATATAGATTTTATTGAGCTTCTGCATATATTTATGGAAAGAGTCGTGAATTGGATATTTAAGGATATCCCAGTCCTGTTCACGTTTTTCGTCCCATTCTCTTAGCTGGCCGATTTCATTTCCCATAAAGTTAAGTTTCTTGCCGGGATGTGTCATCATATACATATAGAGTAGACGTCCCTGTGGAAATTTCATCTCATATTCACCGAACATTTTCTGAAGAATCGTACATTTACCATGTACGGTTTCATCATGTGAAAAAGGAAGTAAGAAGTTGGCATCATAGTAATACATCATACTGAAAGTAAGTTTATGATAACTTCCTCCACGGAATAATGGATCAAGCTTCATATATTCAAGGGTATCATTCATCCAGCCCATATCCCACTTGTAGTCGAAACCTAAGCCACCATCTCTGACAGATTTAGTAACATCTTTAAAGTTAGTAGAATCTTCAGCTGCAAGCATACAATTAGGAAATCGGTCTTTAAGTCCACTGTTAAGTGTCTTAACAAAATCTACGGCATTACCATTTACACCACGGTTCTCATCACCCTGCCAATATAAGATTCGGCTGATTGCGTCCATTCGCAGACCATCAATGTGGTATTTATCAAGCCAGTAAGCAGCAGCACTGTTTAAGAAACTGCGCACCTCTCCACGACTGTGCATAAAGTTACAGCTTCCCCATTCACTGACACCTACATCATTATGAGGATATTCATAAAGTGCTGTTCCGTCATAATTAGCAAGAGCGTAAGCGTCTACAGCAAAATGGACAGGAACAAAATCTACGATTACAGCTATGTCTGATGCGTGGAATAAATCAATCATCTTCTGGAACTGAGTGGCTGTTCCGTATCTGCTTGTTGGAGCGAAGAAACCGGTATTCTGATATCCCCAGCTTTCATCACATGGGTGTTCGCTTATAGGCATAAGTTCAAGGCAGTTATAACCATTCTCTTTCATATATTTAATGAGTTTAGGTGCGATTTCATCATAGGTAAACCAGCCATGTTCGTCATCCGGATTAGTCAGCCAGCTTCCAAGATGCACCTCATAGATATTAAGAGGTGCTTTCTTGAAATCAGTACGTTTCTTAAGCCATTTAGCATCAGAGAATTTATATTCATCTAAATCACGAATTATGCTCGCACTATCAGGGCGTAATTCCATTCCAAAACCATAAGGGTCGCAATGGTCAATTACGCCATTTGATGCAGTTATCTGGAATTTATACATATCGCCTGGTTTGGCATTCTCTACAAAGAGTTCAAAGAATTGTCTGTCATCTGTCACACGATTCATATTCTGTGGCTGCCAGTTATTAAAACTTCCGATTACCGCAACATTACTTGCAGCAGGTGCAAATGTACGGAAAGTAACACCTTTTTTTTCAATATGTGCGCCAAGATAATTATAAGCGTCAAAAATCTGACCTGTATAAAAATTATAGAAATTCATTGTTATACCTCCTAGCATTTGATGTATTTTGCACTATATCCTTTCATATTAAGACCGCCCTCGAAAATTACGGTTTCACCTGTAATAAGGTCTGTTCCTGAACCAACTCCGGAATCAAAATGAGCAGTATAATCATCAGCTGAAGCATTGATTGCGACTAATACACGTTCGCCATCGCAGGCTCTTTCGAATACACATTGATGATTAGTAAGAACAACTGATTTAAAATCTCCATAACAGATTGCTTTACTATTCTTGTGTGCATTAGCAAGTTTAGAAATATAGTCTGATAATTCGTTTTCAATTGGTGCATCAAAGCAGGCACGTAATGCAGGATCACCTTCATTCTTATGTGCTTTAGCACCCCATTCGCTTCCGTAATATACGCAAGGAATTCCAGGCATACCAAATGCAAGTGCATAAATAAGTGGAAGATGATTTTCATTATTAAGGTTGCTTGCTATTCTTGATACGTCATGATTATCTACGAAAGTGAGTAAGTGTTTACCTTTGTATAAAGTCCAGTTCTCAGGACCAAACTGACGTAGAAGTGAGTGTACAATTTCAAACATATTCATAGAATTGAAACTTGAGAATAAGCCCTTATAACACTCATAGTTTGTACAGCTGTGAAGCATTTCATCATTGACAAACTGGTTATAATCACCATGAAGAAGTTCGCCAAGAAGCCAGAAGTCAGCTTTTAATCCGTTACAGAAATGTCTTAATCTCTTTAAGAAATCTTTATCAAGGCAATAAGCTACATCAAGTCTAATTCCATCAATGTCGAATTCATCAACCCATAATTTGATACTATCGAAAATATGGTTAATAACTTCTTCATTTCTAAGATTCAATTTAACCAAATCGTAGTTGCCTTCCCAGCCTTCATACCATAATCCGTCGTTGTAATTAGAATTTCCACCGAAGTCAATTCTCGCAAACCAGTCCTTGTATGGAGATGCTTCTCTGTTCTTTAATACGTCCTGAAATGCAAAGAAACCACGACCCACATGGTTAAATACACCGTCTAACACAACTTTAATACCTGCTTTGTGAAGATTGTCACATACATTCTTAAAGTCATCATTTGTACCAAGTCGGCAGTCAATTTTACGGTAATCTCTTGTGTTATATCCATGAGTGTCAGATTCGAAAACCGGTGAGAAATAAATTGCATTTGCTCCTAATTTATTAATATGAGGTATCCAGTCATTAACCTTTAATATTCTTGAAGTGAGTACACCGTCGTTTTCGAATGGTGCTCCACAAAATCCTAACGGGTAAATTTGATAAAATATGCTTTCATCAGCCCACATGCTTAAGTCCTCCTTAAATAGCTTGTAATCTAGAAATCCTTTTTGTAGTTTTTTCGCAAATTCCTCAAGGGAATCTACTGATAATTCGTTTCTGCCATTTTCTTCTATAATACCAAGAAAACCATTTACAAAGAAAGTAATGCTTATTCTTGCATTTAATAAATCTTTATCGTCAAGTCCAAAGACAGTAGAACGACTGATTAGTGAGTCGATTATCTGTGTTCTTACCTTATATATTAAAGGCGACAGACTTGGTGAGTTGAAAAACGGCTTATAAAGATTGCCCTGCTCCTTATTCAATTGCAATATCTTAGACCAGATATTAGGTAAATCTTTAATCATATTATTTACACCATTCTGGCAAATGATGTCTACAATAGGCGAGACAATCTGTAATATAAAATCTTCTGCACATTCATAAATATCTTTATAATGAAGATAGAAGGTGCTTTTGTTGATTCCTGCTTCTTTACATAATTCTATAACGGTAATATCACGTATGTCTTTCACGCAAAGTAAGTTGCTGAGTGTTACATAAAGAGCATTTTTTGTTTTTTTAATCTTAGCATTTTCCAATTATCTTACCTCTTCCTTGCAAGTATGTATGCATTATAACATTGAAATAGACAAATGTCTATATTAAATTTTAAAATATTAATCTCATATCAGTTTAAACTTGCTAAATTGCTTGTATAATGTTAAAATACTTCTTTAGAAAGTAGCATTTAATATGATTAATTATAAGAAAGGAGCCATATTTCCGTCAGATATTTATGGTAAATATTATAGATATTATAATTATATGGAAAATATGGGATAGAATAAATTGTGGAAAAGAAAATAGCAGTAGTTACAGACAGTAATAGTGGAATTACACAGGCAAAAGCTAAAGAGATGGGTGTGTATGTTTTGCCAATGCCTTTTATGATTGACAGTAAAGAATATTTTGAGGATATTAATTTAACTATAGTGGAATTCTTTGAGAAACTTAAAGGAGACTGTACTATATCTACATCACAGCCATCACCTTCATCTATGACAGATTTATGGGACAAGATATTAGAAGAATATGATGAAATTGTTCATATTCCAATGTCAAGTGGATTAAGCGGTGCATGTCAGACAGCCATAATGTTATCAGATGATTATGATGGAAAAGTGCAGGTAGTAAATAACCAGAGAATCTCAGTAACACAGGAACAGTCAGTAAGGGATGCGTTAGAACTTGTTAAAGCAGGTAAGAGTGCAGAAGAGATAAAAGAAATACTTGAGAACCGCAAGTTTGAATCAAGTATTTATATTATGTTAGATACATTAACATACCTTAAAAAGGGTGGAAGAATCACACCTGCTGCCGCAGCACTTGGTAATCTTCTTAAGTTAAAACCTGTTCTTCAGATTCAGGGAGAAAAGTTAGATGCATTTGCCAAAGCCAGAACTATAAAACAGGCAAAGGCAACTATGCTTGATGCGATTCAGAAAGATTTCAAAGAAAGATTTAATAATGATGAAGATGGTGATATGGGATTATTTATTGCACATACACAGAATTATGATGCAGCAGTAGAATTCAGGGAAGAAGTATTAAAGGTATTTCCTGGTAAAGATATCGAAATTGCAGATTTATCATTAAGTGTATCATGTCATATAGGACCTGGAGCATTAGCATTAGCATGTGCAAAATGCATTAAATAAAAAAGGGGTAAAAAAGGGGGTAAAAGAGGTAATAAAGAGGGGTATAAGAGGTAAAGAGAGGGGGTAAATAAAGGAGGGTGAAAATTTATAAAATTAAATCTGAGTGTATAAATATTACTACTTATAGAGGGGTTTTTCTACAAAAGCCTTTAGTCTTATTGAAAAATACTCATTACTATGATAAAGTTTTAACATAAATTACCGGATATTTAAAACTTATTTCATATCATAGGATATTTGGTAATGGTGGGAAAAAGAGTATTGACATATACATAGAAGAAACCGTCCGTTAAGGGCGGTTTTTTTGGCCTTAGAAATAATTATTGAATAATAATGGCATAGGATATATTTAAATCCTATGCCATTAAAATGCATAAATATAAATTGGTTTTATAAAAATACAATTCTATAAAAGTGTAATTCTATAAAAGTGTAATTCCGTTCTCAGCAGCACATTCATTAATTGCATCCGGCCAGATAGAAGCCTGAACCTCACCGATATGTGCTTTTCTAAGATAGAACATGCAGATTCTTGACTGTCCGATTCCTCCGCCGATTGTGTAAGGAAGCTCCTTATCTAAGATGGCTTTCTGGAATGGAAGTTCAGCTCTTTCAGGACAACCTGCTTTATCTAATTGTTCCTTTAGTGATACCTCATCAACTCTGATACCCATAGAAGATAATTCAAGAGCAATATCAAGCACAGGATAGTATACGATAATATCTCCGTTAAGTTTCCAGTCATCGTAGTCAGGTGCACGGCCATCATGTTTTTCGCCTGAAGCTAATTTATCTCCTATCTGCATAATGAAGATTGCACCTTTTAACTTAGCAATCTTATATTCTCTTTCCTTAGGTGTACAGTCAGGATACATATCCTCTAATTCCTGTGAAGTGATAAATGATATTTCAGCAGGGAGAAATTCATGTATGTAATTATACTGTGAAGCAATATAGCTTTCTGTACGTTTAAGAGCTGTATATACTTTCTGGACAGTAGCTTTAAGGGTTTCAGGGTTTCTCTCTTCTTTAGAAATGATTTTCTCCCAATCCCACTGGTCAACAAATATAGAATGAATGTTATCAGTATCTTCATCACGTCTGATAGCGTTCATATCTGTGTAAAGTCCCTCACCTGAATGGAAACCATAACGCTTAAGAGCCTGACGTTTCCATTTAGCAAGTGAATGTACGATTTCAACTTCTTTGTCATCCTGTTCTTTTATGCCAAAGCTCACAGGTCTTTCTACACCATTAAGGTTATCATTAAGTCCTGATTCAGGTCTTACGAATAAAGGTGCTGAAACACGTGTAAGATTAAGTTCTTCTGCGAGCACTCTTTCGAAATAATCTTTTACAAGTTTGATTGCTATTTCAGTTTCACGAATAGACAATGCCGAAGAATATCCGGCAGGTGTTAATAAATGTTCCATTTTTTCATTCCTTTCTCTCATAGATCATCAGGTGTGGCAAAACATATAATATATAAAGGCAGTTTCGTTATTACCTGACATACATAATAAAGAATTATATCATATCATATAAAAAATAAAAGTAAAAATTTGCTGTGTATTGTAAAAAGATTATGTTTCGGTTATAATCTAGAATAAGTTTGTTAAAGTTTGTTAAGATAGAAAGCGTTGGTATGGAATAGAATGGAAAAATTATATGAGACTCAGGAAGAAACCGAGAAAGTTATATTGATTGGTGTTTCTACGAGTGATGGAGATGATACGGAAGAATCTTTAATGGAATTAAAGGAGCTTGTGAAAACAGCAGGGGCAGCAACTGTAGCAACTGTTATCCAGAACAGAGAGGCAATACATGCAGGAACATATATTGGAAAAGGCAAGATTGAAGAAGTGAAGGTCCTTATTGATGAATTAGGCGCAACAGGAGTTGTATGTGATGATGAATTAAGTCCTGCACAGTTAATGAATCTAAGAGATGCATTAGATACGAAAGTAATGGACAGAACTCTTATAATACTTGATATATTTGCAAGTCGAGCTAAGACAGGTGAGGGTAAAGTCCAGGTTGAACTTGCCCAGTTAAAATACAGACAGGCAAGGTTGGTCGGACTTAGAAGCTCGCTTTCAAGATTAGGCGGTGGAATCGGTACAAGAGGACCTGGCGAAAAGAAATTAGAGATGGACAGACGTCTTATTAAGGACAGAATAGCAGTATTAAGGCATGAAGTCGAAGAGATGAAAGTCCACAGAGAACTTGCAAGAAACCAGAGAAGTAAGAATCCAACGACAGTTATCTCCATAGTCGGATATACTAATGCCGGTAAGTCAACCCTTTTAAATGAACTGACAGGGGCAGGTGTCTTAGAGGAAAATAAGTTATTTGCAACCTTAGACCCTACGACTAGAAGGTACAAGCTTGAAAGTGGACAGGAAATTATGCTGACAGATACGGTGGGTTTTATCAGAAAACTTCCACATCACCTAATCGATGCCTTCAGAAGTACACTTGAAGAGGCTAAGTATGCAGATATACTTATTCATGTGGTAGATGCTTCAAACCCTCAGATGGATGCACAGATGCATATTGTATATGAAACTTTAGATTCACTTGGAGTTACGGATAAATCTATAATTACAATATTTAATAAGCAGGATAAGGTCGCAGAGCAAATAAAGAGTAATGGAGAGGCAGAGATGCCTGTATTTAAGGATTTCAGGGCAGATTATACCTTGAATGCCTCGATAAAGAATCATACAGGACTTGATAAACTGCTAGAATATATAGAAGAAATTCTTAGAAATAAGAAGATTTATATAGCTAAGACATTTGGATATAAGGAAGCAGGACAGATTCAGAAAATCAGAAAATATGGTGAACTTCTGAAAGAAGAATATAGAGATGACGGTATCTATGTAGAGGCATATGTGCCTGTTGAACTTATGCCGATGTAGATAATTGCACAATATTTAACTAAAGAAATTTAGATGATTTTGAAATATTAATAATTAACTAAATATGGTTAATTAACGAAATATAGAATACTAAAATGCAGTAAATGAAAATGGTACTATATTAGAAATCAGAAATGGAGCAAGAAATGGATAAAGGATATAATAGAGCAGATGAAATGTTTAAAGACATTGCAAGACGAATATTAGAAGAGGGATGTATGGACATTAATCCAAGACCAAGATATGCGGACGGAACTCCTGCACATACTCTATCAATTAATCATGTAATGCAAAGTTATGATTTATCAAAAGGTGAATTACCACTTATAACATTGAGACCGATTGCTATAAAAAGTTCCATAGGTGAACTGTTATGGATATATCAGGACCAGTCGAACAGTCTTGATGTATTAAGAGATAAATATAATGTTACGTGGTGGGACGAATGGGATATTGGTGACAGAACCATAGGTGCCTGTTATGGAGAAACAGTAAGAAGACATAATCTTATGAACAACTTATTAAACGACATACAGAATAATCCGGATGGAAGAAGACATATTATAAATATGTGGCAGGAGGACGATTTCAAAGATAAACATGGATTGAAACCTTGTGCATATCAGACAGTATGGAATGTAAGACATGGTAAAGATGGCAAAGATTATTTAGATATGTGCCTTTTCCAGCGTTCAAGTGATTACGCAACAGCAGGAATAATTAATCAGATGCAGTATGTTATATTCCAGATGTTAGTAGCCAGACATTGCGGATATGAAGCTGGCAGATTTACATGGTTTGTGGCGAATATCCAGATATATGACAGACATATTGAGCCAATCAAAGAGATGCTTAACAGGGAATCAGTAGAATGTTCACCAAGAATAGAGATAAACCCTGATAAAAAGAATTTCTATGATATAACTATTGATGATGTGAAGATAACAGGATATCCTAGAGAGATTATAAAGGAACAGAATCCACAGCTTAAATTTGACATTGGAATATAAAAATATAGAATAAAGTAGAACATAATAGTAGAAAAGAGGAATAGAGACTAATATGAATTTAATAGTAGCAGTAGACAAGAACTGGGCAATTGGCAATAAGGGAAAATTATTATTAAGTATTCCTGATGATATGAAGTTTTTCAGAGAGACCACAACAGGAAATGTGGTTGTAATGGGTAAGACAACCTTAAAGAGCTTTCCAAATGAGAGACCACTCAAAAACAGAGTAAATATCGTACTTACAAGAGATAACAATTTCTCAGCACAAGATGCAATTATAGTACATAGCATTGATGAGACATTAGAAGCATTAAAACAGTATAATGCTGAAAATGTATATGTGATTGGCGGTGCAAGTGTGTATGAACAATTATTACCATATTGTGATACTGCATACGTTACATATATAGATTATGCTTATGAAGCAGACAGATATTTTCCTAATCTTGATAAGATGTCTGATTGGAAACTTACAGAGGAAAGCGAAGAGCAGACATATTTCGATGTAGAATATTATTTCAGAAAATACAAAAGAGTGTAGAAATAAGAAATTATTTACCTGAAGCTGCATATATTAGAATAAAGTTGTTTGACAGGAACCAAAATTATGCGCACAATGCAAAACGATATGATTGACAGAGGTCAGTTACAGGTAAATGTTACTACAATTAATAACATTCCAATAGAAAATGTTAACATTTCTATTTATGAGGAAGGGCAGCCTACCAATAAGATAGAAGAAATAACAACTGATGCATCCGGACAGAGTGAAAAAATTGATTTGGCTACTCCACCGGTGGAATTAAGCTTATATGTGGATAACATTATTCAGCCGTATGCGGAATATTCATTGTTAATGGAAGCTGATGGTTATGAGCCGGTTAATATTTCGGGTGTTGAGATATTATCAGGAAGAATGTCGATACAGGATATAAAATTAAGACCTTTATTAGAAAAAAAAAATGGTGAAGATTTCGTTATCCCCGCACATACACTTTATGGTGAATATCCACCTAAGATTGCAGAGGCAGAAGTAAAACCTGTAAATCCTCCGGGTGAGATAGTTCTAAGCAGGGTTGTAATTCCTGAATATATAATAGTACATGATGGTGCACCATCAGACAGTACAGCAAGTGATTATTATGTTCTTTATAAGGATTACATTAAAAATGTTGCATCGAGCGAAATTTATGCAACATGGCCAGAGGAGACAATTAAAGCAAACGTACTGGCGATAATGTCATTTACACTTAACAGGGTATATACGGAATGGTACAGGAACAAAGGCTACGATTTTACTATAACTTCATCTACTGCATTTGACCACAAATGGATAAATAACCGAAATATTTTCGATACAATTTCTCTGGTGGTTGATGAAATATTTGACCAGTATTTATCAAGACCTAATGTAAAACAGCCTATACTTACACAATATTGTGATGGTAACAGAGTAAGTTGTCCGGGCTGGATGACACAATGGGGAAGCAAGAGCCTCGGCGAAAGCGGATATTCCGCAATTCAGATACTCAGGAATTTCTATGGAAGCTCAATATACATTAATACGGCAGAACAGATATCAGGTGTTCCAATTTCATATCCGGGATATGAATTAGATATAGGTGCATCGGGCAGTAAGGTTCAGCAGATACAGGAGGAATTAGACCGGATAGCACAGGTATATTCAAATATTCCCAGAATACAGGCTGATGGAATATATGGAGAGGCTACAAAGGCAGCAGTAAAGGAGTTTCAGAAAACATTTGATTTGCCGCAGACGGGAATTATCGATTTTAGAACATGGTATAAAATCTCCCAGATATATGTGGGCATAACGAGAATTGCAGAATTAAATCAGTAAATATAGGGAAAATAATATAAAGAATTTACGTATGGTTTTCCGTACATTATAATATAAGTACAGAAAACTGTACGTTTTTAAATTTTATCATTTGAAAGGAGAGGTATTATGTTAGCAGTTAATTATACAAATTTATGTGATAAATAGAAAATAACGTATCTACTTGCAATATATTAATTTAATTGATAAAATGATACCTTGAGTTGTAATATATTAAATATTTTACATTTGCAGATAAGAAAGAGAATGATTGTATGGAAAATAGCAATAATGGTACAAAGTATGTAAGTATCATACTGTTTTCATTAGTAGTTATCGCTTTTGTAATCTTTTATACGATGGTGGGAAAAGCTACCAATAATATAGATGATTTAGAGAGTGAGAAGCAGCAGAATGAAGAACAGCAATCATCTTATGCAGAGCAGGCATCAGGACTTGAAGAATCGAAAAGTTCTTTAGAGAATCTTGTATCGTCTTTGAATTCAGAGTTATCAGTAATAAATAAAAAGATTAGTGATATTGAGAAACAGATAGAAGATAAGAATAAAGAAATTGAAGATACTAAGGCAGAATTAGATGAAGCTAAAGTAATGGAACAGAAACAGTATGATGACATGAAATTGAGAATAAGATTTATGTATGAGATGGGTAATCAGTCATATTTTGAGATTTTATTTTCGGGGGATTCAATTGCAGACAGCATTAATAAAGCAGAATATGTTAAAGAAATAGTCTCTTACGATAGAAAAATGATGGAGAAATATAAAGAGACGAAGAAACTAATCGCGGACAAGGAACAGGCATATACAAAAGAACAACAGGATTTAGTAGAACTTAAGAATCAGGTTAAGGAACAGCAGGACCTTATCGCACAGAAGATTAATGATACGAATAAATCGATACAGGCATATTCAGATGATATAGCTAAGGCTGAGGCAGCTGCACTAGAATATGAGAAGAAAGTTGAAGCAAACAGACAGGCTATAGATGATGAGTCACGAAGGATCGAAGAGTCAAAGATACTTGAACAGGTAAGTCGTGAAAGAGCCAGCAAAGAACAGGCCAGCAGGGAACAGGCAAGCAGAGAAGAATCAATTAAGAATGCCCAGGGAAATATTGATGAGTCAGAGACTACTTCTAAACCGGATAATGATACACCGATTTACACACCAGAGGGAAATGATTTAGATATGCTTGCAGCACTTATTGAGTGTGAGGCAGGAGACCAGTCATATTATGGTATGTTATGTGTGGGTGCAGTAGTTATGAACAGAATAAACAGTTCAAGCTTCCCTGATACATTATATGAAGTATTATATCAGCCATATCAGTTTACACCGGTTACGGTAAGTGGAAGATTTGCACTTGTACTTGCAAGAGGCGCGAATGAGACCTGCTATAAAGCAGCAAGAGAAGTCTTAGAACAGGGTAATATAGTCGGCTCATGGTTATTCTTCAGAATGAATGATGGTTCAAGGCAGGGAGAAGTAATAGGAGACCATGTTTTCTATTAATAATATACAATGTGAAAGAAAAAAATAGGAAAGGAACAAAATGCAGACAACTTTCACATATTATGTTTGCACATCAGATTAGTCTGATGTAAGGTAAGAAAATGAAAGGTTCAAATTTGGTATGGGTATTTATAGCATTTGCCTGTTATCTTATAGGTATGGTGTTGATAGGTGCCGCTTTTATGAAGAAGAACAAAAACTCTGAAGATTATTTCTTAGGAGGAAGAAAGATAGGAGGCTGGGTAGCAGCATTATCAGCACAGGCATCAGATATGAGCGGCTGGTTATTAATGGGACTTCCGGGTAATATATATGCATTTGGAACGAACCAGATATGGATAGCTGTCGGATTATTCATTGGTACAGTTGCTAACTGGTTATTTGTATCATCAAGACTCAGAAGATATACGATAAGAGCAAATAATGCACTTACATTTCCAGCGTATTTGGAGAACAGATTCCATGATGATAAGAAGAGAATGTTAGTGGTTTCTTCAGTTGTGGTTGTAGTATTCTTTCTTGTGTATACAGCTTCAGCATTGGCAGCAGGCGGTAAACTTTTCAATTCAGTATTCGGACTTGATTATCATATTGCGTTGGCAATCGGTGTTGCAGTTATTCTCGTATACACATTTATGGGTGGTTTCTTAGCAGTATGTACTACAGATTTTGTACAAGGTATGTTAATGCTTGTAGGACTTCTAACAGTTCCAATTGTTGCGTTATTCATTGTTAAACCTGGAGCATTATCGGATACTCTGGCAGATACTCTAAAGGGAACAGGCGTAAGTGTATCAAGTTTCCTTAATCCGTTGAAAAATGGTGACAAGAATCTAAGTTTCGTGGAAATAATCTCACAGCTTGCATGGGGACTTGGATATTTTGGTATGCCACATATCTTAGTAAGATTTATGGCAGTAAAAGATGAGAAAGAATTAAAGAAATCAAAAGTAATAGCAATTGTATGGGTAGCATTATCACTTGCATTTGCATGCTTTATCGGTGTTATCGGAAGAGCTTACTTATTTCCGGCAATACTTGGTGAAAAAGGAGCAGTTTCAGTAGAAAATGTATTTATTGAAATGATTAAACAGGTATTTACATCGGATGTTGCGATTCCATTTATCGGAGGATTATTCTTATGCGGAATATTAGCAGCTATAATGTCAACAGCAGATTCACAGTTATTAGTAACAGCATCTTCGGTTTCAGAAGATATTTACAAGGGGGTAATTAATCCAAAGGCAGATTCTAAGAAAGTATTACTTATAAGCAGAATCACAGTTATAGTAGTAGCAGCATTGGCATTTGTTATTGCATGGAATCCTGATAGCAGTATTATGGGACTTGTATCAGATGCATGGGCAGGCTTAGGTTCGGCATTCGGACCAATAATTTTACTTTCACTTTATTGGAAACGTACAAATATGCAGGGCGCTATAGCGGGAATGATTTCCGGTGGTCTTACAGTTATCATATGGGATTATATTCCTCTTATAAATGGACAGACATTATATAAATATACAGGATTATATTCACTTGTACTTGGTTTTGCCATAAGTCTTGTACTTATTATAGTGGTAAGTTTATTAACAAAAGCACCATCAGAGGAAATGTTACAGGAATTTGATGATGTAGCTAATAAAAGAGTGGCAGAGAATTAATTATAATAATTATATAAAAATTTCAGATACACATTAAAATAAAATATTAAATTAAATAGTATTAATTATAATGAAATATTAGAAATAAAAATGAAATATTAGAATAAATCAGAGGTATTAAGCGTAAGGATGATACATCTGATTGTAAGCAGAGTATGTGATTGAAGAGTTAATGTATAAAGATGAAAATTTATACATTGACTCTTTTTGCTTGAGGAAAAACTTAAATCTCCATAAATGATTGCGAAATTTGGCAGAAAAAGTAGTTGAAAATATAGTTATATTATTGTATAATCTTTACAATTTGAGAAAAAATCAGACACCACCTACACAAGAAAGGACGGGTTACATTCATGAAAGCTTTTCTAATACTTGAAGACGGTACAGTTTTTACCGGCATTTCTATTGGTTCTACTAAGGAAATTATCAGTGAGATAGTTTTTAACACATCTATGACTGGTTATTTAGAGGTTCTTACGGATCCATCATACGCAGGACAGGCAGTAGTTATGACATATCCATTAATAGGTAATTATGGAATCTGCCATGCAGATATGGAATCATTAAAACCATGGCCTGACGGATATATTGTTCGTGAATTATCAAGATTACCAAGTAACTTCAGAAGTGAAGATTCTATCCAGCATTTTCTTGAAGAAAATGATATTCCGGGAATTGCAGGAATTGATACAAGAGCACTTACAAAGATACTTAGAGAAAAAGGTACAATGAACGGAATGATTACTACAAACGAGAATTATAATCTCGATGAAATACTTCCTAAACTTAAAGAATATACACCAACAGGTGTTGTTAAAAAAGTTACATGTGCTGGAAAATCAGAGCTTAAAGGCGATGGATATAAAGTTGCATTAATGGACTTCGGTGCAAAGAACAACATTGCACGTTCACTTAACGAAAGAGGTTGTGATGTGACAATTTATCCTGCATTTACAACAGCAGAAGAAATAATTGCTTCTAATCCTGATGGAATTATGTTATCAAACGGACCGGGAGATCCAAAGGAATGTGTAAGCATTATAGAAGAACTTAAGAAATTATATAATTCAGATATTCCTATATTTGCAATTTGTCTTGGACATCAGCTTATGGCACTTGCAACAGGCGCAGATACACATAAGATGAAATATGGACACAGAGGAGGAAACCACCCTGTTAAAGATTTAAAATCAGGCAAGGTATATATCTCTTCACAGAACCATGGTTATGTTGTTGACAGCGAGACAATTAATCCTGAAATTGCAGAAGTAGGATTTATAAATGTTAATGATAAAACTGTAGAAGGTCTAAGATATAAGAATAAGAACATTTTCACAGTTCAGTTCCATCCGGAAGCTTGTCCCGGACCACAGGATTCAAACTTATTGTTTGATGAATTTATAGAGATGATGGGAGGAAAAAAGAATGCCTAAGAATCCGAATATTAAAAAAGTATTAGTTATTGGTTCAGGTCCTATAGTAATAGGTCAGGCGGCAGAATTTGACTATGCAGGTACACAGGCATGCCGTTCTCTTAAAGAAGAGGGTATCGAAGTTGTACTTCTTAACTCTAACCCTGCTACAATTATGACAGATAAAGATATTGCAGATAAAGTATATATCGAACCATTAACAGTTAAAGTTGTTGAGAAACTTATTGAGATAGAAAAACCAGACAGTATTCTTCCTACACTTGGCGGCCAGGCGGCACTTAACCTTGCAATGGAACTTGCTGAAGCAGGGTTCTTAGATACACATAATTGTAAACTCATCGGTACAACTCCTGAGACAATCAAGAAAGCAGAAGATCGTCTTGAATTCAAAGAGACAATGGAGAAAATCAATGAGCCTTGCGCACCATCATTAGTAGTAGAGAATGTAGAAGATGGTGTGGCATTTACGAATAAGATTGGTTATCCGGTAGTTTTACGTCCAGCATATACATTAGGAGGAAGCGGCGGTGGTATCGCTCATAACTATCAGGAATTAGTAGATATTCTTTCTAACGGTTTACGACTTAGCCGAGTAGGACAGGTTCTTGTAGAGAGATGTATCGCAGGATGGAAAGAAATCGAATACGAAGTAATGCGAGACAGTGCAGGTAACTGTATTACAGTATGTAATATGGAAAATATTGATCCTGTCGGAGTTCATACAGGTGACAGTATCGTTGTAGCTCCATCACAGACATTAGGTGATAAAGAGTACCAGATGCTTCGTTCATCAGCACTTAACATCATAAGTGAATTAAATATAACAGGTGGTTGTAACGTTCAGTACGCATTACACCCAACAAGTTTTGAATATTGCGTAATCGAGGTAAACCCTAGAGTAAGCCGTTCATCAGCATTAGCATCTAAGGCAACAGGTTATCCAATTGCGAAAGTTGCTGCAAAGATTGCTCTTGGTTATACGCTTGATGAAATTAAGAATGCAATTACAGGTAAAACATATGCAAGTTTTGAGCCAACACTTGACTATTGTGTAGTTAAGATTCCAAGACTTCCATTTGATAAATTTATTACAGCTAAACGTACTCTTACAACACAGATGAAAGCAACAGGTGAAGTAATGAGTATCTGTACTAACTTCGAGGGAGCACTTATGAAAGCTATCCGTTCACTCGAACAGCACGTAGAAAGCCTTCTTGACTATGACTTTACAGGCTTAAGTGATGATGAATTAAGAGACCAGTTAAATGTTGTAGACGACAGAAGAATCTGGGTAATAGCAGAAGCATTAAGAAGAGGTTTCGATTACGATACAATCCATAATGCAACTAAGATTGATATGTGGTTTATAGATAAAATCGCAATCATCGTTGAGATGGAGAAAGCACTCAAGACAGAAGAACTTACAGAAGATTTATTAAGAGAAGCTAAGAGAATTGAATTCCCTGATAAATTAATTGCTAAACTTACAGGTAAGACTGAAAAAGAGATACACGATTTAAGAATGAAATATAATATTGTGGCAGCATTTAAGATGGTTGATACTTGTGCAGCCGAATTTGAGGCAACTACACCATATTATTATTCATGCTTTGGCAGTGAGAATGAAGTAATAGAGACTAAACCTGATAAGAAGATATTAGTTCTTGGTTCAGGTCCTATAAGAATCGGACAGGGTATCGAATTCGACTTCTGTTCAGTTCATAGTACATGGGCATTTAAAGAAGAGGGTTACGAGACAATTATCGTAAATAATAACCCTGAGACAGTTAGTACAGACTTTGATATCGCAGATAAGCTTTATTTTGAGCCACTTACACCGGAAGATGTAAGAAATATCGTTGATTTAGAGAAACCTGATGGTGCAGTAGTACAGTTCGGTGGACAGACCGCTATTAAGTTAACTGAGAGTCTTATGGAAATGGGCGTACCTATTCTTGGTACAAAAGCTGAGGACGTAGATGCAGCAGAAGATAGAGAGTTATTTGACCAGATTCTTCAGCAGTGTAAGATTCCAAGAGCAGCAGGTGGTACAGTTTATACAGCAGAAGAAGCTAAAGAAGTAGCTAACAGATTAGGATATCCTGTACTTGTCAGACCATCATACGTTCTTGGTGGACAGGGTATGCAGATTGCCACATGCGATGAGGAAATCGAAGAATTTATGGCAATCATTAATAGAATCGCCCAGGATCATCCAATTCTTGTAGATAAATACCTTATGGGTAAAGAGATAGAAGTAGATGCAGTATGTGACGGACAGGATATTTTAATTCCTGGTATAATGGAACATATTGAAAGGGCCGGAGTACATTCAGGTGATAGTATTTCTGTATATCCTGCGCAGTCATTATCAGATGAGATTATTGACAGAATCGAAGAATATACAAAGAGACTTGCAAGAGCACTTCATGTTCATGGTATGATTAACATTCAGTTTATCGTATATCATGATGAAGTATATGTAATCGAAGTTAACCCTCGTTCGAGTAGAACAGTTCCATATATAAGCAAGGTTACAGGTATTCCGATTGTTAAACTTGCTACGAAAGCAATAATTGGTAAGACAATTAAAGAACTTGGATATGAACCTGGTTTACAGAAGAAAGCAGATTATATCGCAATTAAGATGCCTGTATTCTCATTCGAGAAAATCAGAGGTGCTGAAATAAGCCTTGGACCAGAGATGAAATCAACAGGTGAGTGCCTTGGTATAGCTAAGACATTTGATGAGGCATTATATAAAGCATTCTTAGGTGCAGGTGTTAATCTTCCAAAACATAAGAAAGTTATTATTACTGTAAATGATGCAGATAAACATGATGCTATTTCAATTGGACAGAGATTCGAGAAATTAGGTTACGAAGTATATGCAACACGCAGTACAGCCAAGGTACTTCAGCAGAATGGTGTAAATGCCATAAAAGTTAATAAATTATCACAGGAATCACCAACAGTAATCGATTTATTATTAGAGCATAAAATCGATATCGTTGTAGATACACCAACACAGGGTCGTGATAAGACAAGAGACGGTTTCTTAATCAGACGTATATCTATTGAAACAGGTGTTAACTGCTTTACATCACTTGATACAGTTAATGCATTATTAACAAGTTTAGAGAGCAACGTTAAAGATAACTTAACATTAATTGATATAGCAACAGTTAATACAAGATAGTTAAAAATAAGATTTTATATGAAATAATCATAGCAAAAACACACTAAATAAAGCGGTACATATTGCATATGCAATATGTATTGCTTTATTTTTAGTTAAATGATAAAATGATAAAAGTGCGAAAATGCAACAAATACGGCGTAATCAGACGGATTTAGGAAGCTAAGCAGTAATGTGGATACATCGACAGAGGGCATCTATGAAATAACATATTCGGTTAATGATTTAATCAGATGTAATGCAACTAAGACAATAAATGTTGTCGTGAAAGGTAGCGAATAAAATGGTAGAACTAAAAGAAAATAAACTCGATATTGATACATATTTGGCCTTAAGAGAATCGGTAAACTGGAAAGTGCTAAGTTATGAACAAGCGAAAAGGGCATTAGAACACAGCCTGTTTACAGTTGTGGCATTGGATGGCAACAGACCGATTGGAATGGGAAGAATAGTTGGTGATGGTGTAGTAATAGATTATATACAGGATTTAGTAGTAAGACCTGACTGTCAGAAGAGTGGCGTTGGAAGAATGATAATTGAACGACTTATACAGTATGTGAAAGAAACTAAATTAGAAAATACAGAGATAATGTTATGTCTTATGTGTGCAAAAGGCAGAGAAAAATTCTATGAGAAATTCAATTTTATCGCCCGTCCGACAGATAGTTTAGGACCTGGAATGATACAATATATTTCTGATAAACATAACTAAGAATGGAGGTTTGTCAGTTTGAGTAAAATCATACATATATATTTAATAAGACATGCCAGACAGAATAGTCCACTTTGTAACGTGAATGTTCCACTTGCAGATGAAGGAATAGTTCAAAGTGAATTAGTCGGAGAAAGATTAAAGGCATACAATATTGATAAAGTATATTCAAGTAATCTTATAAGAGCTAAGATGACGGCAGCTATAATCAGAGAGAAATTAGGACTTCCGTCAGATGATAATGGCGAATATGAAAGAATTGGACTTAGAGAAACTGATTTTGGAGAGCTTACAGCATTGCCAGATGAAGTTATTAAGGTTAAGTATAAGGATTATTTTAGTCGACGTGAATATGCTGTTTCAGATTTAAGGATACCTGGCGGTGAAAACGGCGAAGAAGTATATGAGAGAATGAATAAAGAGATTGAAGAGATAATAAATGAAGCAATTTCTGGTAATTATGGTAATGTGGCAGTAGTAACCCATGGTGGTGCTATCAGATGTTATCTTGCAGGGTTATTAGGTATGCCATTTGGAAAGCGTTTCACGATAGCTAAGACTATGGAGAACTGCTCGATAACACAGATTAATTATAATACCGAACTTAAGAATTATAGCGTGGAACGTATTAATGACTATGCACATTTAGATGGACATAGGGAATTACTAAGAGAAACATTTAAATAAATTTATCAAAAAACGGAGAAGGGCGGAAGAATTGTGCCGATGCGCCAATTCTTCCACCCAGCTAAATATGTCGCAGGCGGCACATTTAGCGTTTATCGCCGGGCAAAATCTGATATTTTGCCCGCGGTTCCTCCGGCATAATATGCCTGCGGAAATGGAGAAGTGTGAAAAGAATATGTCAGCAGAGGTAACGAAAAAATATGATGCGAACAGCATTTCCATATTAGAGGGTCTTGAAGCTGTAAGAAAAAGACCGGGAATGTATATCGGAAGTGTTTCAACAAAGGGATTAAATCATTTAATATACGAGATAGTAGATAACTCAGTAGATGAGCATTTAGCAGGATATTGTAACGAGATAACAGTTACACTTGAGAAAGACGGAACAGCCATAATTAAGGATAATGGACGAGGTATTCCTGTCGGTATTAATGAGAAAGCGGGAATTCCTGCGGTTGAAGTAGTATTTACAATACTTCATGCCGGAGGTAAATTCGGTGATGGAGGATATAAGATATCGGGAGGACTTCATGGTGTAGGTGCTTCTGTTGTAAATGCATTATCAGAATGGTTAGAGGTTAACATAAGAGTTGATGGAAAGGTATATAACCAGAGATATGAGAGAGGTAAAGTAATGTATCCTCTTAAAGAAGTCGGAACCTGCAGAAAGAACGATACAGGAACAACGGTACAGTTCAAACCTGATGCAGAGATATTTGAAAAGACATATTTCAAGGCAGATGCCATAAAGAGCCGACTGCATGAAACAGCATATCTCAATCCTAATCTTAAGATTGTATTTATAAATAAGAGATTTTCAGAGGAAGAGACAGTAGAGTTTCATGAGCCTGATGGAATTAAGGAATATGTTAAGGACCTAAATAATGGCAAAGATGCACTTACAGATGTTATATATTTCAAGAGAGAAAGAGACGGAATAGAGATAGAGACTGCGTTCCAGTTCGTAGACGAATTTCAGGAAAATATCTTAGGTTTCTGTAATAATATCTATACACAGGAGGGTGGTACACATCTTACAGGTTTCAAGACGAAATTCACAACTGTAATAAACCAGTATGCAAGAGAGTTAGGAATACTTAAGGACAAGGATAATAATTTCACAGGTTCAGATGTAAGAAATGGAATGACTGCAGTAATAGCAATTAAGCATCCTGACCCAAGATTCGAGGGACAGACTAAGACGAAGTTAGATAATCCTGATGCCGGAAAGGTAGCGGGCGAACTTACGGGAGAAGAATTAGTATTATATTTCGATAAGAACTTAGAGACACTTAAGCAGGTAATAGCATGTGCCGAGAAATCAGCGAAAATCAGAAAAGCTGAAGAAAAGGCTAAAACTAACCTGTTAGTTAAACAGAAGTTCTCGATAGACAGTAATGGTAAATTAGCTACCTGTGAGAGCAGAAAGCCTGAAGAATGTGAGGTATTCATAGTAGAGGGTGATTCTGCCGGAGGTTCAGCGAAAATGGCAAGAAACCGTAAGACACAGGCGATTATGCCTATACGTGGTAAGATATTAAATGTTGAAAAAGCCAGTATGGATAAGGTACTTGCAAATGCTGAGATTAAAACCATGATTAATGCATTTGGCTGTGGTTTCTCCGAAGGCTATGGAAATGATTTCGATATAAGTAAATTAAGATATAATAAGATAATCATTATGACCGATGCCGATGTCGATGGCGCTCATATTGATACATTATTGCTTACATTTTTCTATAGATTTATGCCGGAATTAATAACACATGGACATGTATACATTGCCATGCCGCCATTATATAAAGTAGTTCCTAAAAAAGGCGAGGGCGAATATCTGTATGATGATAAAGCACTTGAGAAATACAGAAAGACACATACAGGATTCACATTACAGAGATATAAAGGTCTTGGTGAAATGGATGCTGACCAGTTATGGGAGACTACTCTTAATCCTGAGACAAGAATTCTTAAACAGGTAGAGATAGAAGATGGCTTTATGGCATCAGAGGTTACGAGTATGCTTATGGGAAATGATGTACCACCAAGAAGAAAATTCATTCACGACCATGCTCATGATGCAGAAATAGACGTATAGAAGAATGGAGGTAAATTGACAGATGGCAGAACAGATTTTGAAAACAGAATATTCAGACCTTATGCAGAAATCATATATAGATTATGCTATGAGCGTTATATGTCAGAGAGCATTACCAGACATTCGTGACGGTCTTAAGCCGGTTCAGAGGCGTGTATTATATGCAATGGACCAGTTAGGTCTTAATTATGACAAACCACATAGAAAATCAGCGCGTATTGTCGGTGATACCATGGGTAAATACCATCCACATGGTGACAGTTCGATATATGAAGCATTAGTCGTATTAGAGCAGGACTTCAAAAAAGGAATGGCACTTGTAGACGGACATGGTAATTTTGGCTCAATAGAGGGCGATGGTGCCGCTGCAATGCGTTATACTGAAGCTAAGCTTAAGAAGTTTACACAAGATGTATATCTTAAGGATTTAGATAAAGATGTAGTTGATTTTGTACCAAACTTTGATGAAACAGAGAAAGAGCCTGAGGTACTTCCCGTCAGGGTTCCTAATGTTCTTATAAACGGCGCAGAGGGTATTGCAGTAGGTATGACAACAAGTATTCCTACACATAATTTGGCAGAAGTAGTAGATGCTGTTGTGGCATATTTAGATAACAATAATATTACTACAGAAGAATTAATGCAGTACGTTCAGGGACCTGATTTTCCAACAGGCGGATTGGTTGTTAATAAGAGCGAGCTTCCTGCAATATATGAAACAGGAACAGGTAAGATTAAACTGCGTGGTAAAGTGGAATTCGAAAAGGCTGAGAAGAAATCAGACAGGGATAAATTAGTCATAAGTGAGATTCCATACACGATGATTGGTGCAAATATTGGTAAATTTATTTCTGATGTATGCGACCTTATTGAAACTAAAAAGACACAGGATATAGTAGATATATCTAATGAATCAACTAAAGAGGGTATAAGAATTGTCCTCGAATTAAAGAAGAATGCAGACGTAGAGAAATTAACGAATCTCTTATATAAAAAAACAAGATTAGAAGATACTTTCGGTGTAAATATGTTAGCTATCGTAGATGGCAGACCAGAAGTGTTAGGACTTAAAGGAATTATAGAGAACAGCGTTAAATTCCAATATGAGATTCAGACCAGAAAATATACTACACTTTTAGCTAAAGAACTAGAGCAGAAAGAGATTAAAGAGGGACTCATAAGAGCCTGCGACATCATTGACCTTATAATTGAGATTCTAAGAGGAAGTAACAGCATTAAAGATGCTAAGAATTGTCTGGTTAATGGTGATACAAGCAAGATTAAATTCAAGAATAAAGAGTCAGCAGTCTATGCAGGTAATCTTAATTTCACAGAGAAACAGGCACAGGCAATACTTGACTTACGTCTCTATAAGCTGATTGGTTTAGAAATCTTAGCATTACAGAAAGACTATGAAAATATAGTAAACAGAATTGCTGATTACGAAGAGATACTTAATAATCGTAAGGCAATGAGTAAGGTAATCAGAAAAGAACTTCTAGAAATCAAGAAAGAATATGCAGTACCAAGAAAGACTGTAGTAGAGGACGGTAAGGAAGCTGTAGTCGAAGAAGTAAAGCTTGTAGAGCAGGAAGTCGTATTCCTTATGGACAGATTCGGATATGCTAAAACGATTGACACAACAGCATATGACAGAAATAAGGAAGCTGCCGACAAAGAGAATAAATATGTATTCAGATGTATGAATACGGATAAAATCTGTATTTTCACAGATAACGGTAATCTTCATCAGGTAAAAGTAATAGATATACCATTTGTCAGATTCAGAGATAAGGGAACACCGATTGATAATCTGGGTAATTATGACAGTAAAGATGAGAATATTATATTTATTACGGATACTTCGAAAATGTCCGAACGAAAGTTGTTATTTACTACTAAGACGGGTATGATGAAACTCGTTGACAGCAGCGAATTCAATGTTACCAAGAAAACAGTAATGGCAACTAAGTTAGGTGCAGGAGATTTACTTGTAAATGTCGCTATAACTGATGCAGTTACGGCAGCAGTCATTAAAGATGGAATCTCACAGGCAGGATATGAAAATACATATAATCCTGTTACATTATCTGGTGGCTCAGATGATATGGGAGAATTTAACGGATTAGATAATGATTTAGGCGACGGCTTCAATGATGACTTTAATAATGGTTTTGGAGATGACTTCAGTGGTGGATTCGGAGACGACTTCACAGGAGGTTATGGAGACAATTTCACACAGATGAGTTTCATGGATAATCTTGATAATCAGAACTCATCAGATACAGCTTCATCAAAAGAAAATTTATCAGAAACGGATGTAAATGGCAATTCTAATCCTGATAGCAATACAGATGAAAATGGCAGCACAGGCAATGAGCCTTCGGAAGAAATACTGACTAACGAAATGGTAGTGCTTCAGACTGAAAAAGGAATGTTCCTGAGATTCTCATTAAAGGAGATACCTGAGAAGAAGAAAGGTGCTATCGGTGTCAAGGGAATAAAACTTAATGCAGGTGACAGCGTGTCAAATGTATATGTGCTAGATGCAGGCGACAATATGATTGTGAATTATAATGATAAAGAAGTGGCTTTAAGAAAGTTAAAGACTCTAAAACGTGGGGCAAAAGGAACAAGGAAGTAAAAGATATACACACGATGAAGTGTTTGCAAAACTAAGGGGGACAGTTAAAGATTAATGCTAAATATCAACTTATATATTTGACATTGTTTTTCGATGATGTGATTGATGTCACATCATATATCAAGAATGAGTTATCTAACTCTAAAGTTGCAAATGATTTGAATTAATAATTGAAATGATATTAAATGGGTGGTTCTGATAACTACCCATTTATAATTTAAAAGATGTTTGTTAAGCTGTAAATATAAGGTTATTAATAGAAGTTGTGATAACCAATATATTAGAAACTGTGAAGAATAGAAAAATGTTGAAAAAAGTAAGTTAATAAATTAT
>OLGY01000135.1_pt1 | contig 63837 bp, 61 predicted proteins | sample 1605951 | NCBI WGS metagenome assembly OLGY01 (sample SAMN03283280) | human gut metagenome | biome: human-associated habitat; material: feces | host: Homo sapiens | place: Peru | collected 2012
ACACAGCAATGGGGCGGTATCTGAAGGATACCACCCCAACTATTGACAAAGAGCCTATATAATTAATTAAACTATAGCATATTTTTTTATAAAATAAAAGAAGGATACCTCTCAGTATCCTTCCCATAAAAACCTCTAATAAGCTCAATTATTCAGCAACGGAGATAACTTCCTTCTTATTGTAAGAACCACAGTTCTTGCAAACTCTGTGAGGCATCATTAACTCACCGCACTTGCTGCACTTTACTAAGTTAGGAGCGCTCATCTTCCAGTTCGCTCTTCTCTTATCTCTTCTAGCCTTAGAAGACTTATTCTTTGGACAAATTGACATCTGTTACACCTCCTTACAAAGCAGTTCTATTGGTTAAACTGTTGAAATATATCGCGTATCTTGGACATCCTCGGGTCTAAAACCAGTCTGTCACATTCACACGAGCCATGATTAAGATTCATGCCGCATACGTTACAGATTCCCTTGCAGTCTGTTTTACACAGAACCTTCATTGGAAAATTCTCTAAAATCTCACTATATACATACTTCTCGACATCAAATTCAGTGCCATTGATAAATGGCATGTCCTCCAACGTCTCGTCTGCATCAGGCAATTCTTCACCAAAATTAAGTTCTCTGGTCGAATCAACCTTAATCTGCCAAGGAACATCTGTTAAGCACCTGTCACAGGGAATATTGAGTGTCACGTCAATATGTGATTCAACCTCTATCTTCTTCCCTCCGACATTAGTAAAGGCAAGTGTTACATCCTGCTTCTCTACAAACGCATATTCACCCATCCTCGAGCGAAACATGTCCGCCTCAATCGGTGCTGCAAGTCTCTTAACTTCTCCTTCGTGAGAAAGAACTCCGTACAAATCAATCAGCATAAAAACCTCTTCTTTTAATCACACGCAGATTATTATATCTACTGTGGATAGATTTGTCAACTACTTTTTATTTACATATATTCGATTGTGCTCAGATTACTTTACGAGTTTTAATGTCTCCTGAGCAATCTTAAGCTCCTCGTTGGTAGGTATAACCATAACCTTAACCTTGGAGTCAAGTGTTGAGATAACTACCTCCTCACCTCTCTTATCATTGGCAGCATCATCAATCTTAATTCCGAGGAATGTGAGAGCACTGCAGATATCCTTACGAGTTCTCTTGTCGTTCTCGCCGACACCTGCTGTGAATACGATTGCATCAACACCGTCCATAGCTGCCGTGTAAGCACCGATGTACTTAATTACTCTGTACTTGAATGCCTCAAGAGCTACCTCCGCATTGTGATTGCCCTCATCAGCTGCCTTCTGAACATCGCGGAAATCACTTGATACACCGCTCATGCCGAGAACACCGGACTTCTTATTGAGCATGTTAATCATCTCATTGATGTCCTTGCCTTCCTTGTTGGCAATGAACTGTATAACCGAAGGGTCGATATCACCACTTCTTGTTCCCATAATAAGTCCCTCGAGCGGAGTAAGTCCCATGCTTGTATCTACGCACTTGCCGTTGACAACTGCTGAGAGTGAACCGCCGTTGCCGAGGTGACATACGATAACCTTGGAGTTATCAGGATCAAGGTTGCCGAACTCAATCGCTCTTTTAGAAACAAATGCATGGCTTGTTCCGTGGAAGCCGTACTTACGAATGCCGTACTTCTCATAGTACTCATGAGGAATAGCATACATATAAGCCTTCTCAGGCATTGTCTGATGGAATGCTGTATCCCATACAGCCACATTAGGTGTACCGGGCATAGCTGCCTCTGCTGCCTCGATACCGATGAGGTTGGCAGGATTATGTAAAGGTCCGAGGTCAAAGCACTCACGGATTACAGACTTAACATCGTCATTTACAATAACCGATGTGCAGTACTTCTGTCCTGCATGAAGTACTCTGTGTCCTACAGCACCGATTTCCTTGACATCGGAAATCACACCGTGAACAGGGTCAACAAGCATATCAAGAACAAGCTTAACAGCTACATTGTGGTCAGGCATCGGCTGCTCAATTACCGCACTGTCCTTTCCTGCCGGCTTATGTGTGAGCTTAGAGCCCTCAATACCGATTCTCTCAACAAGACCCTTTGCAAGGACATCCTGTGTATCCATATCGAATAACTGATACTTAAGTGATGAGCTTCCACAGTTTAAAACTAAAATCTTCATTACAAAATTCCTCCGAAATAAATATGTATTTACTGCATCTGAGCCTGTACTGCAGTGATCGCAACAACACCTACGATGTCGCTTGCAGAACATCCTCTTGAGAGATCGTTAACAGGCTTTGCAATACCCTGAAGCATAGGACCATAAGCCTCTGCCTTTGCAAGTCTCTGAACAAGCTTGTAACCAATGTTACCTGCATCAAGGTCAGGGAAGATAAGCACGTTAGCCTGTCCTGCAACATCGCTGCCCGGAGCCTTAGAAGCACCGACAGACGGAACCATAGCCGCATCTGCCTGAAGCTCTCCGTCAAGCTTGAGTTCAGGAGCGAGCTCATGAGCGATTCTTGCAGCCTCTGCTACCTTGTCAACATCAGCATGCTTAGCACTGCCCTTTGATGAGTGGCTGAGCATTGCAACCTTAGGCTCTGCGCCTACTAAGAACTTGAAACTCTCTGCTGAGGAAACAGCGATAACTGCGAGCTCCTCAGGTGTAGGATTCTGGTTGAGACCACAGTCACCAAATACGAATGTACCGTTCTCGCCGTACTCACAGTTAGGAACGTCCATTACGAAGAATGCGGAAGCAATCTTTGAACCCGGCTTAGTCTTAACAATCTGAAGTGCAGGTCTTAATGTGTTGGCTGTTGAATGGCATGCACCGGATACAATACCGTCTGCTGCACCGCTCTTTAACATCATACATGCATAGAACATATAATCAGTTGTGAGGAGTCGACGTGCCTCCTCAGGAGTCATTCCCTTATTCTTTCTGAGCTCAACTAATGCATCAACATACTCGTCAAGCTTATCTGATGTATTAGGATTGATAACCGTAGCACCTGAAACCTCAAGTCCCTTGCTGTTAGCCTCAACCTCCTCAGGTGTTCCGAGAACTACTACATCAGCAATATCTTCTTTAAGAATTGTCTCAACAGCTTCCCAAGTTCTTCTGTCCATGGACTCAGGTAAAACGATTGTCTTTCTCACTGCTCTTGCTTTTTTCTTAATTTCATCAATAAATGCCATAATAAAATGACTCCTTTCAGGTAAAAAATTCAGCTTTCTCATAAAAGCCCATTGATAGTTTCATTATACTCCTTATGTTTATTGTATACAAGAATATTTTTCTAAAATCAAGAGAAAACAAGACATGTTCTAAATTAAATACAATTTTCTATTGCAGTCTTAATGCCTGCACGAGATATCTGAGATGAAACTGTCTCTCCTTCATGACACATGTTGACAATGTAAGCACCTGATCATCCTCGGAAAATACAACATCATCGTCAAATATCTTAAGTTCACTTCCAAGTGCTCTCACATTCTCAAGATATGTCAAAAGATTCTCCTTCTTTGAAAAATCAAAATTGAGGAGCTGATGTGCGTTGTTTGTCTGATATGCGGCAAAAATTCTGTATACATACACCATATCCTCCGTATATATGTACACATACTTATTCTCATCAAAGAACTCCTGCTCCTCATACTTATGAAGGTCGGAAAACATCGTGCCGTCGCGCATATTATGCCCGTAAATTACCGTCTGAGGGTCAGAAAAATCCTTCGAATTGTAGTTTTCCGTGTAAATACATCCCGGATAGCCTTCGCTGCCGTCAACATTATGTTCAAGATAATACGTATTATCCGTCGGATGCTGGAACACAGGATAATCCACATTGGTGTTCGGAATATAAATCCAGGCATATATATCATCCGACACTTCCCTGTGAAGCTTGTCAAAATCTATGTTTTTGTCAGGAATTTCAATTTGATATTTTAATGCAAGCCTTGCGGCTTCGAGCTTATATCCTTCGAGTTCTTCTTTAACCTTCTCCGTATCGTCGACATCCCCGTCAGCATCGCTGCCTTCATCAGCCTCCAGAGTTGTCGCCTCGGCAAGCTTATCATAGATTCTCTCCGACTTCCATCTTTTGTACTGTCCTGCGGCAAGAATCACAATGCACACAAGCATACATAAAAGTGCAGCCATGCCTATAATATATCTCACCTCAAGCTTTTTTTTACCATCTTTTCTCATATATTATTCCACCTTAAATTTACTGCTTTTAATTTTAATACTTTCATCCGGCCGATACAAGTCCCAAAAAACATTTGCATTTCTCGACTGTAATAGGAACGAAGTTTCCTATTACACAGAAAAGAACTCCCGGCATGCCTATGCAGGAGTTCTTATTGCCGCCCCGCAGGGCTGCCACGCGCTCTTAAAAATCAAATAACTATTTGATAACTTCTCTTCTGCGTAAGCAGTAAGCTGCTCCGGCTGCACACACAACAGCAAGAATGATTACGGCAACAGGTGCATTGTAGCCTGTGCTTGGAGCTGCAACCGAAGGATTTACGATAACCGCAACAGGTGAGAATGATGTGAATGTAGCTGTTACGCTTCCATCGCTCACATTTGTTACGGCAAGGTTCTCCCAGTACTGTCCGTTCCAGTGGATAACTGAAATCGACTGTCCTGCAAGTACGCCCGGTACATTCATTGTAACATCAACGCCTGCGCTGTAGTCGCCTGCCGGCAATGATACATCAAACACCTTTAAAACTGTTGCACTTTCGCCAAAGTATGCCTGTGCCTGAGCCTTTGCGTTCGCAACATCTGCTACGGAAGCTGCTGCTACCGTAACATTTAACTCTTTGCCGCCGAATGCAGCCTTTGGTGCAGTTACACCTGCAGACATCTCTGTTGCAGGAATTGCATAGACATCATCTGTTCTTGCTCCGGAATTGTCGCCTGTGTCAGGGCTCTGTGCTCCGGTCTGTGTTCCGGAATTGTCGCTTGTGCTTGGGCTGTCAGCTGCAAATGCTACGAAAGATAAAACCATTACAAAACATGAAAAAACCGCTAAAAACTTTGAAAACTTCTTCACTTTAATTTCCCTCCTTGGTTTATATACGCGTGGCTTTATATCAAGTCAAATGACCTTGATAACTTAATATTTTCGGTTTGATTAAAACCTTTAATCAACCTTTTCGTAAAAAACATCTAAAAGCATTTCTTTTAACTGCACTTCATTAACATAGAACTCCTCAAATTTTTCTCCCATCACGGTTTCTCCCGGAATTGAATACATTTTGACTCCCTCTATATCATAACCAAGCAGTTCGGAGGCAAGATACGACATCTCATCCACCGAAATATCGGTAACAATATAGCTGCTTGCAATCTGATACAGCTTTACCGGATATGATATGTCCGATTTTGTGCTCTCAAACACCTGCTTCATGAATGCTTTCAGGTATATCTTATCCTTCTCCAGTCTCTCCGATGCCGAGTTGAACTTGTCAAGGCTTCTGTACTTGAGAAAATAGAACGCGTCCTGCCCGTACAGCCTCACCGTGGCTCCGGCACTCTGATTTATTTCCGGAACATCGAACGGTAAAGTCACCTCCACACCGCCTACTGCTTCATTGAGACGCCATATTGCGCCTAATCTCATTGAGACATAGCTGTGTATTGGAAGATTATACAGAAGCTCAGATACCGTTTTCTCTGCCCGCTCGCAGCTTAACTCATTACCGTCCCCATAGCCATGCTGTACACACAGCTGAGCCTTGACGGTCTTTACATAATTGTTATCCTTATCATACATATCTATATCAGTCATTGTGTTCCTGTTGACTGCAACAACCGAAATTGTCTTATCATGAGGATTCATCGTAAAAAGAAAAATTGCGTCCGATTGTCCGCCTTTAAGATAATTCGTATTTTCATTAACTTCCGGCACAGGGTCATTACTGTCAATTCCAAGTATTAAAAATGTCAGCATGTCCTTGTTATACCTGTACATGTGCCCGTTATAATTTACATCCCCTTCCTGATACACATATACACTGTCATTTTCCTGTCCCGATGTCTCACCTTCTGACTGTTCAGTCTCATCAGGCATTTCTCCCGCATACCCGATGTCCGGTGCGTTCGTCCCCTCCAAATACAGCTTTTTCCTGCCCGACCATCTCAGTATCGAAAATAAAATCAATACGAGAAATGCCATGACAATCAGGAAAATCATTACATACAATACAAGCCTTATCCCAATCGGAATATTCTTTTTCACTTTTTTCTTTCTTTTTACGGCAGGAACATTTTTCTCATTTTCGTTGTTTTCCATCTGTTCGCTCCATTCAGAAATCTTTTTAAATCGACAAGAGCTATTATAATCACAATTTATAATTAATACAAGTACTAATTATATTTTTTATAAATTTCATTTGTAAGAATTCAAACAAATAACAATTATAAACTGTTCATAATTCTTTGCATTTTAAGGTATTTTAAAGTATTTTTGATAATTTTTTCTGTATTTTCATTGTTTTATAGTCAAACTATAAATATTCCAAATACAATTACAACTTCTATTCAATGTACTTTCTTATGATACGCTGATTGTAACGGACATCTCGTTCAATATAATTAATAAGGAGATTATATGTATCCTAACAGAATAAGAGAACTCAGAATAGAAAAGGGCATCACACAGATAGCTCTTTCAATAGAACTTGAAGTAACACAGGAAACCATAAGTGCCTACGAGACAGGTAAGAACCTTCCAAGCACAGCCAACCTGCTTAAGCTCAGTAAAATTCTGTCTGCAAGCATGGATTATATACTGATGCTGAGTCCCATAAGAACGCCTATTGACTCAAGCACAATGACCAATGACGAGCGTCGTCTTCTCACATACTACCGTATGCTCGGAAATGTGCAGAAAGAGAAAGCACTCTCTTATCTGCAGGGCTTATGCGACAGCAGCGGCAAGTAGACATTTACAATCACGATGCGATACAATATAATCATGTAAAAGGAACGAAGCTTTCTATTACATTAAAATATTTTTCGGCATGATATAAGCCATAATTGTCAAGTTTAGGAGTTCGCATGATTACCACAGCCATAATCGCGGAATTTAATCCGCTTCATTCAGGACACGAATATATTATAAAGGAAGCCCGTCGGCTCACAGGTGCCGATTGTATCGTCGTGGTATTAAGCGGAAGCTTCACCCAGCGCGGCGATATTGCAGTCGCCACGAAGAGTGTGCGCTCAACCGCAGCCATCGCCTGTGGCGCGGACATCGTGTTCGAGCTCCCATTCGCATACGCGGCTTCAAGCGCCGAGTACTTTGCGTCGGGTGCCGTGACACTCCTAAATTCAGTCGGAGGGATTGACTACCTCGTCTTTGGCTCGGAAAACGACGACATTTCAGTGTTGCAGACGGCAGCCGACATACTCCTTAACGAGCCACCTCTCTTTAAGCAGACCTTGAACAACTGCCTTGCAAAGGGAATGACCTTCCCAGCCGCGCGCGCGGAGGCATTTAGAAGCTGCGGCGGGGATGCCGATGTGTTCACGCCCAACAACACGCTCGCAATCGAGTACATCAAGGCTTTAAAAAGACTCAGCTCTCCAATACAGCCAATCGCCGTAAAGCGCGCAGGCTCGGGCTACAACGACAGGGAATACTCTGCCATGAAGGGCTTTATATCCGCGTCCGCGTTCAGGGAGCACATCGCACACACTCTCTCGACAGACGAGCTCTCAGCATTTCTGAACGAGACGCTCCCGACGGAAAGCTCCAATCAGCTCATGGCAGCTTACGGCAAGTGCTTTCCCGTATTTAACGATGACTTTTTTATCCTGCTGCGCTACGCAGTCTTAATGAACCGTGGCAGGCTCACCTCATACACCGATTTCACCGAGGCTTTATCTAACCGTGTCAACAATCTGATTGACCGATGCGGAAACGAACTGTTTTCCGGAAGCTATGAGAATTTCATATTAAAATTAAAGACCAAGGACATGACCGCCGCAAGAATCAAGCGCGCCATGCTTCACCTCTTGACAGATTACACTGATTCCGTACAGGCAATCGCCACGGACTACTTAAAAAAATGTCAGCTCCCATACGCGTGCATTCTCGCCATGTCGGGAGTCGGTCAGGCCTTCATCAGCGCAATAAAAAAAGGCTGTGATATTAAGCTTATCAACAGCCTTGGCAAATCAATATCCGCGCTCGATGAGAACGCGCGCACACTCATTCATTTCGATATACTCTCCTCCGACATCTATTCGGCGGTCGTAAAAGCAAAGTTCAACCACACTCTGCCGGATGAGTACAGGGCGGGAGTTGTGCGAATCCCATAATCACAGAAGCGTTCCGTCGCCCCTCGGAATCTCGTCCTCACCGCACACAGCCCTGACGGAGTCCTCCTCGGGCATGAGCATACTCATGATGCGCTGCTTTTCATCATCGTTTGCCGCATCCTTGTACTTAAAAATCATTTCTTCCTTCTGCGCCTCGGTAAGTCCGTTATATCCCGTCATAAGACGCTCATCCATCGCGAGCGCCTCCAAAAAGCCAAAGGGATAGCCGCCGATACCAGCCATCCCTTCCATAGGCATTCCGTTAAAATCCATGTCGTGTACCTCACTTTCCTTACAATCAGCCCGATGACCTTTTGTCATCCTGTATGTATTGTTACACGACATGTGCAATTCTATTCTTCCTCAGAGTTCCCCTCCGACGCTTCATTATCAGCCGACGAAGGTATCTCAACACCCGGAAAACTGACCGGAATCCCGTTCACCTCAACCATATCCTCAATTCTTATGGTTAGATAAGGTATTCCATCTATTATTCTTGTATCTACAAGGTCCGTCCTGTCAGGCTTAACCCTGATTGTGACAGCAGGTGATTTCACTTCAAACTTTCTCGTCTCAACAATATTTGTCGCCTGAAGAGGTGTCTGTTCTCCCGCCTGACTGTCATAGCATCTGTCAAATTTTTCAAGAAGCTCATTCTCAACACCGCTGTCTGAGAGAATCTGCTTGACCTCGAGCTTGTTGAGTGCGAGAGGCTCAGGCTCCTCCTTGGTCTCCTCAATTCTGTTGTTGATTATCTCATGAATGCTCTTTACAACCTCAAAATCACATTCCTCGCCAAGAGCTTCCTCAATAACACTGTTGAATGTGTCCCTCTGATTGCCGGCTGACATCGGAATATTGCAGCCGAGCACAGGCTCCGCAAAGTCGAGTCTCAGCTCGTCAGGCTTAGCCGTATAGTACAGAAGGCTGTGTATATCCGTACTTCTGTCGTTGAATGCAGGAAAAAGGAAGGCAATGTTCGGCATGTCGACAACCCAGTCGCGCACCCTGTTCCTAAAACAGCCTTCCGATGCAAAATATGATAAGCCGGGCTTTGTAAGCGATACAGGACATATACAGCAGAGAATATGTGAGTACACCTCATCCGAAGCATCATCCATCTCAATATTGTCCGTAGTCTTTCCCGGAACGTCATACGCCTGATGTATAAGAAGAATAAGATAGTTATCAACCGTATCATAATTCTCGATAACACGGTCATAAAAAGCATGCAGCACCTCATCGTCCTTAAGCTCCGTCTCACGAAGCTTCATCAACAATGCATACTTTTCGCCGTTTAACTCCTCGTCAAGAGGAAACTCCATATTGAGCAGATTCTTGCCGAGACTTCCGGAAAGACTCTTTTTAAATATAGAAAAATACTTAAAAAGGTCTTCCTCCGGAAGTGCCAAAAAAGCCTCCTTAAACTCCGTCACCTTGTTCTTCTCGCCGTCCACATAGCAGCCGCAGATGCGCGATATTGAACTTTTATCTTCCTTAAATGTCTTTTTAATTTCTGCAATTTCCTTCGAGTTCATTTCTTACCACCAATACAAAATTTAATTCTTGAAGCTGTGGATCGGTGCAGGTATTCTTCCCACACGGTTCACAAATGCCGAGCAGTCGAACGAGTTGACAGGCATAATAGGCGCATAGCCTAAGAGTCCTCCGAACTCAACCGTCTCGCCGACTCCCTTACCGATTACAGGGATGATTCTCACTGCAGTAGTCTTCTGGTTAACCATACCGATTGCAGCCTCATCAGCGATTATTCCCGAGATTGTACTCGGCTTGGTGTCGCCCGGAACAGCAATCATGTCAAGTCCTACTGAGCAGACACAGGTCATAGCCTCGAGCTTCTCGATTGTGAGTGCGCCCGCAAGCACGGAATCTATCATTCCCTGGTCCTCACTGACAGGAATAAACGCACCGCTCAGGCCGCCGACATATGACGAAGCCATAACACCGCCCTTCTTGACCTGGTCATTTAAGAGTGCAAGAGCTGCAGTCGTTCCCGGTGCTCCGGCTCTCTCAAGACCTATCTCCTGCAGAATATCCGCAACCGAATCTCCGATTGCAGGAGTAGGTGCAAGTGAAAGGTCAATTATACCGAAAGGAATTCCAAGTCGTTTTGAAGCCTCCTGTGCTACAAGCTGTCCGACTCTCGTAATCTTGAATGCCGTCTTTTTGATTGTCTCGCAGAGCACCTCGAAGCTCTCGCCTCTGACCTGCTCGAGAACATGCTTTACAACGCCCGGTCCGCTGACTCCGACATTTATTATCGCGTCATCCTCCGATACACCATGGAAAGCACCTGCCATGAACGGATTATCATCAGGGGCATTACACAGAACAACGAGCTTTGCACAGCCTAATGAATCGCGCTCCTTGGTAGCCTCGGCAGTCTCCTTTACAATCTCTCCCATAAGACGTACCGCATCCATGTTTATGCCTGTCTTTGTTGAGCCGACATTCACGGAGCTGCAAATAAGCTCTGTGGATGCAAGTGCCTGCGGGATTGAGCGTATTAAGAGCTCATCGCTCTTTGTCATTCCCTTGCTCACAATGGCGGAATAACCTCCGATAAAGTTGACTCCAACCTCATGTGCCGCCTTATCGAGCGTCTTTGCGATCGTCACATAGTCCTCAGGTGTCTTACAGCAGGCTGCACCCACAAGCGAGACAGGTGTGATTGATATTCTCTTATTTACGATAGGGATTCCGAAGTCCCTCTCTATCTCTTTTCCCACTTTTACAAGGTTCTTGGCAACCGTTGTAATCTTGTTATATATCTTCTCATTAGTCACGGAAAGATCCGCATCAGCACAATCTAACAGGTTGATACCAAGTGTTATTGTACGCACATCAAGGTTTTCCTGTTCAATCATCTTATTAGTCTCATTGACTTCAAATATGTTAATCATGATATTCTCCTAATCAGTCCTTTATTTTAAGCTCAGGTGTTACATCATCAGATTCTGTGCATCTTTGTAAAAATTTCTTCGTGCTGACACTTTATCTTAACACCAATGGATTCACCGAGCTTATCAAGCTCATCGACTATCTCGGCAAAAGGCTTGGCAGCCTTCTTCATATCTACAATCATCATCATATTAAAATATTCCTGTACAATTGTCTGTGAAATATCGAGAATGTTCACCCCGTTATCCGCAAGATATGTACATACCTTTGCAATGATTCCTACTGTGTCCTTACCTACTACCGTAATAATTGTTTTGTTCATGATGTTGTCCCTTTCTGTTATTGGTTTCATCCTGCTATTATTTTATAATATATAAGATAATGTATAACATTATCAATATTAACTTTACTGCAGATATTACAATGTGATAATATGGCTCGGCTTATCGCGCCCGGCCACACTTATCTTAAAATCACCCGACTTATATTCGCTGCCGCTCATATCAATCTCCGACTTAACAGTCTGATAAGCAAGATCCGGATAATTATTTTCCTTACTCAGATGCCCTAAAAGTATTTCCTGCACCTGATTTCCGAGAAGTCTGTCAATAAGGTGTCCTGCTGCCTCATTTGACAAATGCCCCTTCTCGCCCAATATTCTCTGCTTCAGCGGATATGGATACGGACCTGTCTCTAACATCCTTATATCGTGGTTAGCTTCAAGCACCATACAATTGACTCCCGCAAAGCTGTCAACTATGTAATCATCATACACTCCCAAGTCCGTCACAAGACCAAACGCCTTGTTCTGTGCCTCAACACGGAATGCGCATGGGCACAGTGCGTCGTGTGACGTCGCCACCGCTCTTACCTTCAGCGTGCCGACACTAAACTCCTGATCACATTCCACCACATTATATATATCCTCCGGCATCCTGCCAAGATTTGTGTTCTTTATCCCGCTTATCGTGCCCCATGTCGCATATACCGGAATTGTACTCTTCCGTTCCACGACTCCAAGACCTGAAATATGGTCGGAATGTTCGTGTGTTACCAATATTGCATCTATATCGGGAATGGACAGCTCAAGCTTATTAAGTCCTTCCTCAACCTTCTTCCTGCTTATTCCCGTATCAATAAGAATATGCGTGTCATCATCGCCGACATATATACAGTTGCCGCTGCTTCCGCTGGCAATTGTCATCACTCTCATTTGAATCCTCACTTCTGAACAAATTATTATATTTATGCTCTATGTTATACATCCCGGTGTTTACCGTCAATGGTTATTTTGCCCTTGCCGGTTGTTTTTGAGATATACATAGCTCTGTCGGCATTATCTATTACCGACGACTGCTCCGTGCTCTGCTCCGGATAAAAGCTCACACCGGCACTGGTATTTATGTATACCGACTGCTCTCCAAGTGTAATATTCTTCTCCCTTATCTCCCTATGAATCTGCTCAACAACCTGTATGACCTCATCGGAATCCTTATTGATAAAAAGAATAACGAACTCCTCACCGCCATATCTGTAGCCCGCACATCCGTGCTCCTCGGAAATTTTTCTGATAATTGCCGATACAGCCACAATAACGGCATCTCCAAACAGGTGTCCGTAGGTATCATTGATAGACTTAAAGTTATCAATATCAAACATCGCTGCAGCTACGCGCTCTTTTTTCAGCTTGTCATCCGCATGCCTGTATTTTTCCATAAATTTGTTGAGTATGCGTCTGTTATACAGTCCCGTAAGCCCGTCTCTTTTTGCAAGATTTTCAAACTGCATGTACAGGAATGCATTATTCATTCCGACCTGAAGCTCCGATAAAATATTATCAAAGAAGGTGTCCCTCTGCATAAAGAAATCAGGCTCATTGTCACATATCACATATACTCCCGCACGTCTTCCGTCAACCAGTATAAGTCTTGCGGCAAATGAGAATATATGTTCATTTTTAAGGAAGGAATACTCTGAATGCTTTACATTGTTACATATATATGTATGTCCGTCGGAAAGCCTCTCAATAAACGCATCGGATGTAAAGGTCTCAAGAAGAAGCTTGCAGGTATCATCGTTAATGTCTCCATACATCTTATATTTCACATCCGTATCGTACAGCGGATTACTTCTCTTATAATCCTCATATATGCTCTTCTCCGTCTCGGATATTTTAAGAAGGCCTGCGCATTTTACATCCATGCTGCTTATAAGCTGTTTAGAGAAAAATTCATCAATTTTAACCATATCAAAGGCTTCCGTGAAGAAATGGAGCATCTCATTCTGGAAGCTTACCTCCAGATTGTTGGCATTAATCTTACGGTTGGCACTTTCAAGCTCTATCCGCTTAAGTCCAAGCTGCTCATTGACATAGTAGAGCTTCTCCTGCTTCTCCATAATTTCCTTGTTGTTATCCATCGCCTTGTCAATTATTCTCTCCTTGGCAAGAACCGCATTCTCGAACTTCTCATACCGCTTCCCAATATGCTCAAGAACCGCACTCATCGCAATATCAAATGCTCCAAGCATAACAATAGAAGTGATAACATACGTTATCGACACATCCTTGATTGCATATACAACTCCCATAACCACAATCGGAATATCAACTATCAGCCCATGAAGAAAAACAATTCCTTTGTCCGTAAGGTCAAAATATATTCCCAATTCAAGTGCAACGCACAAATACATAAGAACATATATGGCACACTCATAATTCTTGTACCCGTCATGCATAACAAACACAGCAAATACGAAAAGCTGAACCATCTTAAGTGCAAATATGAATTTGGTGTTCATTAAAAAGTCCGACGGTCTGAATGCCTGTTCTACGATGAGAACCACACATATGATCGCCGCGCGTATAAAAGCAGGAGCTCCGATTGAAAAGCTGTTAAACGTCTCTACGAGCAGGTATACAATCAGCAGAATAAGTGCGGGAAAATGTCTTTTTGCAAAGTCTTTTTGTAATTGAATAATTTCTTCTTTTTTGTACATTGAGCATTATCTCCAATACAGTTCTATTTTGTCACCCGCTGTTATCGGTGCGGTAAAAGGCACCTTTTCACCATTGAGTGTTGTTATAAGCTCCGTTCCTCCCGGTGTCTTAAGATCAAACGGATAAAAATCAAACACATCGACAAAAGTATATCTGCTCTTACCCGAAAGAACCACCGAAGTGTTATTTACTTCTATTGTAACGCTAACCGGCTCTGACGGTATTGCACTCACTTCTTCCGTCTTATTCCCGGGATTTCCCTGCTCTTTCTTTTTCACGCCGTTTTCATCATCACCGTTTTCCGGTTCAGCATCAAAATATTTCACATTAAAATTCTCATATACAACTGTATCGTTATCGGCAGTGTCATTGTTGACAAGTATCGTTATGCCGTCCGTGTCCACATCCATAAAGTCAAAGAGCTGTTTTACGGTGTAATAATTCTCCATTATAATGTCATCACCCGGCTGTACACTGTAATCGGCGCCCTTTAATTCACCACCGACATATGCGAACTTAGGACATACTATAAGCTTGTCATTTACAATAAAATTAACCGTGCTTTTGTATTCCTCAAGCTCATCTATTGTAATATGTCCCGGCTCGCCTGCCGTTGATTCCCGTATCTCAATCTGATCATTGTGTGCAATTCTTGCATTCATGCTGCTCTCTCGACCATTCAGAAGAATAACCGCCGCATCTCCGGTTGAGCCCCTGACAAGCCTCGACTTGCCGTTGACCGTGAATGACAGTTCCTTTCCGCGCCTTGGAAATATACTCTCATTAGGCATACCCGACTGTATCACCGCATCCACTATAGAAAGATGATTGTTGTCGTAAAGCTTTACTCTCTCGCCGTTAACCGCCGCAAAAATAAAATTATTTTTCTGATTATAATAATTGATACATATTCCGATAGGAGTAACTAAAAGTGCATCCTTTCTGACATCCTCGGTAATGAAATCTATGCTTGTGAGAACTTCCTCGCCTCTGACCGCAACTCTCTCATGTGCAATCTTTAATCTGTCGGCAATCTTATCCGTAAATCCCGGGAACTTTCCTCCTCCTCCGACCACAAATACGGCACTGACAGGCTTATCGCCATTGAGCTCGCATATCTTATCCGCAATATCATCGGCAATCTTAGTCAGTTGTGTATCCAGAAGCTTATGTACATCTGCAGCCGGAAGCTTATGTGATATTCCCATGATATCCTTGTATGTGATTGTCTTTTTCTTACCGGCTGCGAGCTTAATCTTCTCCGCCGATGCAAAATCAACCAAATACTCCTTAGCGATTATCTCCGTGAGTTCGTCTCCGGCAGCAGGTATCATTCCGTACGCAGCTATACTGCCGTCCTTGGTAAGACAGATATCGGAGGTTCCCGCTCCGACATCTACAAGCGCAATATTCAGAAGCCTGTACTGCTCCGGTATAGCCACGTTCATTGCGGCAATAGGCTCTAATGTAAGATTAGCCACGGTAAGCCCTGCATAGTCGACAGCCGCATATAAGCCGTCAACAACCTCCTCCGGCAGAAAGGTGGCAAGAAGGTCAATGCCAATCTTCCCCGCCTTATGTCCTTCAAGGTTATTGATTGCATAATCATTGAGATAATACCTTACAGGTGTATATCCTACGCAGTAAAACTTATATTTTTCTGCCTTGAGGCTAAGCTCCTTATGTGCCTTCTCAACAGCTATAAGCTCAAGTGAATATATATTCTCGGAATTCACTCTCACTTCACCCTCAAACTCCACATCCTCATGAACCTGCACCGTGCGAAGCACTCTTCCGGCGGCGGCAATGCAGACCTCTTTCAGCTTCTTGCCGGTTATCGCCTCAAGCTCATGCTTCACAACGCGTATCGTATCCCCTACTTTGTTGATGTCATGAATCTGTCCGTCAAGCATTGCCCTTGTCTCATGCTCCTTTGACACGATTGCGGCAGCCTGAAAACGTCCGTTTTTCATGTAGCCTACCGTTCCGACAACATTTCTGGTTCCGATATCCAGTCCGAACACAAAATCGTCCGGACAGTAAATAGTTTCACTCATATCCTATCCCCACCTGACTTTATTTCTTTAAGAACAGTCTCAAGCCTGCCAATCAGCGTCTGACTGTCCGAAGAATTATCTATTACATATCTGCAATGCTTTCTGAACTCTTCGTCCGAAAGCTGATTTGCCATGATATCAAGACATTTTTTTCTTGAATATCCGCGGTTTGACATCAATCTCTTAATGCGCTCCTCCTCCGGTACATATACATACCAGAACTCCTCACATATACTGTCATATCCTGCTTCTATTAGAAGCGCCGCCTCCACAAATACATATTCGTATATTCCTTTTTTCTCAGCCTCGGCAATTTTTTTCTTTACCTCAAGCATTGTGAGCGGATGTATGACCGAATCAACCTTGGCGCACAGCTCCTTGTCCGCAAATATAACCGCTGCCATTTTCTTTCTGTCTATGACGATTCCGTCATCTCCAAGCACTTCTTTTCCGAGAAGCCCGACAACCTGCTTATAGGCAGCTCCGTCCGGCGCAATCGTCTGCTTCGCCACATCATCGGTTCTTATAATAATACAGCTTGTCAATCCGCTAAGTGCATCAAGCACGGTCGATTTTCCCGCGCCCACTCCTCCTGTGACACCTATGACTCTCATATATATCCCCCTGCCCTGACTGTGTCCTCGTAATTTTTTCTAGTGTGCCTCAAGCCAGTTATTACCCTCGTTGGTATCAACAATAAGCGGAACCGAAAGCTTCGCCGCATTTCTCATCTGCTCATCAAGTATTGCTCTGACCGTATCCACTTCGTCTGCAGCCGTCTCAATCAGAAGTTCATCGTGTACCTGAAGAATAAGTCTCGACTTGAGTCCCATTTCTTTAAGCTTGTGATATACGCCTATCATTGCAAGCTTGATTATATCAGCCGCCGTTCCCTGAATAGGTGCATTCATCGCCACTCGCTCACCGAAGCTCCTCTGCATAAAATTGCTGCTTGAGAGTTCGGGAATAGGTCTTCTTCTCTTAAACATAGTGACCGAATACCCGTCTTTTTTTGCGCTTGCAACCAGATTATCAAGGAATTCATGAACCCCCGGATATGTCTCAAAATATTTTTCTATATACTTGGCAGCTTCCTTTCTTGAAATGCTCAAATCCTGGCTCAATCCAAATGAACTTATACCGTACACGATTCCGAAATTAACCGCCTTTGCATTACTTCGCTGTGTCTTTGTCACCTGCTCAAGCGGCGTGTTAAACACCTGTGATGCCGTAATTCTGTGTATGTCCTCGTCACTGTTGTACGCCGCAATAAGATTCTCATCCCCCGACATATGAGCAAGTATTCTAAGCTCAATCTGTGAATAATCGGAATCAAGAAACACATATCCCGGTCTTGGTATGAATACCTGTCTTATCCTGCTTCCAAGCTCCATCCTTATCGGAATGTTCTGAAGATTAGGCTCCGTGCTGCTTATTCTTCCCGTTGCCGTTATTGTCTGATTGAACTTTCCGTGTATTCTTCCGTCAGCCGCTATATACTGTAAAAGTCCGTCCGCGTATGTCGAATTAAGCTTGGTTAACTGTCTGTACTCTAACACCTTGCCGACAACAGGATGCTCAGGTGCAAGCTTTTCAAGCACATCTGCCGATGTGGAATAGCCGGTCTTTGTCTTCTTTCCGCCCGGAAGTCCCATCTGTCCGAACAGAATCTCTCCAAGCTGTTTTGGAGAATTAATATTAAACTGTGTTCCCGCAAGCTCATATACTTCCTTCTCGACAACGGCAATCTTCTCTTTTAACATATCGCCGTATGCAATGAGTGCCTTCCTGTCAACCAAAATTCCGTTGTTCTCCATCTCCTTGAGTGCATACACAAGCGGCTGTTCGATGGTCTCATACAGGGTATACATATCTGTCTCAACAAGCTTCTGTCTCAGGATATCGTAAGCCCTTGCCGCAACATACGCATTGTAGCACGCACAAATATGAGTCTTGCCTGAAGCTGCATAGCTCTCTTTTCCCATAATATCGGTTCTTGATCTTACCAGACATCCGAGAAAATCCCTTGCAATATCATCATAAGCGTAGGCATCCTTAAGCGGATTTAAAAGGTATGCCATAAGTGCCGCGTCAAATGCGCCGTCCTCCTCAGCTATCGGAATAAGGTCTAACTGCTCCTTAAGCGATATAAAGCACGCCGTCTTTCCGTCCGTGTGCAGCTTTTTTACAAGGTCTGCCACTCTTCCCGACAAATACTCCCGTGTAATAAATCCCTGAACAGGGATATAAGCCGTGTCCCCGTCACTGCCGCCCACGGCAGCTCCAAGGAGTTCACCGCCATCGTCAGGAACCATGAACACACCAACACATTGTGAAGCTACACACTTATTTAAAAAGCTCTCAGCCTCATTCAAATCCTCTATTTTTCTGAAATTGTCTTCTATGTCGCTGTCATTATAGGCATCCGTATTCTGCTCAAAACGTGAGAGAACGGACTTAAACTCAAGGCGTTTAAAAAGCTGATATGCATCCTTTGAAAACATATCTGACATACCCGCATTATCAAATGAATACTCTATCGGTGCATTTATATCTATGGTTGCAAGTACCTTGCTCAACTGTGCCTGCTCATAATATTCCTTCAGGTTTGTTCTCGCCTTATTAGGTGTGATCTCGTCCACATGCTCGTATGCATTCTCTATCGAATGGTACTTAGACACAATTGCTCCTGCCGTCTTTTCGCCTATTCCCGGCACTCCCGGTATGTTATCGGATGCATCTCCCATGAGTGCCTTCATATCAATGAACTCTGCAGGCGTTACCCCGTAGCTCTCCACAACCTGCGCCGTATTATAGTCCTCTATCTCTGTTGTGCCCTTTTTCGTCTTAGGAATACGAATCTTTATATTGTCGGTTGCAAGCTGTAAAAGGTCCCTGTCCCCTGACACCACCGACACTATCATCCCCTCGGACTCGGCACGCTTAGCAAGAGTTCCCAAAATGTCATCCGCTTCGTACCCTTCCTTGGTGACAACGCATATATTCATCGCCTTTAGTGCTTCCTTTATGAGCGGCACCTGTTCCACGAGCTCCGCCGGCATCGGCTTTCTCGTTCCCTTATACGCGTCATACATCCTGTGTCTGAAAGTCGGTGCACTCAAATCAAATGCAACCGTGAGATAGTCAGGCTTCTCCTCATCAAGAATCTTAAACATAATATTCAGGAAACCATACACGGCATTGGTGTGAAGTCCCTCCGAGTTCGTAAGCTCAGGTACTCCGTAAAATGCCCTGTTAAGTATGCTGTGTCCATCTATCAAAACCAGCTTTTTCATCAAATCCTCCTATTGACAGTTCATGCCTTCACTTTTCTAAAGCAGGTAAGTCACCAGCACAACCACCGCCGCAAACAAAATAATATATATAAATATCTTAAGCAATTCCTTTAACCGCTTCATCCTGCGCCCTCTGTTTATTGTCTGCCGGGCTTTGTCAAAACATTCATTAACAATGTTTTTGAGCACAAACGGTCCGTCAAAGGCTTCGTTGTCCTTAATTCCTCTCTCAACTATAAAATATATCTCAAGCTCATCCCTGCAGGACGCGCATCCCTCAACATGCTCAAGGCAGCGTGCCATCTGATCATATTTCAGGCTCATGGATGCAAATTCCGGTATGGATTTTCTAAATTCCTGACATTCCACGGCAGTCCGCCTCCCATTTTGGCATAGTTTAACATTATCTATTTTATTTTAAGCCACATGGCTCAAAAAGTAAAGAAAAAGGTGGATTATTCATCCACCTCAAAACGCAGGAATATTCCTTCATCCTCATTATAGAGTTCTATTGCTTTATCACCGTTGCCGATTTCGTATCTGCCCTCTTCATAATAATCAAAATAGCTGCAATATACCGTATCATCTGCTGCATCAGCCACAATATGGTACAGCTCGGGTTTACCGGGCAAATCAACGGATATATCATCCCCCGATGTCTTTGCGTTGATTTTACCGCCATTCTCAACGTCAACATTGTTTATATACACATCCGAATTTTTGCCATTGATGTCCAGAAGGGAAATTATTTTACTGTCATATACGCTTACACTATCGTTCGCAATGTTAATAACAACACTGTCAGCCTCGCTGTCCCTTATATAGACAGCCATATTGTCAGCAGTAACCAAAATATTGTCAGCTTTCACTCCCCTTATTCCCGAATACAACTCAGAATTATTTACCGCCATATTAATTTCGTCTGCCTGAATATCATCAATGTCCGCATATCCTCCATCAACACTAATCTTAACGCTGCCATACCGTCCATCCGGAACCATGATTGTAAGATACTGTTCATACTCGTAGTCATTGCCTCCCGTCGGATTCCAGATATTATCACGTATATCTTTATTGTTAACATCACAGGTCAGCACCTTGTTGTCTCCACTATCCTTAACATATATTTTTACATCGTCTTCCTTCGAAGCTATAAATTTATATGATATATGAAATTCATCATCGTATGATGATCTGACTGTTACCGAACAGTTATCAATGTCTAAGTCAATACAGTCGAACCCACCTATATTATCATAGCCTTCCACTGCCTTGTATCCGACATATTTAATAGAATTTATAAGTTCATTATCTCCGTAATAGTTAGTTACAAACGCATTGATACCGATATAAAGTACTCCAATCAGGAATACAATACCAAAGACCAATGAAATTATCTTTTTAATCTTCTTTATTTTTGATGTAAATGCAAAATCATGTTTCCTTGTATCTCTCCGTGCTCCCGTGTGTTTTCTTTTATATTTTCCCGTCTGCTCCCTCGCCGCCTCAAGTTCCTTGTTGACAACCTCATCATACACGTCCTTGTCTATCGGTTCAGGTCCGAAGTCCAAAAAAGCACTGTCGTCAGAGTCATATTTTCCGCTGCTTTCTGCCATATAAATCCGCCTCTCTCATCAGTCTGCGCTCTGTAAAACCGCATAATACAGTTATTTTAGCACAATGTATCATTAAGAGCAACCATTTATTTTTTCAATCATCGAAAAAAACATTTGCTTTTTTCTTTCTTATCTGTTATTATGTACAAGTGCGCGGATGTGGCGAAATGGCAGACGCAGCAGACTCAAAATCTGCCGATGGCAACATCGTGCGGGTTCGACTCCCGCCATCCGCATTAAAAAAATAACCGCGGTTGATTCCGCGGTTATTTTTTGTTCATCATAAGTGGCGAATATGACTAATAATACTTTCTGTTACCCCACAGATTCGCTTTCTTGAGTTCAAGATACTCTGCATACGCCTTCTCTAAAATCTGCTTTTCATTAGAAAACTTGAGAAGATGGTACGCCTCGTGGAACTTATAATATCCCGAATCCTCAAAGAATTCCTCCTTCTGCGGCTTGCTGTAATAGCTGTCAGCCATCATCAGATACCAGTGGACTTCCTTGTCCACCACATCCGACGGCACCGAAAAAGTGTACTGGCTTCTGCCTACATACTTGATAATCTGGGCTGATACTCCTGTCTCTTCCTTCACCTCGCGAAGTGCCGTCTCCTTATAATCTTCGCCTTCCTCGACGGTTCCCTTCGGAAGCACCCAGCCTTCATACTTGTTCCTGTAATTCTTGTATAGGACAAGTATCTTTCCTCTGAATATAACCACACCGCCACAGCTCGTTGCTTCTATCACTGCAATTCCTCCTGTATCATGGTGTGTCACATATGACTTGAGTATAGTATAAACCAGTTTTCAAACAATATCAATGTTTTTTATCATACCATGCATCAAAAATATCTCTTGCGACATTAACCGCATATCTGTCAGGTGCTCCATTCTTATTGTAGCCTTCGAGCACAACGCTCACTATTATCTCAGGCTCATTCTCCGACATATATCCCGTAAAAAGAGAATGTTCATACCCCTGCGTTCCATACTGTGCAGTACCCGATTTGCCGCACACGGTATACGGCGCATCCGAAAACACATGTGAAAAGCTGACCTCTATAACCTCGGCAAGATGCTCGGAAAGCATTTCTGCCTCGTCGCCGCTCATAACGCTTCCGTAATATTCCCCTCCCGAACTTCCGTCATAGGAATACACAGCATCTCCGTCTGGTGAAAGTATTCCGCTTACGATATACGGCTCATACAGCACTCCGCCATTTGCCACAGCCTGCATTATCAGTGCATTGTGAATCGGTGTGATAAGGGTATTTCCCTGTCCGAAGCTCGTCTGCATTATCTCCCACTCAGCCGACTCATTGTCAAGCACATATTGGGATTTTGCAGTGACAAGTCCTATTCCGTCATGATAATGAAGCTCCCGGTTGAACAGAAGTTGCTCCGCCGTTTCAATGCTCCGCGTAATCTCAGTGTCAAGTCCCATCGTTATAAACGCGCCGTTGCAGGAATGTGCGAATGCACCGTATGTGTCAACACTCCCATGTGATGTATGTCCGACGCATGCGATTGATATATTATCCTTCGTAAATACACCATTACATTCATACACGAACTGTGCAAATCTTTCAAAATTCCCGCCCTCAACACATTCTCTGTAATAAGAGAGAAGCGTAAGCGTCTTAAATGTCGAACCCGGCGGATAAAGCCCCGAAACTGCTCTGTTTAGAAGCGGTGCGTCCGCATCCGGGTCAACTCCCTGAGTCATAAATGTGTTAGGATTAAAGTCAGGCTTTGACACCATGGCAATTATTGCTCCGTTTCTGTCCATCACCACAACCGCCCCGTCATTTTCTCCCAGCGCATTGTATGCTGCAAGCTGCATGTCGAAATCGAGTGTGGTGACAACGCTGTTACCACGATACTTTTGCCCCGTAAGCTCCGCATGAAGCTTATTGTCAAATGTGTCACTGCTCCTTGAAAGCTGATAGTCCAGCACTCCCTCAAGACCTGCTCCTTCGCCGTAGGTATACCCGATAACATGCGAAAAAAGTCTGCCGTAATTGTACACTCTGTTTTCCGCACCCGAATCCTCCGTGTCCGTATACGCAAGCTCCTCGCCCGATTCCGCATATATGGAACCGCGCAACGTCTGTTCCTTCATCTTGCTCAATCTTCTGTTGTAGGTACTGTCAAGTATATTCTCATCAAACGACGCAAGACTGTATATATAGAAACCGCTTATCAGAAGCACCAGTGCAAGACTCCCGACAACCATCCTCGGCGAGCGTACATTCACCTCATCATTCTCAGGTTCAAGATTCTTAGCCGCAACTCCCTGTATAATCGCAATCATAATCATCGAACTGATTACCGAACTTCCTCCATAGCTCACGAACGGGAGCGTAACGCCCGTGCTCGGTATGCAGTTGATTGTACCTCCTATGTTAAGGAAGCACTGAAAAATATACATTATTCCGAATCCGCCTAACAGTTGTCTGTTAAATGTATCCCCGCTCTCTGAGAGAACGGTTATAATCTCAAGGAACACATTAAGACATACCATTATTACAAGGATCCCGAATAGGCCTCCGAACTCCTCGGAGTTTGCCGGAAAAATAAAATCCTTGGTGACAACGGGAATCGAACCCGGAAGTCCTTTTGTAAGACCTGTTCCAAACCAGCTTCCGTTTCCTATGGCATATATTGACTGAACAAGCTGGTATCCCTTTCCGTCAATGTACTTGAACGGATTAAGCCACACATCGACTCTGACCCGCACATGGGACACCGCAAAATATGCCCCGACTCCCGCAACGATTCCGCACAATCCTCCAAGAACAAGATATCTGTGCCTGTGTGTTGCATCGTAAAGCATCACAACATAAGTCACATAGAAAATAAGTGCCGCACCGAGGTCATTTGACGCCACAAGTATAAGAACATGTGCCGCCGCACATACAGATGTTATCATAACCCTTTTTATCGATGTCCCCTTATACAGCATGCACGCTATGAACATAACATACGTCAGCTTCACAAACTCGGACGGCTGCAGCGAAAAGCTTCCGATATTTATTGACAGATTTGCCCCGTAAACCGTGTTTCCCATAACAAAAACAAAGCCAAGCAGCACGATACCTGCTATGCAGTAAAGCACATCAAGCTTTATAAGAAAATGCAGCTTCTCGACAACTATCGGAACCAGAAGAAGTATAATCGTTCCCGCCCATATAAGAACATACTGTCTTATCAGCTTATCCGTATCAAGCCTTGCAAGCATAATCATGCCTACACACATCAGAAAGGCCATGTCATTTAACAGAATTCTGTTACACTTTCTGTAAATCATAGGAAAAATATTGAGCAGAAAGAAAAAGTAAAAAATCTCCATAAACAAAAAAACAATAAACAAAAAATCCTGCCGGTTCAAAAACAGAACAATATTTCCCAGAACAGTCATAAACAGGACGATAATTATCTGGACAATTCCTTTTCTTAACTTTCCCTGCGCTCTTCTCTTTTTATAAAAAACATGCCCTAAAAATCCATGAAGGCAGAAAACCGCCCCCAGGAGTATGAAAATATACTTTGACACTGCAGTAATTATATTAATAGTTATTATATTAGTCAATCAATCAACTCCTCTGTTATAATGTCCTCTTGTATATCCGTCAGCTCCTCGTCCTGCCTCTATCGAACAGTCTCCCGTCGCTGCATTAACCGCAAGTTCAAGCACAGCCTGTGTCTCCTCCTCATTCTCAACAGAAAATGCCACTCTCATACCATCAACTCCCATATCTTTTAACTCGCAAAGCTTGTCTAAAAGAAATTCCGGCACGCTGTTGTATATAAGATTATAGCAATAATGGCAGCAGTTAATTGCAGAAAGCATCTTGCCCTTCCTGTCCCTGAGTCTGTATACACCCGCTCTGCCGCACGGCTTGTCCTTTGAGACATACTTGAGCGTGCATCCTGCAGTAACCATGAGCGGAACATAACCGTACACAAGCTTTTCAGTATATATGTTTTCCTCTCTGATGCTCTTTAGCAGACCTTTAAGCTGTCCTGCATTCAGCTCCTCGGACAATGTAAAATTCTTTATTCCAAGTGTCTCATACGCAGACACGGCATCTTTATTGTAAGTATACATATTGTAATCGGCAGTTATATCTCCATGATACAGATCATACAAGCCCTTCTCCCTCACATACATAAGCTCCTCAGGGCTCCTTATAAGCATACCGTCAAAGCCTGCATTCTCAATATCCTTTAATCTCGCATCATATATTGCAGCCGTATTTTTTCTGAATATATATGGCATTGCAAGGTATGCGCCAAGTTCATTTCCGGGATTTTTCTCATTATGACTGTCAATCATGCTCTTCATCCTGAGCGCACCGTCAATGCCCTCAAGCTCTGTCGATACATATACCAGTGCTATAGCATTTTTACGCTCTGCCGCACTCAGCACGGCACTTAACTGCTTATGTGTCATTACGAGAACGTTAAAGGTTCCGTTCTTTGCATTATTTGTATACAGGCTGTCAGGCTTCAGCATACTTATATTCTCTGTCACACCTGATTCTTCCCGTGTGCCATTAAGCTTATGCTCTGAGCTGCCCCCAACCATCATACCCTCTAATTTTTCAAGTGCATTTCTTCTTAAATCATTTAAAAGCTTCACCGGAACAAACGGATTTCTCTGAATATCCGTTATAATATCATCATCTTCGCATGAGAATATGGTTGTTCCAAGCTTCTTAAGCTGTTTTAATACATCCGCTCTTGAAGCCGGGTGCTTATCCGATGCTTCAATGACCTCCGAATATACCGTAACCTCATTATTCTCGACATTCTCTTCATCATAATTCTTTTTAAGGCTCACGGTAAGCCTTGCCTGCTCACCAGGTGCAAGATATATACTCATTCTTACAGGAAGCCTGGCATCGTTATCAATATATCCCGCTCTTATATCTGAAAGGAGGGCATTATTTCTTGTTCTGTACACCGGCGATGAATTCTTCAAGTTCCTTGCAAAGCCCTTGGGAAGCAACAGCTTTCCATCCTTCTTTGAGCCTGGCACCGTGTACTCGCTTCCGTCGCAAAACTCCAGCACGTCTCCCGCGTTTACCGGCTCTGTGAGAACAAGCTCCCCATTCCTGACCGTTCCGACCATAATTCCACGATGATTAGGTCTGTCAAATGTCATCATATTTTTGTCATTATGTGAATAATAATATCCCTTACAGAAGCCTCCACGATTATACAAATCCATAAGCTTTTTGATGTCATCTTTATCGACATGAAATCCTTCACGTCCTTTTTCAAGGTACATGTCGACATATTTTCTGTATGCCGCCGTTACCCCTGCCACATACTCAGGACTCTTCATTCTTCCTTCAATCTTAAGTGAGTATACTCCCGACTCTAAAATATCCGGAATTGATTCTATCGTGCACATATCCTTAGGACTTAACAGATATGCCTCGTTGCCACCGTTCATGCCATAGAGCAGTCTGCACGGCTGCGCACATCGCCCGCGGTTACCGCTTCTTCCGCCTATCATACTGCTTAACAGGCACTGTCCCGAATAGCAGTAACACAGTGCACCATGTACAAAGCTCTCTATCTCCACATCCACATTATCGTGTATATCCCTGATTTCAGCAGCCGACAGCTCCCTTGCAGTCACAACCCTGTCAGCTCCCATCTCCTTTAAAAGCCGTGCACCGTACTTTCCTGTTATGGTCATCTGAGTGCTCGCATGAAGAGCAAGTCCCGGAAAATTATCGCGGAGCACTGAGAACACGCCGTAATCCTGAACAATCACGGCATCAAGCCCCGCCTCATAATAAGGCATGATATAATCCTTGAGTCTTGTCATCTCATCATTTCTAAGCAGTGTATTGACCGTCAGATACACCTTTCTTCCATACAAATGTGCTGTCCTGATTGCCTTTAACAGCTCATCCTCGGCAAAGTTTCCCGCAAAGGCTCGCGCCCCGAACATACTTCCGCCAAGATAAACCGCATCAGCCCCGGCATTTATTGCCGCCCTGAAACATTCATAAGTCCCGGCAGGTGCTAATATCTCTGCCTTTATTTTGTCATCATAATTAACTGCCATAACAGCCTCCGTATTCTCTCATAAAAACCTAAAAACGGGGGCTTTCCATGCGGAAATCCCCCGATAATCAATCCTTCGTATCCTTTTGCGTCTCCAGCTTGATAATAGTATTCTGATATTCCTGTATATCCTTCTTAAGCTGCTTAATCTCTCCTGCCTGATTATCAAACTTAATCTGGAGGGCAATAAGCTCATGCTTAAGGTCATAGATTTCCTTGTCTTTGCTCTCAAGATCCCCCTCAAGAGTATCAGCTATCTTCTTAGCCTTAAAATAATCATCCGCTATATTCAATTGGATCATAATGTTCTGAAGCTCCAAAGCCTGTCTTCTGAATGATTCCGACTGCTTGCAATCCGTCAGCTTATTATTCAGATAAGCCGCTACCTTCTGTAAATATTCCTGACTCTCGTAGCCGCTAAGTGTCAGCACCTTGCCGCCTATCAGCACTTCCGCCTCGTTTTTTGCCGACATACAATCCACTCCTTATCCTTATTGTACATACATATTGTAAAGTATAACACATAAAATTACGTCACACAATAAAAATTTGATGCTTTTCTTATAACCTAAACTTTATATACTTTAAAAACTATATGCTTCATACGCTACGACCGTGAGCACGCCTTCACTGACCGTAAATTTCACATTATGTCCCGCATAACTCATTCCGTATACTCTCTGTGAATCCTCCGCATCATTCTTATACCCGGGTCTTGGATCCTGTGCCAAAAGCTCCTTAAGTTCATAATGTCCGTCAGCAATGATTTTCTCCTCGATATCAGCCGGAATATTTACCTGAACTTTATATTCCATGACCTCATCCGCAAATCCCCCGACTGCGTCAGCATGACTGTCCGTATACGCAAGATATGGCTTAATATCATAAACCGGTGTTCCGCTTAACATATCAACTCCCGAGACAATAAGCTCCGCACCATTCTCCGTGCCGTGTCTTACTTCCAATAACCGCACACTCGACAAGCCTATCGGATTCGGCCTGAACGGAGAGCGCGTTGCAAATACACCCATACGCTTGTTGCCACCAAGCCTCGGCGGCCGCACGGTCGCACTCCATCCGTCCCTCACGCTTTTTGAGAATTTCCACACAAGCCATAAATGCGAGTAGCCTTCAATGCCAAGCAGTGCGTCCTCATTCCTGTACTCAGGTTCAAATACAATACGCCCTCTGCTTGCCTCCACAATTCCGCTCTGCCTTGGTATGCCGAACTTTTCATCAAAATCCGTGTATATATGTGCAATTACCTTCATTCCATCCATATTCTACCTGCTTATGCCAAAATGCTTATAACACAGTTCAGTGGCAACACGCCCCTTCGGCGTGCGGTTGATAAGCCCGTTCTGTATAAGGTACGGCTCATATACATCCTCTATCGTCCCGGCATCTTCACCTATAGCCGCCGCCAAAGTGTCAAGCCCCACCGGACCGCCTGAGAATTTCTCCATAATCGTCGATAAAAGCAGTCTGTCACTTCTGTCAAGTCCAAGCTTATCCACATCCATCCTGTCAAGCGATGCTCTCGCCACCTCATAATCTATCCTGCCATCATACTGAACCTGTGCAAAATCCCTGACTCTCTTCAACAGTCTGTTGGCAAGTCTTGGAGTTCCTCTCGACCTTCTCGCCATCTCACATGCACCCGCATCATCTATCTCCACGCCAAGCACCTGTGCAGAACGAAGTATAATGCTTTTAAGTTCATCCTCTGTATAAAAGTCCATCTTGCATATAACACCGAATCGATCTCTTAACGGTGCCGTCAAAAGTCCAGCTCTTGTGGTTGCCCCCACAAGCGTGAACTTAGGCAGCTCAAGACGTATTGAACGTGCCGATGAACCCTTGCCAATCATTATATCAATCGCAAAATCCTCCATCGCCGGATAGAGAACCTCCTCAACCTGTCTGTTGAGCCTGTGAATCTCATCCACAAAGAGCAGATCGCCCTCCTGCAGATTATTGAGAATCGCCGCCATATCTCCCGGCTTCTCAATCGCCGGTCCCGATGTTATCTTAAGATGCACCCCCATCTCATTTGCGATAATACCCGCAAGCGTAGTCTTTCCAAGTCCCGGAGGACCGTAAAAAAGGCAGTGGTCAAGTGCCTCCTGCCTGCTCCTGGCTGCCTCAATATATACCTTGAGATTCTTTTTCACTTTCTCCTGACCGATGTAATCAGCCAGTGTAAGCGGACGAAGACCTGCCTCAATAGGCATATCCTCCTCCGTAAACTCAGTGGAAATCATCCTCTTCTCCATCTGCAATTACCTCTTAATCTCTACATAAATGCCAGCTTCTTAAGTGCCGCCTTAAGAATTGCCTCCGAGTCCATACTCTGTACATTCTCAACCATCCTGACAGCCCTTGTCGCATCAGCCGCCGAATATCCAAGTGAGGTCAATGCCATAACCGCCTCAGCGGATGCCGTATCCGCCATGTTATCCTGTGAGACATAGCCCTCACCTGCACCGTCAAGCACATCCTCTATCTTAAGCTTGTCCTTGAGCTCAATTATAAGCTTCTGTGCCGTCTTGCTTCCTATTCCGGGTGCCTTGGATATCGTCTTGGCATCCCCCGCGAGTACTGCAAATCTTAAATCATCCGGCGACAGTGCCGACAAAATTGCAAGCGCACCCTTCGGCCCGATTCCGTTCACAGTGATGAGAAGCTTAAAAATCTTTAAGTCATCCCTCGTGAGAAATCCGTACAGGTCAAGAATGTCCTCCTTGACATACAGATATGTATGCACCTTGAGTTCACTTCCAATCTGTGGAAGCTTATCAAGTATTGACCCGGGCATCATTATGGAAAATCCCATTCCCTGATGGTCTAAGACTATGGAATTCTCCGTAACCTCAACCAATTCACCCTTAATATATGAAATCATATCCTTAACCTACCACTGATTTATGGAATACATTACAGCAATCGCAATCTGATTAAACAGCTTGTCAGACAGCTCATTGTATTCTTTCTCTCTGCCCTTCTCCGCCGCTGCACCTGCCGGCGAGTCATTCCAGGACCCCATACCGCCAAACACATCCGCATTAGAAGCCGCCTCGAACAAATCCTTATTATGTCCCGGAATATCAAGATGCTTTCTTGCCGGAACAATTCTTCCCATCTGTCTGAACTTCTCCTCAACCTCCTTATCATACGTCTCATAGTCAAAATCACCATTGAGCATACTGATTGAGCGGTCAAACACCTGTCCCCAATGTTCAAAGCCGATTTCTCTTGCAAACTTTCCGATATCTCCGAGAACCTGCTTGAATTCTTCCGTGTTATCCTTATATACAGGCTTTCCTGTCGGATGGTTCTCCCATACCTTTTCCTGAAAAATTATTCTCCAGCCCTTCTTATCCTTGTCAGGAATCCATCTCGGCATCCACATATGTATGACATCGTCAGGATAAAAGCAGAGCATAATGTTCTGGGATGTGTTCACAAAGCCGAGTATTCTTCTGTCCTTGACGCCTGTCGGTGCAAGTATCTTTATGTCATCCATGCCGTTATACACACATCTTGCATACCAGCCCTCAACATCCTCTATAATCTCGCCCTTTTCGCCTTCTGTCTCAGGCACGAACTGAAAGACCGTGCTGCGCTCATAGCTGAGCGGTTCATACTGTATAAATGTCTTTGTATTTAACGCATTCTTTGCGGATGTAACTATACTGCATATCTGGAATACTTCACCCTTCATAATTAAATAAGTCCTTTCAAAAAACAAATGATATTCTGTCAGGTACTGTCCCGCACCAAAACATTTGTTTATATAATAACCTTAAAATGACAGTTTTGCAACCTTAATGTTTGACGTGCGGGTACATTTCCATTATTGTGCTCTTCAACGGCTTGGCGGCCGTACTCATCTGCCTGTGGCGGTCATACACAATACATATATGCCTCTCGGGTATGCTCTCTTTAAGGGCAATCTGCACAATCTCATGCCTGTCGATCGCCTCCCTTGCCATCGGTTCGGGAATAAAGGCAAGACCAAGCTCACACTTTACAAGCGGAAGTATCTGATCCGTGGTCGCCGCCTCAGTGTCGGGCTTTAACTCAATACCGTAGGAGAAAAAAAGCTTCTCGTAAAAGCTGTAAGTCATGGTCTCCTTTCCAAGACATATAAGCGGATATTTCGACAGCTCGGCAAGTGAAAGCTCCTGACTCGCAAGCGCAGTAAATGTCCTTCCACCGACGAGTATCTCCCTAAAGCTCTGCAGCCTTATCTCCTCAAGCGGCTTTTCTACCTCCGTCGGCGTCGTGACAACCGCAAAATCAATCTCACCGCTCTTTACAGCCCGCACCGCCTGAGGTGTTGAATGATTGTATATCTTCAATCTGATTCCCGGATATTCCATGTGGAAAGCCTTCAGCCTGTCAAGCAGATACATATTGAGTGCCGTCTCACTTGCACCTATGGAAACACTTCCTTTTATAAGCCCCGTGCTGTCCGCAAGCTCCTCCTCCGCCGCAAAGAACTGCGCCATCGCTGCCGACACGCGCACATACAGATTCTCGCCCTCCGGCGTGAGGCTGACACCTCGGTGGCTTCTCACAAAAAGCGGACAGTTTAGCTGCTGTTCAAGGCAGTTCATCGCCCTCGTTATGTTGGGCTGGCTGTTTTGCAGCACCTTCGCCGCCTTGGTAAAATTGCCGTATTTTGCCACATAGTAAAAAATCTTGTAATACTCATAATTGACATTCATCGCAAAGCTCCATCATATCATTTTGATATTACAATTATATCAATAATAGTTTTTACATATCTCTTTTTTCTAAGTATAATATGCCCCGGTTAATAAAGCAATACAATTTAAAAGTTATGGGAGGCTTAAAAATGCTTACAGCAGTCACAGGAATCAACTGGGGCGATGAGGGAAAAGGACGTGTTATAGACCTTCTCGCCGAAAACGCCGATGTTGTCGTCCGCTATCAGGGCGGCAATAACGCAGGACACACCGTCGTCACGGATGACGGCAAATTTATTCTGAATCTTCTTCCATCGGGCATTCTTCACCCCAATGTCGTATGCATCCTCGGCGACGGCATGGTGATTGACCTTGAACATCTCACAAAGGAAATCGACGCCATCGAATCTAAAGGAATCCAAGTCAGCCCTAAAAATCTAAAGCTGTCATCGAAAGCCACCATCTCAATGCCGTGGCACCGTGTTCAGGATGAGCTCGAGGAGGATAGGCTTGCAAAGAGTGGCTCCGCCTTCGGTTCAACCCGCCGCGGAATAGCCTACGCCTACAGTGACAAGTACCGCAAAAAGACTCTGCGTCTTGGCGACCTTCTGCATCTTGATGAGGATTATGTTCAGACAAGGCTAAAGACAATGCTCGAAGCCAAAAATCTCGAGCTCGCAGGCTGCTATCATCAGGAACCGATGTCATATCCCGCTCTTCTGTCGTGGTGCAAAAAGTACGCCGCACACTTCTGCCCTTATATCTGCGACACGGGGAGCTTTCTGGAAAATGCCCTCGCAGGCGGCAAAAAGGTTGTCCTTGAGGCACAGCTTGGCGCAATGCGTGACATAGACTACGGAATTTTTCCATACACATCAAGCTCCTCGACCATCTCCGCATACGGTCCTATCGGAGCAGGCATCCCGTGGGCTCACCTTGACCATGTGGTCGGAGTTCTAAAGGCATACTCAACCTGCGTCGGTGCCGGTCCGTTCACTGCGGAAAAAGCCATGCCCGAGGCTTGGCTTGAAACGCTCAGAAAGGAGGGCGGCGAGTACGGTGCCGCAACGGGACGTCCTCGCCGTGTAGGTCCTTTTGATGTCCTCGCCAGCCGCTACGGTATAAAGTGTCAGAATGCCGACAGGCTCACACTCACTAAGCTCGATGTGCTAAGCTATCTAAAGGAGATACCGATAATAACAGGCTACAAAAGAAACGGTATCACATTCGACAAATTTGATCCGACCGAGAACCTCGATGCCTGTGAACCGATTGTCACGACGCTTCCGGGATGGCAGACCGATATTTCCAGCTGCCGCGAGCTGTCTGAAATGCCTGATGAAGCAAAAAATTATATATCATATCTCGAGAAAGCACTCGATACGGAAATACAATTCATATCCGTCGGTGCTAACCGCAATCAGTATCTTATAAAAGGAGAATGGCTATGAGACATTTAATCGATCCACTAGATTTTACGGACGCGGAGACAGAAGCCGTGTTAGACCTTGCCGAGAGAATCAAAGCAAACCCGTCGTCATACTCACATGTCGCCGACGGAAAGAAAATTGCAACCTTATTCTACGAGCCGAGCACAAGAACACGCCTTTCCTTCGAGGCTGCAATGCTCAATCTCGGAGGACGAACCCTCGGCTTTTCAAGTGCCGACCAGTCGAGCGCAACAAAGGGTGAAACCGTAGCCGATACGGCTCGCGTCGTAAGCTGCTACGCCGACATTATCGCAATGCGCCACCCGAAGGAGGGAGCTCCTCTCCTTGCGTCGATGTACTCAAAAATACCTATAGTAAATGCGGGAGACGGAGGTCACAACCACCCGACTCAGACCTTGATAGATTTAATGACCATACGCGAACGCAAGGGAAGGCTTGACAGCCTTACGGTCGGCTTCTGCGGCGACTTAAAGTTCGGCAGAACCGTACACTCTCTTGTAAACAGTCTTGTCCGCTATCCTGACAACAGCTTTTACTTCATATCCCCTGACGAGCTCAAGGTTCCCGACTATCTCATTGAGGACACACTAAAGCCTAACCACTCCGTCTATCATGAGGTTCACAGCCTCGAGGATGTGCTCCCTGAACTTGACGTGCTCTACATGACACGTGTTCAGAAAGAGCGTTTCTTCAATGAGGAGGAATATATTCGTCTTAAAGGAATATACACGCTCACTGAAGCTATGCTCAGCTCAGCACCATCGGATATGCCTGTTCTGCATCCCCTTCCAAGAGTTGACGAAATAGCGCTTGATGTCGATAACGACAGCCGAGCTGCCTATTTCGACCAGGTTCAGAACGGCGTCTATATAAGAATGGCTTTAATCATGGCTCTGTTAAATATACCTGACCCTATTATGGGCAAGGAGGTTTTATAATGTTAAATGTGGAATCAATTCAAAACGGAATCGTTATCGACCATATAAGCGCAGGCTGTGGCATGAATATCTACAGACTTTTACAGCTTGAATCCATCAGGCAATCCGTTGCACTGCTGCAATCTGTTAAAAGCAAAAAATACGGGTATAAGGATTTGATAAAAATAGAATGTACATCACTTCCTGAACGTCTTGATATTTTAGGGTATTTGGATCCCAAAATTACTTTGATTGAAATCAAAGACGGAAAAATAGTAAAAAAATATCACCCTATTCCACCAAAAGAATTAAAGAATGTGGTACAATGTAATAATCCGCGATGTATAACAAGTATTGAGACAACCTGTGACCATATTTTCCGCATGTCATCGTCTCAAAAATACCGTTGCATATATTGCAACCATGAAATACCTGTCAAAATGCAATAAATTTTTGACGCCGTTGTGAGTACTTTTTATTTAAGGAGCATTTATGAAACTATCATCAAGGTTAAAATCACACAAGCAGATGTCTGAGGCGTTCCTCACAGCCGCTTTTTTATCATTGTCAGGCGGTCTTCAGGATGCCTACACCTATATTTCCAGAGGCAAGGTATTTGCCAACGCACAGACGGGAAACATTGTCCTTTTAAGCCAGCATATTTTTGAAGGAAATTTTCGTGCCGGAATGCACTATCTTGTTCCACTCATATTTTTTGCACTCGGTGTGGCAGCCGCCGAGCTTATCCGTGAGCGTTATCAGAGTGCCAGACGCATACACTGGAGACAGCTTGTGTTAATCCTTGAGATTATACTTCTCTTCTTCGTCGGCTTCATGCCCGGAAACATGAACCTCATAGCCAACGCGATAGTCTCCTTCTCCTGTGCCATGCAGGTTCAGACCTTCCGTAAGGTGAACGGCTACGCCTACGCGAGCACCATGTGTATCGGAAATCTCCGAAGCGGCATGGATTCCCTCTATGCATACCGCAAGACACACAACAAAGAGATACTATATAAAGCATCACATTACTTTGGTATAATCTTCCTGTTTGCGATAGGTGCCGGCATTGGAAGCCGTTTCATATCCATACTCGGAATGCACACTATATGGCTTTCAAGCGGACTCCTTCTTATCAGCTTCTTACTAATGTTCATCAAGGAAGAGATTGAGGAACATCCTGAACTGAAGCTTGAGGAACAGGCTGTCAAAAGGGATCTTGAAGAGATATTCCGGCAAAAATGATTTTTTACATACTAAAACGGCTCATGCTTACGCGTGGGCCGTTTTAGTATGTAAAATCGAAATCATTGCGGGCTTATAACAAGCTTGGTGATTATACTGCTGTTGTCATCAATATCTACTATAGTCCAGTCATCCCTTTCACCATGGCTTTCCTCACCGCTTACACCATACATTCTTCTGTGCTCTGCCAATCTCATTCCCCTGTCTAACTTTTGAGGTTTAAGGTAGTACAAGCCCTTATCCGCTTTCGTGTCGAACACCATGATTGCCGCAGATATTCCGTAAGCATTTATGGTTACTTCTTTATCCACCATTATACAGCTTTTAGAATACTCTGCTTCAAGCACAATTCCTATATCATTTTCATAATTCTCATTGACATAGATTGTTCCGTCCCCTGTAAATGTGACACTTCCACCATAATAGAAGCCATATACAAGGAGCATTCCTATGTGACTTTCTCCTATAAGTTCCATCTTAAATCCATTTCCCATAAGATTAGCCACTATGACATCGGCATTTGCATTATCCAGTGTAAGTGTATTCGTATTCTCATCATAAGTAATATTATCAACCATCCCCCTATCACCGATAAGTCTGTCATTGAGGTGGATATATATTCCGTCCGGATTATCATCATCCACAACTATTATGAAATCCTCATTCATTGATGAATCAACAGCCATATTCGGCAGTACCGGAAATTCATCGTCAGCACATTCACCGATACAGTCAACCCCATCGGAACTTGCCGGCTTCTCTGTCACCTCAGTGCTTGTCTCTTCAACAATATCCCTTACGGTATCCGTCTCAACGGTTTCTATAGCTTCCTCCCTGTGACTATCAGCAAAAATATCATTTTTGAGAATATCAATATTGAATGAACTGTATATCACCACAACGCCTGCAACCACCGATGAAAAAAGCATACAACACTTTTTTGTCCGCTTCCTCCGAAAATTTTTTCTGTCACGGTCCGCCTCTTCTTCCCCATCCTCGATATCAGTGCCGATTGTCGAAGGATATTCCTCAGGTAAATCATACTCCTTCATCGGAGTGCTAAACTCATCAGGTCTTTTATTTTCCTTCATGGAATCTCACCACCTTACGACATGTGTACAACAACCTGTGGGAACGGTATCTCAATTCCCGCCTTGTCAAAGCCAAGCTTGACCTCCCTGTTCATAATTCTTACAGCAGTATATACATTTTTCTCCGACACCGCCGCTACAAGCCTTAAATTAACCGAGCTCTCAGCAAGCTCCTGAACACCTGCATAACTCACAGGCTCACTAAATACCTCCGGATAATTTTCAGGAAGCTCCTTCAGAATTTTTTCAAGCACAGCCTCCACTTCACTCAAATCCGCATTATACGAAATCGGGACATCGCACACGGCTTTGCTTACCGACTTAGAGCGGTTGAGCACATTTCTTATGTCCGAATTATTAATCATCTTGACATTTCCGCCGCTGTCGCGCACGCAGGTAACACGGACACCTATACTCACAACCTCTCCCCTGAAGCTCCCAATCTCGATAATGTCTCCCACGTTGAATTCATCCTCAAACACGAGGAAAATTCCCGTTATAATATCGGCTATAAGGCTCTCAGCCGCAAAGCCTACTATGAGTGCCAGTATTCCTATGCTTGCAAATATTGTGCTTATATTCACTCCGATAACCGCAAGACACCATACACATGCCACAAGGAAAATCATATAAGTTATGATGCTTGAAATAAGTGAGTGTACACTTTTTCCCTTTCCTGTCTTAGGATGTATACGCTCAATAACAAACTTACAAACATTTGCAACAAGCATCATAAAAAGAATTATGGCAACCACCTGAAAAATCGTGATCCAGTTGATATGTATTGTTCTGGTCACATTTCCCACATCACCAAACACCCGCTGCCACGATTCCGAAATAGATTCCTTAGTATTTTCCGGCAAAAACCACAGTATAGCCGGATTGGTTGCCACAAGAAACAGTATCAAAGCCACGGCAGTAAAAATAATTTTTCGCAATCTTGCACCAAATTTTGACTTCATAAGCATCTCCTCCATACATATCATTTTGTACTGTACATCTTTCCCGTGCACATTATATCATATTCATAATAATTGCGATTTCTCCGTTCTTCGAACTCCCAAAATCGCAACAGCCATTCGCATTCCACTCGTTCAGCAAACTGAACGATTTACATGCTCATGTCTGTTTGTCCATCTAATAGTAATGCTGTTTTGTCTGCAAGCAGCCACACTGCATTACTATTGATGGACTTATTATATCATGTTTTTTTCGTTCCACCAACCAATATCCATCCTGTTTTCATTTCTTAGCTATATTTTAGTAACTTTATCCATTTTACTGATTACAAGTCCCGCAAGTATTCCCACAAACACTCCAGCTGCAACACCTGCCACAATCAGCATCGGAAAATAACAGAACATTCCCACATTATTAAATATAAGCATTGCCACAAGCACCTGTCCCAGATTATGTGCCACGCCTCCCGCGAGGCTTATTCCGACCGTTGAAAAGCGTCCGCTATTTTTAAGCAGGCTCATAACAAATATACTAAGCGCCGCCCCTGCAAGCGAAAACGCCACAGCCGTCATGTTTCCGAACAGACTGTTCACAACAATTATTCTCACAAGGCTCACAAGTGCCGCACTCGTCAGCCCATATCTCATGAGCACAAACAGTATGACGCAGTTGGCAAGCCCAAGCTTCATTCCCGGCAGCAGCCCCGGTATCACTATAAAGCTCTCTATGTACCCCATTAAAATCGCCGTGGCGGTGAACATACCGCAGAAGGCAACCCTTTTAATATCCGTCTTTTTCACTGTGCCACCCCGTCATATTCGCTCTTTCCGCCTTTAATCGTCACCATGGTCTTATTCGGCAGACATATAATCGTCTGCCCCGTCTTGCTTATCTTTCCCTGCGAAATACACAGCTTATCCGGGCAGTCGGCGGACTCCATCCATACCTCGCCGTCTGCGATAACCACCTTATTGTGACCATCGACATCTATCTTTCTTTTATTGCCAACGGTACTTCCCGTATTGTTCTCCCCTGCTCCGCTTTCAATCAAACTTCCCGTGTAATACTCCTGCCCGTCCACGGTAATCACAACCGTGAGCGCATTTTTGTCCATATTTCTCCCCGCAAAATAAATGACACACCAAAGACACATGGCTCCCAAAAGAAGCCCCGCACCCAAAAGTATGTCATTTACACGAATTTTTGATATTTTTTTCATTGTATTTGCTCGGTGTTTAACTCTCCATATCCAATTTATTTTGACAGTATTTCTCAACCATACCAATAAATTCATCCGCAACGCTTATCTGACGTTCTGTTTCTTCTCTGCTGGCAATGTAAAAATCATCATAGTCACTCGCGTGGCGAATCTCCTCTACCTCGCTGATTTTACGTCCCATTTCTCTCGGAAATATATTATTTTTGACATATTCCTTATTAAAAAAGCCTACCGCGTCTTTATGTCTTTTATACCCGCTCCCACTCAACGCGTGAACCGCATTTACAGCATGAAACACGGAGTAGTACGCTCTATTATTTGCACCCTTGTATTCCCCTGCTTCAAATAATATTCGCGCAGACCTCAAATCGGCTTTTGCAGTCTTAATACGATATAACACTAAATCTCTTTTTGTTCCCTTATCCTCTTCCCTAGGCTGCTCCATATAAAATTACTCCTTCTCTGTTCACATTTGCATAAAAAGGATAATTATCAAGCCACTTTTTAAAGTGTTCCTCATTTTTTGCAATCGGCTTAATATCGAGGTCATTGTCAAGATTAAAATCAAATGTCATATAAGACAATTCCATACTGTATTTCTTCAAATCGACATCGGTAATATCAAGAAGTATCATAATGTCAATGTCTGAGTCCGGTCCGAAGTCTCCTCGGGCATAAGAGCCATACAAAATTACTTTTTTCAAATGCGAGCCATATATTTTTCTTATCTCTTCAACATATTTTTCCATCAATTTTTTCAAAGCAAATGACATATTATACCTCCTTCTCTTTTAACGCTTCTCTCATTCCATATAACCCATTGTTATTTTACCACACATCCCGCAAACTTGCCATTATATTTTATTATTGACGCTCCACCCGCCATCACATTCTCTTTCACTCATTTTTTATGAGCTTTTCTTTTATCTTGGAAATCCGTATTTTCCACGACATATATCGTATCACCCAGATTACGACAAAAATGGCAAAAAAGATTCCAAAATAGGCCAAAACACCTCTGAGCGAATGTTCCATCCACTCACATATATATGCAACCGTCATCATGAGAATTGTTATTATTGCAAAATACACTCCGGTCTGCTTTAACAGGCTCCAGTCATCCATTTCCCATATAAGCGATGCCATCGAAAATCCGCCACCCAAAAACGCACTAAGTATCGTCTGAACAATCACTGCCGTCACCTCATTGCCATAACGCTCCGTAAAGCTTGGTACGCACGGATAAAAAGTTCCGTCCCCTACTACTGCTGAAATAACTATCGTTATCAGATAGTTTATTACGATTCCGATAAGCGAACCCAAAAATGCTCTGATTAATATTTTTTTCTTCATTCTAAACACCTCACAATCCCAATATCTTCTTGATTTTAGAAACATATCTTCTTGAAACATAGCTTACATCCCCGTCCGACATTTCCATGCAGATAGTCCCGACAAAGCTCAAATCTATGCTTTTAACCTTTTTCAAATTTACGATTTCCGAATTGGAAATTCTCACAAATATACTGCCATCCAAGCGTTCCTCCAGTTCATACAATCGAAGTCTGACCTGATACAGACCCTTCTCCGTTCTTACAAATACCTTTCCTCCCTCCGCATAAGCCCTTATAAACTCACCCTGCTCCAGTATCTCCACCTTGTCATCCTTCACACCCGAAATCACCGTTGGCTCTCCGTTAAGCCTCCCTATGTAATCAACAATTTTATTAACCTCTTCACTCATCCTCGGAGTGATAATCAATGCCTCCGGCTCCTCAACCGATGTGTCAATCTTGATATTCAGCTTCATACATTACCTCCTTTCTGCCTCTCATTATATATCCGCAGAAATCATTATCCACTATTTTAACGTAAACGGTAGTTTTTGACAAACAGACGGTAAAAAAAGAGCCGCAATGCATACACATTACAGCTCTGAGACAATTGGATGCAGTCCCCCTTACCCCTGCACCAGTTTTATTACCTTCTTCGGACACTTCAGCGCGCACTTGCCGCAGCCCTTGCACTTCTCATAGTCAATCACAGGGATGTTCCCGTTCATGGTGATTGCACCGAACGGACACTCCTTCGTGCAGAGCGTACAGCCGATACAGCCCGCCTGGCAGGCATCCATGACGGGCTTGCCCTTCTCAGGTGAGTTACATGCGAGAGCAACCGTTCTCTTTCTAACCGGGCGGAGTGCCATAAGCTGCTTAGGGCAGGTGACGACACAGCTTCCGCAGCCGACACATTTTTCCTCATCCACAACCGGAAGCCCGTTCACTATTGTGATAGCGTTATATGGACATGCCTTTTTACAGCTTCCGTAGCCGAGACAGCCGTAAGAGCATGCCTTAGGACCGCCGCCCTGCATCTGCGCCGCAATCTTACAGTCCTCAATTCCTGTATAGGTGTAGTTCGTCTTAGCCTTGTCGCAGTCACCCGAGCACTTCACATAGGCGACCTTCTTCTCTGCAGCCTGCGCCTCGACACCCATAATTGATGAAATCACCTCAAGATTATCGGCACTGCAGCTCGCACACAGATTAATCGGTGCGCCGCTCTCGACGATAGCCTTAGCATATGCATCACAACCCGCATACCCGCAGCCGCCACAGTTGTTTCCCGGAAGCTGCTCACGCACAAGAGTCTCCCTCTCGTCGACCTTTACCTCGAACTTCGCGCCCGAAACTCCGAGGAAAATACCGATAATAATTCCCAATATACCTACGACAGCCGCCGCAATCAATACTCCGTTCATTGCCGCACCTCCCTAGATAATACCGGAAAAGCCCATAAAAGCTATGGCCATAAGTCCCGCTGTTACAAGGACAATTGGCGTTCCCTTAAAGCTCTCCGGAATGTCATTGTATTCAATACGCTCTCTCACACCTGCAAGAATTATGATGGAGATAGTAAATCCCACTGCGGTTGCAAATCCGTTCACAACCGAAGGCAGAATACCATAATCCTTCTGCACATTCGTGAGTGCAACTCCGAGCACGGCGCAGTTGGTCGTGATGAGCGGAAGATACACTCCGAGTGATTTATACAGTGCCGGGCTGGTCTTTTTGAGGAACATCTCAACGAACTGCACAAGCGCTGCAATCACAAGAATGAAAACGATGGTCTTCAGATATTCAATATGTAATCCCACAAGCAGATAATTATAAATGATGCTCGTGAGAAGCGACGATATCGTGATTACGAAGATTACCGCCCCTCCCATACCTGCCGCAGTGTCCGTTCTTTTGGAAACTCCAAGGAAAGGACAGATACCAAGAAACTGGCTGAGCACGACATTATTAACAAGTGCAGAACCTATCGCAATAAGAATTAACTCCTTCATCAGCCTTCCTCCTTCTTAACCGTTTTTTCTGCTTTGGAAGCAGCCTCATTCTGACTATCGGCAAAGATTCTTCCGCCGCACATCATGTTGGTACATGAAGCACAGCCGCCATCCTTGCAGATTTCAATGTCTGAATACTCCTTCTTCTTTTTATTCTTGAACTTGTTCTGAATGGCAACAAGTGCTGCAAGAACAAAGAACGCTCCCGGAGGAAGTATGAATATAATCATAGACTCGTATGAAGCCGGCATGATATGAAGTCCGAATACCGTACCCGCACCGATAAGCTCTCTGAATGCGCCAAGAACCGTAAGTCCGACCGTAAATCCGAGTCCCATTCCAAGTCCGTCAAACATGCTCGGAAGCACAGGATTCTTTGAAGCGTAAGCCTCCGCACGCCCGAGAATAATACAGTTAACCACAATGAGCGGAATATATATTCCGAGTGCATCGTAGAGTGACGGCGGGCAGTACGCCTGCATGAGAAAGTCAACCACTGTGACAAATGTGGCAACGATAACGATAAATGCCGGCATTCTCACTCTTCCCGGAATGACCTTCCTGAGCATGGAAATCATAATGTTTGACAGGGTTAAAACCACCGTCGAGGCGAGTCCCATTCCGACACCGTTTATTGCGGCTGTCGTTACCGCAAGCGTAGGGCACATTCCCAGCATGAGCACGAAGGTAGGATTCTCCTTCACAATGCCGTTGTAGAGACGTTCAACACATTTATTCATTTACGGCACCTCCTTTTTCATCTACAGCGCATACCTGACATGCTCCGTCAACCGTACCGACAACGGAGCTCTTTAGAATGGCTCTGTATGCGGCGAGCGCGGCATTGACACCATTGGTCATTGATTTGGTAGTGTAGGTGGCAGAGGAGATTGCATCAATCTCATTGTCCGCCTGCTTACCCGTCTTGGTGTAGGAGAACACATCTGTCATTACACCCGTAAACTGACCGAGAAAGCTGTCATTCTGAGCGTTCATTCCAAGTCCCGGTGTCTCGCTGATAGAGAGAATCTCAACACCTGCAACCGTTCCGTCGACAAGTATTCCGACTGACATCTGTATGTTTCCGCCGTAGGCCTCGGAATTGGTGATTGTCACGACATAGCCTGCCACATTGCCGTCGCTGCCGTAAGCCGTCACAACCGCATCAAGAGTGTTCGCGGTGTTGTCGCCAAGCTCCGACATGAAGCCGGCAGCCAGAGCTGACAACGACTCTTCACTCCACTCGTCAAAGCTCATCGCTGATACGATACTGTCTGCAGCACCTTCCGCATCCGCAACCTGCTCATAGTATTTTTGAAAAACAGCCTTGTATGCCTTCTCCGTCTTAGCCTTCGCCTGTGCCTCAATAGGCAGCTTGGTAATCTTGTAGACCCCTCCGAGAAGCAGTCCTGCAATAAGCGTTATCACAAAGAGGACAAGTGTATCTTTTATAATCTTTTTCATCTACTTATCCCCCTTCTCAGCTTTTTTTCTCACAACACCGAACGCCGTCGGAGCCGTGAGCTTCTCTATAATCGGAACCAGCAGGTTCGAGAAGATGATTGCATATGAAACACCCTCCGCCGAGTTGCCCTGAAAACGGAATATTCCCGTGAGAATACCGAGGATAATACCGAAAACTATCTTTCCGTTCTTTGTCACAGGGCTTGTGACATAGTCCGTCGCCATAAAAAATGCACCGAGCATAAGTCCGCCGCCGCAAAGCTCGGCTGCAAGATATGTAAAGTCGATTCCCCTTCCGCCGAAAAGAAGCGTATATACCGCAAATGTTACGATATAAGCAAGAGGTATTCTGATGGATATAACCTTTCTTATAAGGAGATAAACTGCACCGATAAGAATAGCTATAACCGAGGTCTCTCCTATTGTTCCGCCGATTGTTCCGATGAACATTGAGAGCACATCCACCTCACCGCCGGCCTTCAAAACTGCAAGAGGCGTCGCCGATGAAACTCCGTCATACACAAAATTAGTCATATGTCCCGCAAATGAGATGAGCAGGAAGCATCTTGCCGCAAGAGCCGGGTTCATAAAATTCTGTCCAAGTCCGCCAAAGAGCTGCTTTACAACAATGATACCAAAAAGACAGCCGAGAATGACAAGGCCTACAGGCATTGTCGACGGCATGTTGAGCGCTATCAGAAGTCCCGTTACAACCGCGCTCAAGTCAGCTATCGTTATCGGCTTCTTCATCAAAAATTCATAGGCAGCCTCAGCTCCCACACAGGAAAGCACGGACACGACAACTATAAGTGCCGCTCTCCAGCCAAAATTGTAAATACCAAATATCGTCGCCGGAAGAAGTGCTATAATCACGTCAAGCATTATCGTCCGGGTTGTTGTCTTATCACTCACATGTGGTGATGATGATACATAAGCCATACCGCTTCTTCCTCCTATTTCTTTCTTCTCTCAGCCATTACCATTTTTCGCATTGCCTTTATGGACTGTGTGAGCTGTCTTTCGGCAGGACATATATATGAACAGCAGCCACACTCAACACATTCCATGCCGTAGCCGGCAACAAAGGCATCCATGGCACCTCTTCTTGCGAGCGTGGAGAGCTTTGCCGGAAGAAGATTCTCAGGGCATACCTCACCGCAGCGTCCGCATCTTATGCAAGGGCTCTCAGTCTTATCCTTAACAGTGTCATGCACAAATGCAAGCAGTGATGACGTGTTCTTAGTTACAGGCACATTGAGGCTGTACATCGCAAATCCCATCATCGGTCCGCCCGAAATCATCTTCTCAGGCTCACTTACAAATCCGCCTGCCGCCTCCACCAGCTCGGTGTACGGTGTTCCGACATACACCAGGAAATTTCTCGGATTTTTGACCGCATCGCCGGTAACTGTCACAATTCGCTTCGTCAGAGGTCTTTTCTCCATGACCGCATTATAAATTGACACTATTGTATCTACATTATGTACAATACAGCCCGCATCTGCCGGGAGCATCGATGAATTAATCTTTCTCTTTGTCACCGCATAGATGAGGCAGCGCTCACCGCCCTGAGGATACTTTGTCTTAAGCGCATCGACAACAATCCTGTCCTCTCCCTGTGTCCTCTCTCTTAACAGCTTTATCGCGTCAGGCTTATTATCCTCTATGGCGATATGCCCCTTTGCCTTTGGAAAAATTCTGAGAACAACCTTAAGTCCGTCTATGAGCTTATCCGTCTCCTCTAACATTCTGCGGTAATCTGATGTAAGATACGGCTCACACTCCGCTCCATTTACTATAATCGTATCAATGTTGCCTTCATTCTTAGGGCTTAGCTTTACATGGGTAGGAAATCCTGCTCCACCCATTCCGACAATTCCCGCTTCCTTAACAAGGGCTCTGATTTCAGAAGCTTCAAGTTCATCTATGTTCTTTGTCTGAGGCTCAATCTCCACCGATTCATACAGCCCGTCATTCTCGACGACAATAGCATTTACCTTCATTCCCGTCGCTGTAAGTCTCGGTTCAATACTCTTAACGGTTCCTGATACCGACGAGTGGATATTGGCAGATATAAACGCCTGCCCCTCCGCTATCTTCTGCCCCATCAGCACCCTGTCACCTTTTGCAACAAGAGGCACTGCCGGAGCACCGATATGCTGCGACAACATAAATACCAGTTCTTTTCCCGGCTTTAACTCTTCAATTGGTGTATCCTTAGACATAGCCTTGCCGTCAAACGGATGAACGCCGCCTTTAAACGTCAACACCGACATACATATTCTTCCTCCTTAACACATGATTTGTACTATATTATATATCAGACATTTCTCAAAATATAGTCTAAAATTTAACAAAATACTTTATTTAATTAACTTTGGAAATAATTCACAAAATATTTTTATATTTTTGTGCTTTTTAACAGTACATATTTTATGCTATAATATATTCAGATTATTTATTTGGAGGCTGTCATGCTGTGTATTACAAAAGAGCTTGAGAATAATATTGAACACATTGAATATACAGGCTATAAAAAAGAGGATATAGTTTTCTTTGACATTGAGACCACCGGCTTTTCACCTGAGACGACCATTCTCTACATGATAGGCTGCATATATTATCAGCAGAACAGGCTTATCTGCACCCAATGGTTTTCGGACAGTAAGGATGCTCAAAAGGATGTACTTGTCGCTTTCATGGAATTTATAGATAAGTATAAGCTTCTTGTATGCTACAACGGACTCGGGTTTGATATTCCGTATCTTCAGAAAAAATGCCGCATGTACGGACTTGCCTATTCTATTGAACAGATGGCGGTTCTTGACATATATAAGCAGCTTCAGCCTTACAGAAGTGTATTGCACACACCTAATCTGAAGCAGAAATCAATTGAAACATTTTTGGGAATCAACCGTGAGGACAAATATAACGGCGGTGAATTGATAGATATTTATCTTAAATACCTTGAAAACCGTTCCAATGAGAACTTTAACCTCCTTACTCTGCACAACCGCGAAGATCTCATAGGCATGACCTCTCTTCTTTCGATGCTGTCATACCGAATAGTATACAACGGAGGCTTCACAATAGAAAACATTAAAAAAATATCCTACAATTCCGCTGAACGGGCACCCGGAACCGAAATTGTCTTTTCGATAAAGCTTTCAACGCCTGTTCCAAAGCGCATATCCTTTGGAAATGAATCAACCTACTTTTCAATGTATGCCGATACGGCATCACTCACCGTCAAGGCCCACACCGACGAATTGAAGTATTTCTACCCCAACTATAAGGACTACTACTATCTCCCGCAGGAGGACACGGCGATACATAAGAGCATTGCTTTCTATGTAGATAAGAACTTCCGCACCAGAGCAAAGGCTGCCAACTGCTACAGTAAAAAGACAGGATGTTTTCTGCCTCAGTATGCCGAAGTCATAACTCCTTATTTTAAAATTGATTACTATGACAAAATAACTTATTTTGAATTTACAGATGACTTTAAAAATAATCCCGATGAAACCAAAAAGTATATTCTGCACATTATGACACACCTCACTGAACAGCATGCATAACACAAACCCCGAAGCATCCGGTATACACAAGTCCAAATGCCTCGGGGTATTATATTACATCTACTCCGGTTTCTTATAGAAGAAGGAACGGCTTGAAGTGTAGCCTAAATCCCTGTAATTTACAATCTGCTCCGTACTTCCGACGAAGAGTATTCCTCCCGGCATAAGTGAATCATAGAACTTCCTGTATATCTCTGTCTTAGCTTCCTCAGTGAAATATATGACAACATTACGACATACAATAAGATTGAGTCTTGCAGGGTACGGATCCTTCAGAAGATTGTGTTTCTTGAATTCCACACACTTTTTCACTTCATCTTTAATCTGGTAAGAATTCTCTCCAACCTTGGTGAAATATTTTGTCTTGAACTCCTCCGGAAGTGCACTTAAACTCTGTGCCCTGTAAATTCCCATTCTCGCCTTGTCAAGCACCTGATCATCTATGTCCGTCGCAATAATTTTAATTCTGTTAAGCGGCATGAACTTAGAGAGAAGCATTGCAAGCGAATACGGTTCATCGCCTGTGGAACAAGCCGCACTCCATATTCTGACACCGCTTCCGTACTTCTTGACCAGCTCAGGGAATACATCGGACTCTAATACCTTCCACTGCTCCGGATTTCTGTAAAACTCAGACACATTAATCGTAAGATAATTGACAAACTCTTCAAAGAGTGCTTTATCCTTTTTGATTGCAGCCGTATAGTCCTCATATCCATTGTACTTATTCTTTGCAATGAGCGTATCGATACGTCTCTTCATCTGACGCTCCTTGTACGCGTTCAAATCTATACTTGTAAGGGCATATACACTTTTCTTAAAGCCCTCGTAATCCATTGCCATAATAATTCCCCATTTCTCTTTATATCTTATAACTTCGCAATTATTCTCCAATACTGCAATAAACGCCACACTTCAAGAGAAATCTCACTCAAAATGTGGCGTTAAAATCAATTATTACTGCTCGTCCTCAGCATTCTCCTCATTCTTAGCAGGAGCAAGTAAAGCCTTGATGCTTAAGCTGATTTTCTTAGCTTCTGCATTGAAGTCAACAACCTTTGCCTCAATCTCCTGACCAATCTTAAGAACATCTGATGGCTTGTCAACATGCTCTAAGGCAATCTGTGATACATGAAGTAATGCATCAATGCCCGGCTCAAGCTCAACGAATGCACCAAAGTCTGTCATTCTGGCAACCTTGCCCTTGACAACATTGCCTACTGCATACTTCTCTTCTGCCTTAGGCCATGGATTAGTATCCTCGAACTTAAGAGAAAGAGCAATCTTATCGCCCTGAATATCCTTAATGAAAGCCTTAACTGTATCGCCCGGCTTGAATACCTTCTTAGGATTCTCGATTCTTCCCCATGACATCTCAGAGATGTGAAGAAGACCATCTACGCCGCCGATATCGATGAATACACCGAAATCAGTAACATTCTTGACTGTACCTTCTACTGTCTGACCAACAGAAATCTTAGAAAGAACCTCTTCCTGACGCTTCTGCTTCTCAGCAACCAAAAGCTGCTTGCGGTCACCGATAATTCTTCTCTTAGCTGTGTTGAACTCAGTGATAACAAAAGAAATCTCCTGACCTGCATACTTGCTTAAATCTTTCTCGTATGTGTCTGAAACAAGGCTTGACGGAATGAATACTCTTGTCTCCTCGACAACAACCGTAAGACCTCCGTTAGTAACCTGTGAAACCTTAGCGGTGAGGACTTCCTTATTCTCAAAAGCCTCCTCAAGTCTCTTCTTACCATTCTCAGCAGCAAGTCTCTTATATGTAAGCATAACATAACCATCGCCATCATTAACCTTAAGAACCTTAGCCTGCATCTTATCGCCCTCATGTACAAGCGTGGTTAAATCAACGTTAGGTGTGTTAGTGTACTCATTTCTGGTGATGATACCGTCAGCCTTGTAGCCGATGTTCAGTATTATCTCATCTTCTTTAACGCCGATGACTGTTCCTTCTACGACCTCTCCTGTTCTGATTGTTTTTAAAGATTCTTCTAACATCTGTTCAAAACTTAAATCTGACATCTCGTTTGAACCTCCTCAATAATATTCTTTGGGGTTGATGCCCCGGCAGTAATTCCTATTCTTTGCATTCCCCTTATTGTTGTAAAATCCATGTCCTCGGCAGTCTGAATATAATAGGTATTACTACATTCCTCCTTGCAAATCTCAAACAATTTCTGGGTATTGGAACTGTTCTTTCCACCAATGACAATCATGGCATCTACCTGTGAAGCTATCTGTCTTGCCTCGGTCTGCCGAACTTCAGTGGCGTTGCAAATCGTATTTAAACACTTTATATCATAACCCTTTTTATCAAAAATTTCAACTATTTCTTGAAATTTCTTTAAATTAAATGTTGTCTGCGAAACAATACTTATTTTTTGAGACAATATATTAATATTTTTTGCCTCTTCCACACTTCCCACAACATAAGTATCCGCTCCGGACCAGCCTTTTATTCCTTTCACCTCCGGGTGAGCCGCATTGCCGATAATCACCACGGTGCGCCCTGCTGCCGACTCTTCCTCAACAATTCTGTATATCTTAGAGACAAACGGACAGGTGGCATCCTCAATCTCCATTCCCGATTTACGCAGCCTGTCAAATTCATCACGGCTTGCTCCATGGGCTCTCACCACAACCGTTCCCTTAGGGAGCACAGATAAATCCGTATCCTCCTCAACCACCCTCACTCCATGCTTTTCAAGGTCTGCAACAACCTGTTCGTTGTGAATAATCGGTCCGTATGTGTATACATGCTCATTGTCAGCATTGGCATATACCTTCTCGACGGCACGCTTTACCCCGAAGCAGAAACCTGCCGTCTTAGCGACAATCACTTCCATCTGTACCAAACCTCATTTCCTGATTAATCTGATTTTATACGCGTGCATCATTAAAAATCTTCATGATTGCATCAGTCACTTCCTCAATGTTCATATCGGAGGAATCTAAAAGCACTGCATCATCTGCCTGCTTAAGCGGTGAGATATCCCTATGCATGTCATTGTAATCACGCTTCTCAATATCAGCCTTAATCACATCCATATCCTGCTTCTCACCCTTTTCAACCAGCTCATCGTATCTTCTCTTCGCTCTCGCATCAACACTTGCGGTGAGATATATCTTCACTGTCGCATCGGGAAGCACACATGTTCCAATGTCTCTTCCATCCATAATAACATCCGTTCCGGCTGCAAGCTGTCTCTGAAGCTCAACAAGCTTACTTCTGACAGCCGCATACACGGCGACAGCACTTGCCATGCGCCCCACTTCCTCATGTCTCAGTCTCGCGGTCACATTCACACCGTTTAATATAACCTGCTGTGCCCCATCCTCATACGCAATCCTTACGTCAACGCCGGCGCATGCCTCAGAGACCGCCTTCTCATCCCTGCCGTCAATGCCATTGTCGACAAAGTATATTGCCATTGCACGGTACATAGCCCCCGTATCAACATATATGAAACCTAACTCCTTAGCTACTCTCTTTGCTATTGTGCTCTTGCCGGCTCCTGCCGGACCGTCTATTGCTATGCTGTATGCCATTTTTAGAAATTCTCCTTTTTATGATATTACCAATTTTATATTCAGGGTTAACAATAAAGTTCTGACCGATTACACGCTCACTCCCGCAAGATGTCCCGTGGACCACGCAATCTGTAAATTAAAGCCTCCCGTCACGGCATCGAGATCAAGTACCTCCCCCGCAAAATAAAGTCCTTTTACCTTCTTAGACTCCATTGTCGACGGGTCTACATCCTTTACGCTCACACCACCCTGCGTGACTATAGCCTCGTTGTAACCGCGAAGCCCCGTGAGAGTGAACTCAAAGTTCTTAATCGTATCAATAAGCCTCATTCTCTCCTCACGGCTTATCTCATGAACCTTCTTGTATTCGTCAATTCCGCTCCTTTTTATCACAACCGGAATCAATGACTTAGGCAGAAGCTTATCAAGAGAGTTATTAAAATTCTTATTCATAAACTCTTCAAAATCCCTCAGAACCCTCGCATCAAGCTGCTCTGTGTCAAGTCCCGGCTTTAAGTCGATCACAAGTCTTAACGGGTGGTCTTTAATTTTCTTTGCCACATAACTGCTTGCACTTAAGACTGTCGGACCGCTAACACCGAAATGCGTGAACAAAAGCTCTCCGAAGTCCTCATAAAGTTTCTTCTTTCCATCATATATCGTCACGCCTGAATTTTTAAGTGCCAGTCCCTGAAGTTCCTTTACATCCTCCTCGGCAACCGTAAACGGAACAAGCGCAGGGCTGAGTGCCGTCACGGTATGTCCCGTCTTTTCCGCAAAGCCGTAGCCGTCCCCGGTTGAGCCGGTCGTCGGGTATGATATTCCGCCCGTCGCAACGATGACTGCATCCGCCGGATACACCTTGCCCGATGCACATTTTACACCTGTTATGAATTCTCTTCCATCGGTGCTTTCTTCCATGTCGTCATATCTGCCGGTGGTGAGCTCCGTAACCGTCGTGTCATACTCGATTTTGACACCCTTTTTCTTCATTATTCTCACAAGCGCCGATATGACATCACCCGCTCTGTCGCTTACCGGAAACACCCTGCTGCCTCTCTCAACCTTCGTCTCAAGTCCCGCATCATTGAGCATCGCTACCACATCGTCGTTCGTAAAGCCGTAAAATGCGCTGTAAAGAAACTTCTTATTAGTCACCACATTATTAAAAAGTTCCTCTACATCGCATGCATTTGTGATATTACAGCGTCCCTTTCCGGTTATATATATCTTCTTTCCGGCTTTCTCGTTCTTCTCAAGAATCGTCACATCATGCCCGTTCGACGCAGCCGCTATCGCCGCCATCATACCCGCTGCACCTGCGCCGATTATTATCACCTTGCTCATATATTTCCATATTTCCTCTACTCTTCAATATTTTTAAGCGATGCGAACAAATCCTCGTCAAGCTGATTAATCTCATCGTTATTATATACCTGATAATCACTCCACACTCTTCCAAGCTCCTCAAGATTAGCCGCCACGCGCTCTTTATTCTTCATGCAGAGTGCCACAATAAGTGCATTTATCACGCTCATAGGTGCAACAAGTGAATCCACAATAGATGTCATGTCGCTTCTTGCAAGAAGATTGCAGGACGAATACAGGCTCATCGGAGAATTGCGGCTGTCGGTTATTGCAATCACCTCCGCACTCTTATTGTTGGCATATTCCATACATTTGAGGGTTCTCATGGAATACCTCGGAAAGCTAATTCCCACAACAACGTCCTTCTCGCTCACCGACAACATCTGCTCGAACATCTCCGATGCACTGTTGGTCGTCACCATCCTCACGTTGTCATGTATCATTCTGAGATAAAAGCCAAGAAACTCAGCCAATGGTGCACACCCTCTGACGCCCACGACATAAATATGCTCCGCCGTGTCGAGCATGTCGACCGCGAGCTCGAACGCATCAGGTTCGATAGTCTCCATTGTAAGCCTAATCTTCTCAATATCCGCACCCAGCACATACGATAGCACCTTCGACTGCTGAATATCGCCGGCCGCCGCTTCAATCTTCTCCACCGAATCAAGCCGTCTCTTTAAGAGTGCAGCCATAGCCCTCTGAAATTCAGGATATCCGTCATATCCGAGCATCATGGCAAATCTGACCGCCGTTGACTCACTCACACCTGCCTTCCCGCCAAGCTTAGCCGCCGTCAGAAATGCTGCAGTATCGTAATTGTCGAGTATATAACCCGCAAGCTTTTTCTGCCCTTTGCTCAATTCCGGCATCATGGAATTAATCCTCTCCATCAGCGTCCGTTCTCTGTCTTCTGTTATATTTTCCGTTATCAAATTCCCGTCCTGTTTTCTTCGTTCAGACATCTCCTGCAGCTCCGTGTCATTACATATATAATCCTAAAATCTCATTATAAAGCAAAAAAACTTTTATAGCAATGCCTAACCCAAAATTAACGTCACAATCGCCGTCACAGCAGCGACAATCACATAATCAAGAATAATTCCAAACACCGCAAGCATATACACTCCACCCCCTGTAAGTGCAGTTATTACCGCAAGCTGCACAACATAAACAATCAAAAAGCACAATGAAGTTCTTAACAGGCACCGCATGCGTGCCCTCCATACAGCCCACGGCTCAATGCCGAAAAAACTGTCAGCCCGCATAAGCATCACCCTGTTGCCGTTATCTCCCCCAAGTGTCGTCATCGTCCCTATATATTGAATAAACATTCCTGCCGCGCAAAAGCAAAGTGACACAGCACAAAACATTGCCTCATTTCCGAATCCCACAAACCATCCGAAGATGAATTGAAAGAAGCAGAGCAGATACGAAACAAATCCGCTCTTTATATATGTCTCATGGCAAAAGCGCACAAGTTTCTTCAAATCGGGAGCGTCGATTTTTCCATGGGAGACCATCTCATCATGAGTAGTTCCCGCCACATTCACCTCCACCATGTCCAAATCTCGCTCAAAGCTCAATGTCCCATCGTCCATAACTCCTATGAAATCCGCAATGCGCTCAAGCTCCCTCGTCAGATGCGTTGAGATTATCACACTCACCATCTCCTTCTCTACCGCTTCCTGAAGCATATACAAGAACTCCCGTCGGAATGCCACATCAAGCCCGCTCGTCGGTTCGTCAAGCAGCAGAAGCTCCGGGTGATGTCCCATTGCAAACGCGAACTGAAACCTTACCTTCTCACCCTTTGAGAGCAGACCGTACACCTTGTGGTCGCCAAGCCCTACGCTCTTTAAGCGTGTGTAAAACTCCTCCTCGTCATAATTATTGTAGAGATTTTTAAACAGCTCCATATTCTCTCTTAATGTCGCACCCTCGATAAACGGTGCATCCTCCATGATAAAGCCAGCCTGCTTATCGTACAACACGCTTCCGCTGTCCGTAAGGCTCGGATTTAATATACTCTTTAAAAGCGTCGTCTTTCCCGAACCCATTCTCCCGACAATCCCCATTATATAGCCTCTCGGAAGCGTAAAGCTTATATCATGGAGCTTAAATTTACCCTGTTTTCTGCACAGATTTTTTACTTCAAGTACATTTTTTTCCTGATTATTCTCTCCCATGCTTTATTCCTCCCATAGAAGCTCAAGCATCGACTGTATCTCATCGAGCGAAAGCCCCGCAGCACGACTCTCGCTTATAAGCTTCGCAGCTGCCTCCTCTATAAGCTTTAATCTCTTTTCTTTCAGAATCTCGACCTTGCTCGGAGAGACGAAGAAGCCCTTTTGCGGCACGGAATATATCATGCCCTCATTTTCAAGCTCCTCGTAGGCTCTCTTGGTCGTTATCACGCTGATTTGGAGCTCCTTTGCAAGCTGTCTTATCGACGGAAGCATCTCATCCGCCTCAAGCGCATGGCTTAATATACCTTCCTTTATCTGCTTTGTAATCTGCTCATATATCGGCACATTGCTCTTGTCTGAAATAATTATCCGCATCAAATCCCTGCCCTTTCGTCATATCACATCACGCATTGTGTTTCTGTCAGAACCTCTCATCAGCCACATTGCTTTTCTTTCTCTGCTCACCGTACAGGCCCTGACCAATATTCACATACTTGTATTCATCGAACTCGGAGCGAATCATATAATACAGCTTCACAAGTCCCTGAACAATAACTCCGCCAATCCCAAGTCCCGTCGCCACATTGCAGAATGTGCTTCCCGCCTCATACGCCGACATACTTATCACGGTCCCCGTAAAAAGGCTGATCCACGCGATTATGCTGAAAAATATTCCGAACCCCTTTTCATTCACCGTCGCCTTTTTATACCACCTGCAGAAATATACTGCACTTCCCATCTCGAACAGCATAAGTGCAATCAAAAAAAGATTGTTGATAAAATATGCCTGCACGGCACCCTTATATCCGTATATGACATACCTCATCCAGCCAAGCAGAAAAATCAGCACGACAAATATGAGCTCCATAATAAGCTGTCTGTACACCATAAACCCTTTTCTTTCCCGCTCATCTGTCGGCATGATGAAAAGCATCCTCTCACAGCACGGCATCATTTTAATCACCATCATCTCGATAACCCATGCAAAACAGAGTACCGTCGTGTTGTCCGGCGGTATCATCGCACACGCCGCTATCACAAGCATCAGTATAATCCTGTATCCCGTAAAACAATGTTTTATGTCGCACCATGCCGTATTAAAAGCCAGCTTAAACATTCTGTTATTCATAATAACACCTCCTCAAATCCTACAAAAGATATTCCACAATATCTCCAAGCCCTGCCGGCTCATCTACAGGCGCAAGCTTTAGATAATCCTTCGACGTATCGATAACTCCAACCGAAAAGCTCTCCTCATCCCTTCTTCCGACAAGTGCCTTCTGCATATAATCGAGCTGATTTCTGCTTCCCTTCACGATATGATACCTTTCCGTCAGCTCCTCCTTCGTCCCGAAGAATGCCTGCTGTCCTTTCTTTATGGCGAGCACATAATCAGCCATCCTGTCAAGCTCCTCCATCACATGGCTCGCCCAGAATATGATATGCCCCTCATCCTCATAATCGCTCACCAGCTTATAGAGTTCCTCCCTCGCATAGCTGTCAAGATGTGCCGACGGCTCATCAAGAAACAATACCTCCGACTTGTACGCGAACGCAAATGCCATCTGCACAACCATGATATTTCCTCTCGACAGCTTCTCAAGCGGTTTTCCCTGAGGAATATTGTACCTTCTCAGAACATCATAATACTTTTCGCCGTCAAAACCCTCATAAAAGCTTCCGAAGCACTTATAAAGCTCCTTCGGCGTGTAATCTTTCGGAAAAGGACACCTCTCAAGAATAAACGCAAAGTGTTTTTTCACATCCTCATCATCCTCTGAAATCCACCCACACTCACCGTCAGCCTTCTCCGTCCCGAGCAGGCAGTTAAACAACGTGCTCTTGCCGCAGCCGTTTCTTCCGATGACCGCCACAATATATCCGGCGTCGACGTCCATGCCAATCGGTCCGAGTTCAAAATCGTTGTATTTCTTTTTTAAGTTTCTTATATGCAGCCCTTTCATACAATCCCTCCCTGCCATCACGGTGCATTGACTATAAACGTGTTTTATTTTTTGTTATATAAGCTTCTATAATATCTGTTATACGCTGTATATATCTGTGTATATACAATATATACAGCGTATGTACAGTTTTGTCAATACCTTTTTTAAACTATATCAATTCAATTTTGGCGCATCCCCGCGGAGCGTTTTTTATGTAATAGGAACGAAGTTTCCTATTACATAAAAAAGCCCGGCTCTCCCCAAGCCGGACTTCCACGTTAAATTATACCCCCATCAAAGTTCAGTCGCACCAATAAGGCTGTAATCGTTCAATTCGTAAATATATATGCTCTCGACACCGTCAAAAATGTAGAGATAATCCCCTATATATACAGCCCTCGGATAATCGTATGAGTACACATCAAGCACACATTCGATAAGCTGTACAAAGCCTTCATTCTCATCATATGAATACAGTCTGTACACCTGAGCAAGCCTTCCAACCAGATTGGCTCCGGTTTTATCCGTTTCGATTATATTCTCCTCGGTCACAAAGCCTATAAGGTTCCTCTCTGCGTTCACAAGTATTGCCCTGTGCTCATAGAGAGCACCCGAATAATACGCCTCAAGCTGCAGCCTGTTCTCCTCAGATATATCATAAGGATCGCTTATATCAAACATACTCATCTTGACATTGCTGACTCTGCCGCTGCTCTCATCCGCTTCATACCCAAGACCGAACATTTTTCCTTCTCCGTAAGGATGAAGATATTCTGAAAATCCCGGAAGCTTAAGTTCATCAACTATGACCGGATCAGCCGGGTCGGACATATCGACCACGAACAGCGGGTCAGTATTTCTAAACGTCACAAAATATGCCATATTGCCGAGAAATCTTGATGATTTAACTGTCTCACCATTAGCTATATCCTCGATGCTTCCTACAAGCTTTAAGTCGCTGTCAAAAATATACAGTCCGCAGCTCGGTTCATAATAGGTATAATCATATGTGGTCGTCACAATTCTGATATATCCGTTATACTCACTGAAAGAGAACTGACTGTCAACGCTTCCGCATACCTCTGTCTCACCTGCATATTCAATATTGCCGTTTTCTATGGAGAACTTCATAAGCCTGCTCTTTTCTTTTTGCGAGCTCTGATTATCCGTGTCCGCCGCATCGGTTCGTCCCTCATCGTCCTGTCTCTCATCATCCTGTGCATCGTCCAATATCTCATAGCCATACCACATATACGGCTGGTATGAAAGAAAATATATCGCATTCCCGCTCACATACATATTGTCTGAGCTCAGCACCACCGCCTCTGTGTCCTTATATGACATCGGATTCTTCAAGTCAACAGAGCCTATTACCGTATAGCTTCTGTCGCTCACATACTCAGGACAATATATATTATGCTCACCTGCAAGCATACCGTCATACATCGGAATATAGCTTTCATATTCACCCTCGCTGCAGCTGTAATCCGGTGTATAGTGTGATATCATATACAGCACGCCGTCGGTAATTCTCGATGATTCATAGTATCCGCTCTGAGTCACCATATTGATATACTTAGGAGCTTCTTTGTCCGATATATCATAAAACATTCCGAAGCTTATACATTCCGGTTCATAGGTATAGCGGCTATAAGCATCCCCCGTAATAACCAGTACATTTCCATCAACATACATCGTGTTGTAATCTACATACTCATACCCCACAAGCTTATCAAGCTGTATCCGGCTGCTCTCATCAAGCGCTCCGCCGTCTACGGCACATATTGAGACAGAACGTGTTCCCACATACACATCATCCGGCTTCTTCATCACATAGAGATACTTTCCGTCGGTGATAAAAATATTGCCCTCTGACACACCCTCCTCCTGGTCATTATTCTTCGAAAAATCTTTACTGTCTGAGCCTGAGTCAGTGTCCGTAGTTATATCATTCCGTACATTCTCATTAACCGCACTGTCATAATGTCCTGCACCTGTTTCTTCACTGCCTGTTATACCACTGTCATTCAGGATATAATATCCGTTATCAATATAATTTCTTCCTATAAGCTTTTCATAAAGCTCATCATATATCGTCATTTCCATGCCAGCCGTCACCCCTGTTGTTTCTTCATCCGTTGTCTCCAGCATCTTTTCATACTCATACATATCCTCATTGCTGCCGGAAGTATTTTTCGGAGACAGTCTGCTCACCATCGACGCTCCCGCCGCAACCACAATTACTGCCGCTGCCGCCAGTGCAAAGCCTCTTATATTCCTTGATAGCGTCTTTACACCTTGCTTCTTTGTATTATCTGCCCCTGCATCCAGCTTTTTTGATATATTCTCAGGCAGTAGAGATTCAGGCACATCCACTTCATTATCCCTTATCCTATCCCTCAAAAATTTATCATCCATGTTCATTCCTCCATTTCACATATAACCCGCATATTCTATACCAACATTCTTCTGAGTTTTTCAAGCGCCCTGCTCTTGACCGTCCGAACCGTATTGTGGTTCATCTTCATCAGCCTCGCGATTATCTCGCCCTCATACCCTGCAATCAAGGACATGGCAATCACCTGACGCTCCCTGTCGTCAAGCATTGCAAATGCATTCTGTAAGTCAACTCTGCCCGCAATATCCACTGCCTCCACAGATACCACCGTATCCAAAGCCTCATCAAGCTCCAAGGTCTTATTGACATACCCCTTGAGCTTTCTCTTGCACTTAGCCGACAAAATCTTAAATATCCAGCCCTTGAACGCCCCCTTATCCCTCAATTTCCCAAATTCGGCATACGCGTCCACGACCGCCTCTCCAACGGCGTCCTCGGCATCCTCCCTGTTGCCGAGGACATAGAGCGCATACCTGTATAAATCCTTATATACCGCTGTATATAATTCAATAAATTCATCCTTCATGTAAAATCCCCCTGGCGGATTGTCTTTTATCAATGCGTATACATTACTGCTTACGCATTCATCAACTTTAAAGTCATATAATAAGTGTACATATATGATGGAAATGTTTCAATGAATTTATAAATAAAAACAGGCTTGATTCCATATCGGAATCAAGCCTATCTTTCTTCTGTAGATTGCTATTCTTTATTAACGTATGACTATGTAAGTCCTACTTAGCATAATCAACTACTCGCGACTCGCGGATTAAGCTGACCTTAATCTGTCCGGGATACTGTAACTCTGCTTCTATCTTCTTAGAAATATCCCTTGCAAGAAGTACCATCTCAGCATCATCAACTGCCTCAGGAACTACCATAATTCTGACTTCTCTACCTGCCTGAATAGCAAAAGACTTCTCAACGCCATCAAAGGAGTTGGTAATATCTTCTAACTGTTTAAGTCTGTTGGTATATGTCTCAAGTGTCTCTCTACGTGCACCAGGTCTTGCAGCAGATATAGCATCTGCAGCCTGTACGATGCATGCTATGAGCGACTGAGGTTCAACATCTCCGTGGTGTGCCTCTACTGCATTGATAACAATATCGGACTCCTTGTACTTCTTACAAAGATCAACACCAATCTGAATATGTGAGCCTTCCATCTCGTGATCAAGTGCCTTACCAATATCATGCAGGAGACCTGCACGCTTGGCGGTTCTGATATCAACACCAATCTCACCGGCAAGCAAACCGGAAAGATGTGCAACTTCAATCGAATGCTTAAGTGCATTCTGACCATAGCTCGTTCTGAACTTCATCTTACCGAGAAGTCTCACAAGCTCAGGGTGTATGCCATGAACACCAACTTCAAGTGTTGCAGCCTCGCCCTCTTCTCTCATCATGGTCTCAACTTCCTTCTGCGCCTTCTCAACCATCTCCTCAATTCTTGCAGGATGGATACGGCCATCAACAATAAGCTTCTCAAGAGCTATTCTTGCGACCTCACGGCGTACCGGATCAAATCCGGACAGGATAACTGCCTCCGGAGTATCATCAATTATCAAATCAACTCCCGTCATTGTCTCAAGAGTTCTGATGTTACGTCCCTCTCTGCCAATGATTCTGCCCTTCATCTCATCATTAGGAAGCTGAACAACTGAAATTGTGGCCTCAGATACATGATCAGCAGCACACTTCTGTATTGCTGTTACGACATATTCCTTTGCCTTCTTGTTCGCCTCTTCCTTGGCTCTGGCCTCTAACTCCTTGACCATAACCGCGGTTTCATGCTTTACTTCATCTTCAACAGTCTTCAAAAGATAATCTTTTGCCTGTTCGGAGGTTAAACCAGAAATTCTTTCCAGTTCCTGTACTCTCTTAGAGCTGAGCTCCTCGACTTCCTGTCTCTTACGATTAAGTTCCTCTTCCTTGCGTGCAAGATTTGCATCACGACGCTCAGCAGCTTCAAGCTTCTTATCCAAGGTCTCTTCCTTTGCAAGGACACGACGCTCATACTTCTGAACCTCTGCGCGTCTCTCCTTAGTCTCCTTGTCAAGTTCATTCTTAGTCTTGATGGACTCTTCCTTCACTTCCAAAAGAGCTTCTTTCTTCTTGGTCTCTGCTGTCTTGAGGGCTTCATCTATTATCTCTCTTGCCTTGTCTTCCGCACTGCCAATCTTCTTCTCGATTACATTGCGTCTATATGCATTAGCGACAAACCAAGTAATAGGTGCAACTATAATAATGGAAATTACTACAGCTAAAATCGTCTGTAACACAGGAGCACCTCCTTATTTAGTTTTCATTGTACAAAATACAACATTTAAATTGTATACTTTTTTGGCATTTGTGTCAAGTGTTAAACAAATATTATACAAAATTACAACAAATTCCACATTAATATGCCATTCTCAGTCATGTATGTATCAGTCATCACTTCTGAGTACTCTTCCGACACATTCAGAGGAAAATCCCTTCCTCATAAGATATGCATACAGCTTCCTTCTATCATCAAAATCAAGTCCGCCTATGTTATCCTGTGTAACAGACTTCTTCCGGAGTGCAGCCCATACAGCCCCGATATCATCCTCTGAATCAGGTCTTAAATCTTCAAGCACCTGTCTTATGATGTCCCTGTCGATTCCCCTTCTGTACAATCTCTGCTCAATATCCCTCCTGCTCCTGCCACGGCATGAATTTTCGACAAAGTACTGCGCATATCTGAGGTCATCGATATAGCCGAACTTCTTGGCATACTCTATGCCTATCTCAGCATACTTCCCGGTATAACCTCCCTCAAGCAGCTTATCGCGAACCTGCTTCTCCGTCTTCTGTGCAGACTTAAGTATATAGAGAGTTCTCGCCTTGACACGCTTGGGAATAAGCTCCTCATCTATCTCACGATATACCGGTTCATCAACTTCCTCGCCGACCTCAAGGCGATATCTGTTGATCTCCTGATTGTAGAGAGCAAACGCATATTCACCGTCTATACTAATTCTCTTGCGCTTCTTATCCATGTCCGTAATATCTGTTACAATCATACTGCCCTCGTCAATGATATTCCCAATTCGCTTCGCTGCCTGCTCATATAAGCTTATTCAGCTATTAAGAATATTTAATGATTACTGCTCTTTCTCCTGCTCAGGTGCAGCCACCGTGTTGTCTGCCACAACAACATCTGCCGCAAGTCCGTAGTGCTCACGAACCTTCTTCTCAACCTCAGCCATAACCGCAGGGTTATCGCGGAGATACTGCTTCGCATTCTCACGTCCCTGACCAATCTTCGCATCATTGTACGCGAACCACGCACCGCTCTTGACAATGATATTGAGATTAACTGCAAGGTCAAGAATATCTCCCTCTCTTGATATACCCTGACCGAACATAATATCGAACTCAGCCTCCTTAAAAGGCGGAGCAATCTTATTCTTAACAACCTTAATTCTGGTTCTGTTTCCTACAACCTCTCCGCCCGACTTAAGAGCCTCGATTCTTCTGACATCAAGACGAATTGATGAGTAGAACTTAAGCGCACGTCCACCGGTTGTAGTCTCAGGATTACCAAACATAACTCCAACCTTCTCACGGAGCTGGTTGATGAATATAACAACACAGTTAGTCTTGCTTATAACCGCTGTGAGCTTACGAAGTGCCTGTGACATAAGTCTCGCCTGAAGTCCGACGTGGGAATCACCCATGTCGCCGTCAATCTCAGCCTTAGGAACAAGTGCCGCAACAGAATCGACAATTATAATGTCGACCGCGCCTGAACGAACCATGGTCTCTGTAATCTCAAGAGCCTGTTCGCCGTTATCCGGCTGTGAAATGTACAGATTGTCAATATCTACACCTATATTCTTCGCATAGACAGGATCAAGTGCGTGCTCGGCATCTATGAAGCCTGCAATGCCGCCTCTCTTCTGAACCTCAGCAACCATATGAAGTGCAACCGTGGTCTTACCACTTGATTCAGGTCCGTATATCTCAATAATTCTTCCCTTAGGAACTCCACCCATTCCGAGTGCAATGTCAAGACTGATTGAACCGGTCGGTATAGTCTCAACATTCATCGATGCCGACGGGTCTCCAAGCTTCATAACAGCCCCCTTGCCATAAGAACGCTCTATATTCGAAATAGCAGCCTCCAATGCCTTAATCTTATCTTCCTTAGCCATAACCTAATCTCCTTCTCTAATCACGTTCGATGCAAACTAATGTTCGTATGTACACACTATAATACATACAACCTCAAAAGTCAATATCTAAATCGAACAAATTTTCGTATTGATGGGATACACTGACAATCGGCTCCGTGGGAATCGGGATACCGCCGATATTACTAAAGACTTAATATTTCTTACCGAAAATATGATAACACAGCGAAGAATATAATTCAATAATTAAATGCAAAAAGTCAGCATATTCACAACAAGAGCGTTTTTGTGTAATAGGAACGAAGTTCCCTATCACGATTCCGATACCAAAACATGCTTTCACAACTTTAATATATATGATGTTGTATTTATGCATATCACGACTTTTGTGAGAAGCTTAGTTGTTCTTATGACTCTGTTTATCACACAGCCACAGACGGCATGGATGCCGGCTGAGTTGCAAACAGCCATGGATGGCTGATTTTGCAACGGTGGCGGAAGCAGAAATATTTTTTTCAGAGTCGTTAGAACAACTTGCTTCGTACAACGGAGCTGATATGCATAAATACAACATCATATACATATAAAAAGCAGCGCAGCATGTTTTGGCACCTGAATCTCTATACGCAAAAAAAATATCGAAGCACAAGTCTTCGATACTCTTTCGGGTTGGGCTATTCAATTAATAGCTAGCAGCTCGACGGGGAATCGAACCCCGGTTTCCGCCGTGAGAGGGCGGCGTCTTAACCGCTTGACCATCGAGCCATATTCTTGATTTTCTTCGCTGCTTCCGCAACATTCAAAAGTTCATCGGCATTCTCACCTGCCGTACAGCTTAGCAGCTCGACGGGGAATCGAACCCCGGTTTCCGCCGTGAGAGGGCGGCGTCTTAACCGCTTGACCATCGAGCC
>OLGY01000136.1_pt1 | contig 63687 bp, 63 predicted proteins | sample 1605951 | NCBI WGS metagenome assembly OLGY01 (sample SAMN03283280) | human gut metagenome | biome: human-associated habitat; material: feces | host: Homo sapiens | place: Peru | collected 2012
CAGGATAGTGATGCCTATAATAAGCTGAGTGAACAGTGGGAGACAAATGTATGGGAAAATGAAAAGAAACAGGGTGGAGCATTTGATAATCCACCGTTCATTCCGTTTGAGTAGGAGGTAAATAATGTACGACGATTTATATTGTAAGGTATTTGTTGATACTGATATGGATTACGAAAAACTGTTTGCTTTACTAATAAATTGTATTGATGGTAAAAAAGAAGCAGTAAATTATATCATTACTGAGTGGTGTGATATTAGTGTTCAAAAGAATAAGGAATATAATGTTGAACAATATTTATTGGATTCTACAGATTTTTTGTATTGGAAGTATTACTTAGATATTGAACCGCACAATATTGAAGAAAGCCAATATATAAAAAATATTGCTAATCTGCTTAGTTGTTTAAAGGGATGCTGTAAGGGTGTGATTATAGCATGCGATTTTGAAGATGAGGTAAATGGCATGATGTAAAAAGTGGAAATAGTTATTTTTTAAATTATGTCTCCACTTAAGAACATCCGAAATCAAAACTGAATATTGTTATTATAAGATGTAAACACATTGTTTTCATAGCACTTTGTGCTGTGGAGACAATACGTTTTTTCGTTGACATTTTAAAAATCTTTTCCAGACTGCTGATATCGGTCTACTTCTTGCGGATATCGTGCCCGAAGTCTGCCTTTTTGTCATCTTACATAGAAAAAGTGCTCAGTTGGTTCAAGAAATCGTCAAGTCAAAAATATTGAATCTAATACAGTTTTTACAATGAAAAGACACCATCCATATAAGGAGGAGTTTGTTTGCGTAGGTAAAAGATAGCATTCGTAATCCAAAGCTATGAATATGGTGCTTATGGCGAAGTTCTAAGCGGAGATACGAAGATAACCCCATTCTTATATAATGTTCAGCTAGGCGTAATGACAGATGATAATGGTCTTTACTATATGAGAGCAAGATATTATAATGTGAATATCAAGCGATTCATTAATCAGGACGTAGTACATGGAAGTATCAATGTAGGCCAGAGTCTTAACAGATACAGTTATGTACAGGGTAATCCTATAAAGCTGACAGATCCATTCGGATTGTTACCACTTGACAGACTCAACTGGAAGAACTTAGGATATGCCATATTAAATGGTTTGGGGCTGATACCTGTAATCGGAGAGACATTTGATAGGGGCAATATAAATTGATGAATTGATAGAAGAGGAGGGGGATTAACATTGTATACTAGACTAAGTAAAGAAATTTCATATGCACTTCGTCATACTCCATGGGAATATGAATTAGAAATGGATGAAGAAGGTTGGGTGCCAGTGGAACAATTATTGGATGCATTGCATAAGGATGAGGAGTGGAGAAATCTATCCGAAAATGACTTGGTTATAATGATTCAAAAGTCAGAAAAGAAAAGATATGAGATATTCAATGGAAAAATAAAAGCTTATTATGGACATTCTATTCCAATGAAAATTGTAAAAGAGAAAAAAGCACCACCAGAAATATTGTACCATGGAACAGCTAGAAGATTTTTAAATTCTATTCTAGAAAAGGGGTTGTTACCTGAAGAAAGGCAATATGTTCATTTGTCGCAGGATGTTGAAACTGCCCATAGTGTCGGGATGAGACATGATATGAAACCTTGTATCTTGAAAATTGATGCTAAACAGGCATGGAAAGAAGGCATAGCATTTTATTATGGAAATGAAAAAGTCTGGTTGGCTGATGAAATACCAAGTAAATATATTAGGAAATATTGCTTCGGGAATGATGGTGGCAGCGAAATTTAGACGTTATTCAAGGTCGGGAAGGTGTATTACATGAAATATTTGTTATTAGAACGAGGTAAAGAAAAATATTGGTATGAACTGGACGATGAAGGATACGCATATCGACAAATTGTATTAGATGAACAAGGCAAAATACATGTGTCTTGTTTAGAAGATTGTTTGGCAGAAGGGCCGGTTAACGAAGAGGAATTAGATGGTAGTATTAACATTTTGTTAAAAACAGAGTTTGATATCTTATGGCAAAATACTTTGGAACAATATGAGAAATTATGGGAAGAGATTAAGAAAAGATATCCTCTTGGTGTTTGGGTGCAAGGAGAATATATCTATGCTTACCCTCAGGGATATATTATTAAAGGTGTTGATTTTATTGCAATATATAAAGGTGATGAACCATTTTGTCTCAAACAATTAGGCGAATACAAAGTAAAATCGTATGACGATACAAACATGTGGTTAGTGGTTGAGTAAGGGGAGATAGTGAGGTAAACATGGATATTCAAGCATATGAAGAATTTATACAAATGCATAATACTTGCAATTGGAGAAGCATTTGATATATCCAATGCCATATTGTATGTGCATAATGGTAAATAAGGAATGTAGCACCAATAGATATATATTGTTAATATGTCTGATGGAATAGATACTATTATTGATAATACGAGAGGTGAAAAAAATGAGTATGAGTTTTGAAATATTTCCAACAATAAAAAAGAAACCAAATTGTGAAGAGATAATTAAATATTCGGTTGAGTTATTTAGTGAATTTTTAAAAAGGAAAAATATATCACAAAGGATCGATATTACTACTAAAGAGGTAACTGCTGATAATGAAGTATATTCTAATCCTATTTCTTTGGCTTTAAAGGAGAATTATTATACAGTATTCAATCTGAATGGGGAAGGAGAAGTGTACGTATTTTACCATGAGTTAACAGAGTTAGATAAAGACTTTTGGGATGAAGAGCTACAGGGAAATACACATGCTCAATCTATGAAAGAAAAAGTAGATGCTAACTTGAAAATAGGATATTCTTGGAGTGTTAAAAGAACAATGGGGCAACCTGCTATAGTAAGTTTGTATTATGGTTATTTAGCTATAGGAATAGCTATTTTAACAGATGGACTTATATATTCAGATGACGGTGCGTGGGATTATTCAAGGCTACCTATTTTGGGGGAAGATTTTAAAACAGAATATCTAAGTATTAAAAATATAAGTGATACTATAGTCAAGGATAATGTTGAAAAATGGTTAGATGAGTTAAAGAATTAAATTCTGGTTACAATTAAAAGTAAGATACACCTAAATTTTATTCTTATAGAGAGGTCAGTAGACGTAAAAATCTACTGGCTTTTTACTATGTAAGGTACTTCATCCATATGCAAATGGCAAGTTGATTATAATTTTCTGTTAATCATCCGACAAATGAAAGTTTGTATATTATAAGTATAATTCTTACATGAAAAGGCAGGAAAAGTGCAGGAGAAAAGTAGTAGAAATAATGGTGGATATGTAGTAGAATTTTAAGCAGATGAAATGGTCGGCTTTGGGGAAATTAGAAGTTTTTCAGATTAAAGGAGATTGCTATTATGGATAAAAGACAAGAGTTATTGGAAAAATTGGATATATTAGTACAAGAAATTGAGAAAGCCAAGAAAATAGTAGATGATGAAAAAAAACAATATTTAAATAATTATGAAAATAGAATTGAAGTCATAATAAAAAAATTACGTGAGGGTACATTACCAACTTTTAAAGGTGGGCTTATTGGTACAATGAGAGGAATTTCAGAATACGACACTTTGGCATCTATAAAAGAGTTGTACGATGCAGCATCTGATGTGGATTTGTTTTATATCAAAGAATGTCAAAAATGGTAATATATTATCTTAATTATGTCTCGCGTATAAGGACGCAAAAAAGAAGTAGGTGACAAATAAAATGAAAATATATGTTGAAAAAGTATTAGATGAAGTTGTATATTTTTCTACTGATTATGGAAAGGCAAAGGGAATATGGCAGGGTAATAATAGACCAATTGATAAGGTATATTATGTTGAAATGGATATTGATAAGTTATGTGATTATGATTCCTTTGTTTTATGTGATACGAAAGAGTATTATATAGAAATGGTGGATGAAAATATTCAATTTACCCTATTATTGCTTGAATATGATGAAGATGGATGTGCGACATTTCGATTTGGTGATGCAATTATAGAAATTGAAACTAATTTTGATGAGCGATTTTATGCTATGAAAAATTCATATTTAACAATAAGTGTAGAAAAATTGAATATTTATGATGAGAATCTATAAGTAAGAGGTAATGTTATCATGGATTGGAAAGAAATTAGAAATGGTATTAGCGAACCCAATTATCGTTGGGGAACTTTGTGAGGGAGATATATCATCAGAGTGGTATATAAATGGTCAGCTAGGTGTAATGACAGACGGCAATGGTCTTTACTAGATTAGAATGAGACATTATAATGTTAATATCAATCGATTTATAAATCAGGACATAGTATATGTGAATAGTATTAATTCTGGAGAAAGACAATTAAGATTGTGGAGGACTAAGGATGGATATTGGATATTATTATCAAATACTAGATATAGGAATAGTGTATGAAAAGGGAAGAAAAAGAGGAAAAAGATGGAGAATAGGTGAGAGAAAGCGTTTAAAGGAAGAAATATTATTTTGGCAGAGTCTGTTAGAGTTTATTTCACTTGAAGAGAGAGGGATTGATTGCTCTGAGAACCTATTTCGAAGTCTTGATAACTTGTGTAGAAAGTATAAACTTCCTAATTATGAGAGAATTTTGAAAATGAAAATCCAATTGGTAAATGATATTTGTATATTTGAAAGAAAGCGAGAAGATGAAATAAATATTTATAATTTGATGAATTGCTTAATTAAGGATATACAAACTACATTAGACGCTTCGAAAGATAAAGAAGCAGTTTATCATATGTTAACAGTTATGCATAATTTACCTAAAGCAATGTATGGACGAAATATATTGAACGAGCATTGTAATTTAATATCATATAGTGATGCATTGTTATATACACAAGGGTGTATGGATGAGAAAATGAAAGAAAGATATAAAGAATATTTGATTAAATAATTGTTGTCAATGTTATTCCTGATAATTGGATATATACCATATAAAAATTAGAAGGATATAATGATAGAAGAATTAGTAAAGAAAATCGAAGATAGTTATTATTGGGATGTACGATTTAAGACACTAGATTGTAATTATTTTGGAGATGAAGTTAGATATGTTAGTATTTGAAAGTGATAATGAATTGCAACGTGAATTATTAAAGAGAATGTAACAGAAGTTGGAAACATCTGGGTAATATTCATACGGGTAAATACAATATTGATTTAATAGAGGAACAAAAAATCATCATTGAGAGCTTTATTGAATAACAAAAGTATCTTATTTTGATTATGTAATTAAAACGTATAATATTAGTATAGTAACATATGGACAACGACTACCAATAAATAATGCAAAAATAATTGAACATAAGAAGGAGTGGTGGCAATTTTGGAAGTAATAAAAATTTCTATAAATAATAACTACTTAATAAATTACATGAATGTTTATGGAGAAAAAACACATGATTATATATCTGCTAATGACTATTCTTTCAATGCAGGAAAAATATATGGCATTATATGCGAGCAAGGGGCTGGTGGAGAAGGAATTTCTCAAATATTGACTAATAAAGTATCTAATGTCAACACTCAAATATATATTGATGGAATGGTAACTAATAATATAAGTGATTTAGCATGGTATGTTGGAAAAACTGTTAAATACGGACGAATAGTCAATAAGGAATTAAGCATTAAAAAAGCATTAGAATTAGCTGTTAAAAAATATAATCGTTATAAAGATATTGAAACTATTATAGAGGAATTTCATTTGTCTAGACATAGAATAAATTATGGATTGTCGAATATTGATGTGTGGGAAAAATGGAGAGCTTCGATTGCTATAGGATATGCAGCACAGAAACAAATATTTTGTTTTCCATGGATGGACTCATTGTATTTTTTTGATTGTATGTTTAATTCATCAGTGTTTCGTTTTTTTAAAAGAATTACGCAAGATGGTGGAATAATAATTCTTCCCACATCAAGAGAGGAAAATGTAAAACAACTTGCAGATGAAATAGTTAAAATACAATGTCCTAGGTTTAAACATTGTATTTCAGATACGGAAAAATTTAAAAAATACTTTTGAATTTTATTGAAAATACTATTGAATATTTGAATGAAAAATTTACAGATGAAAGAAAGAATGGTGGCAATTTTGGAAAAAATAAAATTAGTAATGAAAAATGGAATTATGCATGTGAACAATCATATAGGAGAAAAGTACATAGAATTATTAAGTGATAGTGAATTTAGTTTTGAAAAAGGAACAATATATGGAGTAATAGGTGAAAGTGGTGCTGGAGGGGAGACAATCTCATCTTTATTATCCGGTAGAATTATTTCGGACAATGCTGGTATTTATTATGACAATATAAAAGCAGATAACAAAGATATACAAAGTAAAGGATGGTATGTTGGAAAAGTAGAATATTCAGATGGTATATTTCAGCGGGAAATTAGTGTTAAACAGGCAATAAATAAAGCAATAAGAAGATATAATAGGTATGAAAATATAAATGAAGTTATACAGGAATTTGGACTTACACAAGGAAGAGTAGAATATAAACTTTCGAAATATAGTGGAGAACGATTAAGAGCATCATTAGCGATTGGATATGTGAGTAATAAAATAGTTTATTGTTTTCCGTGGATGAATACTTCGTATTTCTATGACATAATTTTAAGTTCGGGAGTTTTTCGATTTTTTAATAAATTAAAAGAAGAAGGCTGTATAATAATTTTGCCTACTTCTAGAGAAGAGAATGTAAATGGTTTTGTAGACAAGGTAATTAATATTAATAATCCAAAATTTAATTATATATTATCTGAAAATCAATATTTTATTCAAAACATTAAAAGAGATAATATGCCTGATTTTTCCTGATGATTTTATTCTGGAAGAAAATTATTATGAAACAATATAATTTAATGATTGCACGATAGATTGCTAATAGTCATTATAAAAGGAGAAAATGTTATGATAGATGATATGGAAAATTGGTTTGTATTAACCAATATTTATGGAGATGATTTTGAGTTTGAGAATTCAGAAGTAGAGTACTCAAGAAGTGAAATTATGGCAAGCAGAATGTCCTTGGACATAATAGTTAGTAAAGAAGTAAAATATCCGCCTAATAAATGGAAAAAATGGGAAAAAGTATACGTCAAGATTGATTTTTTCGGAGTTAAAGAAATATTTTCAAAGGTTGATAGAGTGCCTTTTATAATATCTAAAATATCTGTTACATATGAACAAAATCTATATGAAATAAATATACAGAGTAAAAATAATGATTTTATAAAATGTAAATTTATGTTGTCTAGGATTCAAAATGTTAAACCATTGGTGTATAATGAAAAAAATAAAAAATTTGAAATATGTGAATGAAATTGTGGCACAAAGTGTTAAATATGATGATTGAGCTAGAATATGATTTATATAATGTAGTGGTTGAATGTTTTGAATTGTACAACCTAAAAATATGAATGTATTTGATAAGAATGAAAATGCTTCAGATAAATCATCACAATCCCACAAATATACATTGCCCCCACCTATAAATTATGATATTATTGCGTTATACTGAACATAAAAATAACAGGTATTAAAAAGTTCTTTTTTATTAGAAGTATTATATCTGAAAGAAATATAAAAGAAAATATAAAAGAAATATATTAGAGATAAACATATCTGGAAAAATATATCAGAAAGGCGTGTTAATTTTATGGAATTTGGAAAAGGCTATTGGAAGACATTTGGTGCAGGTGTGGAGAGAGAATGGGTAATAACTAATGGAATCGGTGGTTATTGTGGAAGTACAATAATTAATGCGTGTGCAAGAATGCATCATGCATATCTGGTAGCAAGTCTGCATGCACCGGTAGAACGTTATGCAGTTTTGAACAAAATAGATGAGTCGATAACAATAGGGGACAAGACATATTCATTTGCTACGAACCAGAGACCAGGTGGTTGGAATGAAGAGGGACAGAAATATTTACAGAGATTTGTATATGATGAATTACCACATTTCGTATATCAGGCTGAGGGTACATTTATAAATAAGACATTGTCATTCGAATGGGAGAAGAATACAATTGCGATTGGCTATGATATTATGAATGGTGCAAAAGAGGCTGTATATGAGATAACTCCGTTCTTTACATACAGAGACCATAGTTCGAGAGTTGAGAAATCAGACCTTAAATTCAAGACAGAACTGACAGGTAAAAAGACATTAGAATTAGTACCTAAGAAGAATAAAGATGTTACTATTAAGTTCTATGCAAGTAATGGTAAATTCGTTGAAAATGAAGAGAAATACGACCATGATATGGAACTTCAGACAGAAATCAATACAGGTGGCGAACCAATTAATAACAGCTATACACCATATAAAGTTGTAGTTAAGTTAGCACCATTTGAACATAAGAAAATATCTGTAATCTGCTCTATTGAGAAGAAATTCGAAAAAGATGCATTTGTAACGATTGAAAAGGGAACGGAAAGAATTAAGAAGATAAAGGAAAATGCCGGATATACAGATGAGTTTGCTAATTCTTTAGTTAAGGCAGCAGACCAGTTTGTTGTAAGAAGAGAATCAACAGGAAACAAGACAATTATGGCAGGTTACCCATGGTTTACAGACTGGGGCAGAGATACAATGATTGCGTTACAGGGTCTTACATTGTCGACAAAACGTTTTAATGATACAAGAGAAATACTTAAATCATTTGCTAAATATGTTGATAAAGGACTTGTTCCTAATGTATTTCCGGATGCAGGCTTAAAGCCATTCTATAATACCGCAGATGCTTCAATGTGGTATTTCTATTCGGTTGATAAATACCTAGAATATACAGGCAATGAAGAAGATTACGAATTTATCAGAGAAGAAATATATGCTAAACTCGAGGAAATAATTCATTTCTACAGCACTAAGACAGATTTCTCAATATATATGGAAGACGATGGACTTATTCACGCAGGCGGCGGATATGACCAGGTTACATGGATGGATGTAAGAGTAGGAACATGGGTAGTTACTCCAAGACATGGTAAACCTGTAGAGATAAATGCTTTATGGTACAATGCTTTGCGTGTAATGGAGAAGTTAAGCAAGCGTTTTGGTACAATTTCAGAATATGGAAAGACTTCAGAAGAATATGCTAAGATGGCAGAGAAAGCAAAAGAGTCATTTAATAAAGAATTCTGGAATAAAGAAGATAAGTGCCTGTATGATGTGGTAGATGGTAACGTTGGAGATGCTAAGATTAGACCAAACCAGATATATGCAGTTTCACTTCCTTATACAATGTTAGATGAGAAGAAGAGTAAAGCAGTTGTAGAGAAAGTTATAAGTGAACTTTATGCAACATATGGACTTAGAACTCTTTCTAAAGATGATGCGGAATACCAGCCATATTATAAAGGTAAGCTTCATGACAGAGATGCAGCATATCATCAGGGAACAACATGGGCATATCCTTTAGGTGCTTTGATTACTGCGTACTTAAAAGTATTTGGTAAAAATGACGAGACAAAGGCATATGCACTTCATATGATAGAGCCATTAAAAGACCATTTAAGAGATGGTTGTGTTGGTTCGATTGCAGAGATATTCGACGGAAATGAGCCAAATATTTCAAGAGGTGCATACGCACAGGCATGGAGTGTCGGTGAAATCTTAAGAGCTTATACAGAAGATATTTTAGGATAAATAGAGAAAGGACAATTTCAGTGGAAACAATATTACGTGATGAATTAATTAAATATATGGATAGAAATCTTATAAGAGTAATTGTAAGTAATCCCAGAGACAAAGATGGAATCAGTAAGATAAAGGTAAGAGCTGTTCTTATTAATTCAGAGCTTATGTTTCAGGCAACAGAATATGTTGGTAATCAGGTACTTCACCACAATTATACATCTACTGAAATTGCAGCCTATCTTGATAATATGATTACAAACAGCTTCAAGCAATGCGAGATAGTTACTAATGATATTGTCGTAAATATCTTAGTTAGTAAAAAGGGCAAGATAACGATTAACAGAAAGAAGTCGGCTGCCAGATTAATAGAGTCAAAATCGGTAAAGGTAAATGATCTGAGTCATAACAGGACGAAGCATTATATTCTTGAAGAGGGAATACCTGTACCATTTCTAATAGATTTAGGGGTAATGAATACAAAGGGTGATGTGCTAAAACCACGTTATGATAAATTCAGACAGATTAACAGATTCTTGGAATTTATAAAGGATATAGTAAGAGAGCTGCCAAGGAACAGGGAAATCAATATAATTGATTTTGGTTGTGGAAAGAGCTATCTTACTTTTGCTATATATTATTATCTGCGTGAATTGTGTGGATTAGATGTCAGAATAACAGGTCTTGATTTGAAGAAAGATGTTATAAATAAATGTAATCAGTTAAGTGAGAAATATGGCTATGACAAGCTGATTTTCAAATTAGGAGATATTGCTGATTATGAGGGACAGAATAATGTCGATATGGTTGTGACATTGCACGCCTGCGACACTGCGACTGATTATGCATTATGTAAAGCAGTAAGCTGGAATGCGAAAGTTATTCTGTCAGTACCATGTTGTCAGCATGAGATAAATAAACAGATTAAAAATGAGATGATGTCTCCGGTACTTAATTATGGAATACTTAAAGACAGAATGTCTGCGATAATGACAGATGCCATCAGGGCTGAAGTGCTTAAGATTAAGGGATATCATACAGAGATTTTAGAATTTATAGATATGGAGCATACTCCTAAGAACCTGCTTATAAGGGCAGTGAGAAATAAAGTTAAAGACATAGATAACAATACAGAATTAAGTAAAGAAAATAATAAAGCAAATGATATAGAAAGCAATGAAGAAAATAATAAAGCAAATAATATAGAAAGCAATAAAACAAATAATAAAGAAAGAGAAGCTCTTGACAGAATGATTAAAGAGTTTAATATAACACCAACTATAGTCAGGTTATTATTATAGTGTACCTGTGAATAGTAGGAAGTGCGATAAGTAGCTTGAAAGTGGAGAAAAGTGTGAAAAATACAGATTAATATCTGATTTTTCACACAGCTAAATGTGTTGCAGGCGCCACATTTAGCATTTATCGCAGAGCCAAATCTGACATTTGGCTCGCGGTTCCTCCGGCACTATGTGTCTGCGGGAATGGAGAAAAGTGTGAAAAACATAATTAACAAATTTGTGATTCTGCTGCTTGTATTTGCGGTAGTAATAGGGATATATTTTTTCATAAACAGAGATAAGAAAGAAGACAAGAATATAATTATGGGAGAACCGACTCTTCCTACCATATCATTTATGGCATCAGGAGAGACTTCCAGCGCTAACGATATTGAGGTAAATGAGTTATTCGGATATACGACAGAGATGGAGACTAAGTATATGCGTGATACCATTACGCCTATTAATGAAGAGAGAAAAATTACTGTAAGAGTAAATAACCATGAAAATGTGGTAATGGGTGCAGAATTTGAAGTAAGAACCTTGGATTGTGAAAGACTTATTGAGAAAACTGAGGTTAAAGCAGAAAATATCAAGGCAGATGGAGATTACACTGACATTGATATTCAGTTAGATAATATGATAGAAGCTGACACAGAATATTATCTGGTTATAAGACTTACAACTGATAGAAATGAAAATGTGTATTTCTATACACGTATTAAGCAGCTTACAGAGAATCATTGTAAGGAAGAGATGGAATTTGCAAAGAAATTCAGTGATTCAACATTTAGTGATACAGAATCAGAGAATATAATTAATTATCTTGAAACAAATGCTTCTGAGGATAATTCGAATTTCGGAAAGGTAAATATCCACTCAAGCTATAAACAGATTACATGGGGCGATTTAAAGCCTGAGAAGGTAACTAATCCGGTTGTCAGAGTACAGGAGATATTAGGAGATATCGGCTGTTATAAATTAGTATATAAGATAAAGGCATTAAATGATTATGAAGCATACCAATATTATACTGTTACTGAATTCTTCAGGGTAAAATGGACGAGCAGCGAGATTTATCTGTTAGATTATGAGCGTACAATGAACCAGATATTTGATGCAAATAATCAGAATATTTCGGCATACAGAATTAATCTTGGAATCTCAGAGAATTCAGATGTCGGGTTTAAATCAAGTGATGATACGAGCTATATTGCATTTGCCAAGGAAAACGGTCTGTGGCTTATGGATATAGGTGAGAATAAAGTATATTCGTTATTTGCATTTGAAGAGGTGGAGACAGCGGATATAAGAGATACTAACAATGATAATGATTTTCAGGTGGTATCTGTGGACAACGATGGAAATGTCAAATTCATTGTGTATGGTTATATGAATCGTGGTGAGCATGAGGGAATGGTCGGTGTGAGCCTGTATGAATATAATCATAAGAAGAATCTTGTGGAAGAGAAGATATTTATTCCATTTACAAGAAAATTTGATATTCTGAAACAGACAATGGGCAGATTATCTTATGTAAATGACAAGGATATAATGTATGTAATGTTAAGTGACAGCGTGTATTCGATTGATTTGACAGGTAGTGAATATGTGCAGGTTATTTCGAATCTTAAGGAAGATAATTATGCTGTTAACAGTAATGGTAATATTGTTGCATGGGAAACTGATGGCAGTGATAAGGGCAGCAGTTCTGTGAAAATGCTTAATCTTGAAAATGGTGAAGAATGTGAGATAAAGGCAGAAGATGGCCATAAACTTAAGGTGTTAGGCTTCTTAGGTGATGATATGGTATATGGCGATGCCCTTGAAAGCGACATTATAACAGATAATAATGGTAATGTTACGGTCGGAATGAACAAGGTTATAATAGCAGATATTAAGGGAGAAGAATTAAAGAGCTATAGTAAAGAAGGCTACTATATATCAGGTGCTGATGTATCAGATAATATGGTGAATTTAACAAGAGTACAGAAAAGACCTGAGGGCAACAATTATGTTAAATCAAGTGACTATCAGATATTTGGTAATGAGGAAGAAGATACAAGCGTGGTATCATCAGGGATTATAACAACAGATTTAAAGAAGAAAGAAGTTGTTATATCATTTGTTAAGAAAGTAACGACTTCAAGTCAGCTTAAATCCCTCTATCCTAAGGAAATTCGTTTTAGCGAGACTAATTCACTAAGTATTCGTGAGCTTATAAATGGTGGGGATAAATATTATGTGTATGGACAGGGCAAAATGCAGTCAGTTTCAGATAATGTATCTGATGCCATTATAGCAGCAGATAAGACAGCAGGCGTGGTTATCAGCGAAAGTGGCGACTATGTATGGGCAAGAATGAGTAAACCAACCCAGTATGAATTGACAGACGTGGCATTTACCGGAACTGCCGAGAGCGGCAATAGTACGGCACAGTTAGCATTATGTGTTCAGGCAATACTTATGCATAATGGTGTAAATACAGATGTAGCATCAGAACTTGCCGGTGGTAAGACTTCAGTTCAGATTATTAATGAAAAGATTTCTAATAAAACGGGATTAGACCTGACGGGCTGCTCACTTAGTGAGGTTTTATATTATGTATGGAACGGACAGCCGGTGCTTGCATCAACTGACGGAACTAACTATGTACTTATTGTCGGATATGATTTCTACAATGTTGTAATGCTTAATCCGGTAACAGGCCAGACCTATAAAATGGGGCAGGATGAGGCAGGAGCAATGTTTGATAATACAGGTAATAAATTCATTGCAATTAAGTAAATGCCGGACATTCACTTGTTGATATTATATTTTTATTATGATATTATGTAAGTATTCGGGCAGAGTTATTGAATTGCAAAAATAATATATAGAAGGTATTAACAGATGAAATTATTTAATAATAAAAAATCCGATGACGGTGAGAAAGCAGCAGAAAAACCTAAGAAGAGTGTGATGAAGAGAATAATATCATTCTTTAGAGAATTTCTAAAGATAGCCTTTGTATTAGCTGTATGCGGCGGACTTGGTATATTCCTTGCACTCGGTAAAAGAGCAAGCTCTCCATACAGATATGCAGAGGAATATTTCTCTTATTATGTCACTAATAATTATACGGAAATGTATAAAATGATAGAAGTAAAAGAGACAGATTTCATTGATTTGGATAAGTTTAGAAATAAATGTGAGGGCGAGAAAATATATGGTTCAATCAAGGGATACAAGCTTAGTAAACCGGTTGAGCAAGGCGACAAGATTACATATGTTGTAACGTATTACATTGGTAATGATGATTCGCCTAAGACATATACGATAACTTTACATAAACAGAAGAAGCATACACATGTATTTTTCAGTACATGGAAAGTTGATGTGGACAGGTTATTTATAAGTGATTATAATATCGTTGTTCCGGTAGGTAAACAGGTATTTATGGATGGTAAAGATATAAGCTCATATAAGAGGAGTACATCAGAAGATGGCACAAAGGATATTTATGTAATTGATAAAATGTTTTCAGGTGACCACACGATTTCAGTAACATTAGATGATTCAGGTGAGATTACCAAGACAGAATATGTTACAGATAATAATGCAAGTGTGGAGATTACGACAGAAGATTTTGCAATGAAGCCTGATGTAAAGCAGAAGATTTATGAATATTCTACATTTATTGTAAAGACGCTGTATGAATATGCAATGGATAAGACGAAGAATTACGAAAATATTTGTGATTTGTATGCTAATACAGAAGAGGCAAAGGCCTCAGCCAAAGCAACATTTGATGCATTAGATGCAGCGATAGAACAGCCTGACGGTGCATCATTACGAATACTTGATATGAAAACTCTTTCGCCAAAGATTAAATCTTTCACATATCCTGATAAGGTAATTGTGGAAGTTACATATAACTATGAATTTGCGGCAGTTACAGGAACTTCAATGCTTAGTGGAATTGTAGAGAATTATTACGGTGCAGGAACATCTACGGCAACAGTATATCTTAATCTGATAGATGATGCATGGAAGATAGTTAAGGTAGATATGCAGTGCATTGATTATAGCAAGCAGGAATAAATCGTTATAATATCAAAATTAATAAAAATATCATAAACATACAGGAAAAAAGGAGGAACGGGTTATGGGTCTACTCACAACAGTAATAAAGAAACAGGATACACCAACAGGAATTAATAATTCGAATCTGTCAGCTAATGACGAGAAGAAAATCTTATTGAATATTAATTCAAGAATTGAAGATTTAAAAGTCCAGAATATGGAAAATGCCAAATTCTTAAGAGGAATCAGCAGAAAGATTGAGTCTGAACTTAATGCAATGCGTGAAGCAGAGGACAATAAATCAATCGAGGTATATGATGATTCGAATATAATTGAAAGTATTAATAAAGTTCAGAAGTCTCTCGAAGAAATCAGTAATAATGATGTATTAGAAGCTATCAGCAAAATAAATACATCACTTAATGATATGAATGTATATGATGTCAAAGAGGGCATTGATAAGATTAATAAATCGATTGACGAGATTAATTCAAATGAAGTGTTAGTTGAGATTCAGAAAGTCAACGAGACAGTTAAGGGAATCAACTTTGATCAGATAATAAACGAATTATCAACTATCAATGAGACTATGTCACAGGTTAATTCTGATGTATTATTAATCGAGATAGACAAGATTAATAAGGCACTTAAGAATATCAATTCTGATTCAGTATTAGATGAGGTAGCTAAAGCGAATACTAAATTAGATGCCATTAATGTAAATGAAGTTATCAATGAAATACATAGAGTCGAAACAATCGTAAGTGAAATTAATGAAAATGCAGTTTTATCAGAATTAGAGAGAGTAAAGAAACTAATTAATGAGAAGAACTCATCAGAAGTGATGGATACTCTTGATGCTAAAATCAAAACACTTAATGCAAAAGATTATACAGACACATTATTAGAGATAGAGGATCGTATAAAGAAGAACGAAGAAAAGATTAATGAACTTACTGCTAAGGTAGACAGAGTTGCTACAATGCCAACGATGCTGAAATCAATAATTGAGCATAATAATGAAGATGCAATTATCAGAACAGAAGAACTTCTTACTGAGTTAAATAGACGTGAGCGTACGAAAACTGATGGAATAAAGATGATAGTGAACGTAAACTTGTGGGTATCTTTATTAACAGCAGCAGTGCTTATTGCAAACATACTTGGAATTATATAGTTAGTAGTCTGTTATTCACACATGATTGATGATGTACCGTGAGGAAGTTATATGCCGCCAGATACAAAAGGTCGTGCAGTAAATCTTCGCCTAAGTGAAGCACGTTTGATTTACTGTATCGCAATAACCTTATGTATCTGGCGGCATTTAGTTCCATCATGTAAAGTAATTATAAAGGCATAAATAACAAACTACAATGCGTATTAATAGATGGTTACAGATTATACCACCGGTTTTATTTATCATCTAGAATTCGCTTTGCATTTTCTACATCTGCTTTTGTAATTTCACTATCTGAATATCTTGCTTTTTCGTAAAGTGATGTAAGTTCATTTAGATTTCTGTTAGAAACTGAATCATTCTCTTCTTTATTGATTGAATTACTTATCTGGTCAGGCGTGTAGCTCTTTCTTATAATGATTCGGTTATTTTTCTTTGTACTTGCATTTACTTTGTTAAGATATAATTTCCTTATCTTATCACGATTTGAATGGAAAATCATTTTCTTTAGAAAACTATCTTCATTCTTAGGGGAAGTTGATGTACGTTTAACGGTCTCTTTTGTATCCTTGATTTCGTCATTAGTATTATTGTTGCGGTGCATATATTGCTTAATAAATGAATAGATAATGTATATAATTCCGATGATAATTCCTATGAATATAACTACCTGGAATACTTTGAAAATCATATTGCCAATATTCGGACCACTATGCTTTGAAGTGTATGCATAGATTATATTGCCATCACCATCATCGTTGATATTAGGTGTTGTTACCGGCTCTGATTCAACCTTATCAGTCATATCTGTGCATCGGGCAAATAGTTTAAAGAATTGCCGGGCAAGCCATTTGAAAAACCTGCCTATTACATTAAAACTACTGTCTGAGAAGAAAGAATTTGTTACCATAATCAGCAGAACTATAATTACATTGAATAATGCAATTAACGAGAAATTAGTTGTAAATGTACGTTTAAGTTCATCAGAGAAATTCTCACTGCTAAGTGAATATGATAAAAATTTATCTAAATAATCTCTTATAAAATATAAGAGAAAGAAAGCAATTCCGCTAATGTATGCATAGTTATGGACAATTGGTGAAAGGCCATATGAACTATGTATATAGACAATTATAAATGCGACGATTCCAGCAAAAGGTATATCGATTACAATACGACTTCTTTCGTTAGCATCTGTTTTCCAGAAATTTATTGCCATAAGCAGATATGCAAATGAAATACAGCCAAGCAGAAGTCTGTCTGTTAATACAGATGAAATGGCTACAGAACCTCCGATAATCAATATATGTATTAAGAAGAACAGGATTAAATTTTTAATATATCTTCTGGATATATAATCAATTAGGACAATTCCTGCAATAACAGAAATGCATACAGGCCATGTTGAATGGTTATTTAAGAATATATCCGAAAAATATATGTAAATTAATTCAGTAAACAAGATACACATAATGAGATAAATTGTTGTACTTGCGAAATTTAAAATTTTCTTCAAATATGTGTCCTCCTCTTTTAGTAGTCAATATCCCACTTTATCATATCTTTAATCTCTTCTTTAACTTCGAACTGTTTAAGCTCAGGAATGATGAGAAGCGAAGAAACACCACGAAGTTTCGCTTCCTCATAAGCTTTAATGATTTCATTACTACGATTGTTAGAGATTACAATATAATAAGTCATTTCATTTACGGTATCAAAACAATTGTTAAGAACCTGTACGAAATCAATATTTTCAGCATGTGTATCAATACGTGCAAGGGCTGTATCAATTGATAACATATGGTGATTGCCTGCACCCGATTCCTTAGAAATCTGTTCTTTAGTATAGGAGTCAACTCCATTAGTAATTAAACCGACAGAGACTCCGGTGCGTATAAAACGTTCTGCTATGGAACTTGCAAGACTTATAATACTTTCGATAAGCCGGTCATCTCTTGAATAAGTCTGTGCATCAAGATTAAGAATAATACGGACTTCCTGCGACGAAGTCATAAAGAATGTATTAACCTGCAGAGTGCCGAATTTGGCAGAGCTTTTATAATTAATTTTACGGATACCGTCATATGGCTGGTATTCTCGTATTCCTTTGAATTCAAAAGGGTCTTCAATATATGTTTTCTGTGTTACAAAATTTCCGGTTATTGTCTTGAATGGTATATCAAAAAATGCTAAATCAACCTTGCGTGGAAATACATTTATTACAGCGTGGTTAGTGCATTTACCAGTTAAGATAAGCTTCATAAACAAGTCACTGGACGTTATATTCGTGTCGTGCATATAGAAACATCCACGCTTGGTACAGGTAAATTTAAGCGTTCTCGTAACAGACTGGTGTCCCATAACCGTAAATACATCATCGCGATAATAGTTATCGGAGATGGATGAATTGCATTCATTTTCAAAGACGAAACTCTTAGGGGTATCGAACTTGACATGAAGCATTGGAATTGGGAGAAACTTGTCGTTAGTAATAACTTCCTTGAGTTCGTTTTCTTCACCTGCCACGCAATCTGTTGTTTTATAGCTGATTTTAACATCAAGATTTTTATTCCATAACTTCTTATATAAGAGGCGCTGAAGTCCCATAAGAAGTAGTGCACATACAAATGCAATGAGTAATATCATATAAATAAATTCTCCATATATCTGTCAACTTAGATTAATTGATTAGTGTATCAAAAGTGTGTTGCATCAATCATATCTATATGTGGTTGGTGCAAGGTGTCTCTTGCTATGCTAATCTTAATATGCAATAACGTTTTGAAAATTCTCTGTAGGAACAGGTACAGTGTCAAGAATTCCGTTAATAATGGATGCTTTGTTAGAATTTTTGGCAATGTTTGTATATGAAATAATTCTGTGCGCAAGTACAGGGACTGCAAGTGCCTTTACATCTTCAGGAATTACATAATCTCTTCCGTTAATGGTTGCATAGACCTGAACTGCCTTAAGAAGTGCAAGTGTACCACGAGGACTTATGCCTGATGATATAGAAGAATTATTTCGGGTAGCATTAATAATGTCTACGATATATTTACGGACTGATTTATCGACATAGACATTTTTAGCGGCAATGCCCATATTGTAAATGTCATCTTTCGTGCATACAGGTGCTAATTCGTCAATCGGATTAGATGCAATGAAACGTTCAATAATTGCCAATTCTTCGTCAGGTGTAGGGAAACCCATTGATAACTGCATCATAAAACGGTCTAATTGTGCTTCGGGAAGAGTAAATGTACCGGCTGTCTCAATTGGGTTCTCTGTTGCAATTACTAGGAATGGCTTGTCTAGAATTCTTGTTTCACCATCTACTGTAACTTGTTTTTCCTCCATACATTCAAGCAGGCTTGACTGTGTCCTTGGTGTTGCCCTGTTGACCTCGTCGGCTAATAAAATATTTGAAAAAACAGGTCCTTCCACGAATTCAAAAGAATGTGTCTCTTGATTAAAAATGTTAAGACCTGTTACATCAGATGGAAGTAAATCTGGTGTAAACTGTATTCTGTTAAATGTACCATCTATCGATTTGGCAAGAGATTTAGCTAAAACCGTCTTACCAGTACCTGGTGTATCTTCAAGCAGAACATGTCCGCCTGCGATTATTGCAGTAATAATATAATCGATAGTCTCTGATTTACCAATAATTACTTTATTAATATTCTCTTTGATTTTTAGACTTATTGTCTGAATGTCTTTTAATTCCACGTAATACCTCCGCTTTGTATACAAATATGCTACAATTTTTCTTTAATACCTATCCTATATTATAATAATTTTATCGACAAAAGTCACGAAGTTTAGTGTTTTTTTACTTGTTATATAAGGTAAATTAAGATAGAATAATTATAAGTGAAACTAAAAAGAAATGGAGTCTAAACAGATATGTTGACGAATTATAGTAATTTAAGTGATAAAGATAAGAAGAAATTCGAACAGAGCATAAAAGCGATGTACATAATATTAGGTCTGGCAGTCATTTTCTTTTATGTACTTCCATTTGCATGTATGTTTACAGGTAATCTGGCACAGGTACTTGTCCCGATGATTTTATTAAATGTAAATACAATATTTATATTTATTGCCTGCCTTATACATTCTAAGAAATATAATTTCAGTATACTTATTCCGGTGGCACTTGCAATATTCTACATACCAACGGTAATAATATTGTATAGAGATTTTCATTATATGATGTTTGCGGCGATTTACTTAGTGTTGGGCTTATTTGGTGAATTTACAGGATATCTGTTTTTAAAACGTAAGCACAATAAGAGACAGCCATTTGGTCTTAATCGTTTAGTTAATGGTAAGAAAGAGAAGAAAGCTAAACCACAGAGAAATAAAAACAGCAAAAAGAAATAAGATAGCAGAAAGGCACACAACTAATTATGGCAAAAAATAACAGAATAAAGAAGTGGATGCAATATAATAAGGCAGCTGTAATATGGATAGCAATTATTCTTGTGTACACATTGATAATGTTAGGAATTATATTTGGACTTGGTTTCGACTTTAAGAGTTGTTCATCAGGTTCATTAACAGATACTAAAAATGCAGACAATGTTAATATAGAGACATCGATGAAACCAGCATCATAAACGTGTCTGCGGAATGGAGAAGATTATGGCAATGAGAAATAATAAGATATATGTTATCGGTCATAAGAATCCGGATACAGATTCTATTTGTTCCGCCATAGCATATGCATATCTTAAAAACCAGATAGATGACAGGGAGTATGTGGCTAAAAGAGCAGGTCAGGTTAATGAAGAGACTCAGTTTGTCTTAGACTATTTCAATATAGAGATACCGGGATATGTAAATGATATCGGAACACAGGTAAAAGATATTGAAATAAGGGAGACGAAAGGGGTAAGCCGTAAAATATCTCTTAAGAGAGCATGGAACTTAATGAAGGAATTAAATGTAGTTACACTTCCTATAACGAATCATGGCAGATTAGAAGGAGTAATTACTACTGAAGATATAGCAGAAGCATATATGGATGTAAGAGACAGTAAGATATTATCTACTGCCCATACTGCATATAGTAATATAGTAGATACAGTTGACGGAACTATGATATGTGGAAATATAGAAGCATATTATACAGAGGGCAAGGTTCTGATTGCAGCAGCTAATCCTGACCTTATGGAGAACTATATCGAAGAGGGAGATTTAGTTATATTAGGTAACAGATATGAATCACAGTTATGTGCGATAGAGATGAACGCTGGCTGTATCGTAGTATGCGAGGGTGCAAATGTATCGATGACCATAAGGAAAATGGCAGAAGAACATAATTGTACAGTAATAAGTTCGCCACACGATACTTACACAGTTGCACGCCTTATTAACCAGAGTATGTCGATTAGTTATTTTATGAGCAGAGAGAATCTTATTACATTCAGAACTGATGATTTTACAGAAGACATTAAGAGTGTAATGGGTAAGAAAAGATACAGGGATTTCCCGGTTGAAGATAAAAAAGGTAAGTACGTGGGAATGATTTCAAGACGTAACCTGTTAAATGCAGACAAGAAGAAGATAATTCTTGTAGACCATAATGAGAGAAGTCAGGCAGTTGACGGCCTTGAAAATGCTGAGATACTAGAGATAATCGATCACCACAGAATCGGTTCATTAGAAACAGTATCACCGGTATTTTTTAGAAACCAGCCACTTGGCTGTACGGCAACCATAATATATCAGTTATTTATGGAAGCAGGCGTTAATGTTCCAGCCGATATGGCAGGTCTGTTATGTGCGGCAATTCTTTCAGATACATTGATGTTCCGTTCGCCTACCTGTACAGCAATAGACAAGATGGTGGCAGAGGAATTAGCTAAAATTGCAGACATTAATATTGAGAAATTCTCAACAGATATGTTTAAAGCGGGAAGCAATCTAAAGAGCAAATCGCCTGAAGAAATCTTCTATCAGGATTTTAAGAAATTTACAATCGGTGATATGAATATCGGTGTCGGTCAGATTAATTCGTTAAATGCTGATGAACTTGCAGATATTAAAGAGAAATTAAGCACCTATCTGTCAAAGGCATATAAGGAACATGGACTTAATATAATATACTTTATGTTTACAAATATAATTTCAGAATCCACAGAGGTTATATTCGTGGGAAATGGTGCAGATTCAATAATCGAGGAAGCATTTAATACCAAGATAGAGAATAATTCAGTAATTCTAAAAGGTGTAGTGTCTAGAAAGAAACAGTTTATTCCGGCATTATTAGAGACGATAAATGGAGGAAATGCATAGAAAAGAGGTATATATGGCTAAACAGAGTTGGAAACCGGGCAATATGTTATATCCTGTACCGGCAGTTATGGTAAGTTGTCAGCGTGAAAATGAGAAACCGAATATTATAACGGTTGCCTGGGCAGGAACTATATGTACTAATCCCGCAATGCTATCTATTTCGGTGAGACCTGAGAGATATTCGTATAACATCATTAAGGAAACTAAGGAATTTGTTGTAAATCTTGTGACAAGTGATTTGGCATATGCTACAGATTATTGTGGTGTGAAATCAGGCAGAGATGTAGATAAATTCAAGGAGATGAATCTGCATAAGAGCATTTCAAAAGTAGTGAAAGCACCGGGAATCGAAGAAAGTCCGGTAAATATAGAATGTCGTGTTGTGGAGATTAAGGAACTTGGAAGTCATCATATGTTTATCGCAGAGGTGGTATCTGTAAATATTGATGATAAATATATGGATAAAACAGGTAAATTTAACCTGAATAAGGCAGGACTTGTTTCATATTCACATGGAGAATATTTTGAATTGGGCAAGAAGTTAGGTAAATTCGGTTATTCGGTAGCTAAAAAGTAATATATTAAATTTAATGTAAAAGGGCGTGGAACTTAATGAAGATTAGTTCAATAACTATTGATAATTTTAAGTCAGTAAGACATTTAGAAATACAGGATATTGATAATGCATTTATCCTTGTGGGCAAGAATAGCACAGGTAAAACAGTTGTGTTAGATGCGATTCGTGCTATAGCAGGAATGTATGACATACGAAGTGAGGATTTTAATGAAAGTGGAAAAAATATCGAAATAGGAATTACACTTGATATCGAAGAGGAAGATTTAGAACTTCTGCATGAGCGTGGAATAATATCAAAATACAAGAAATATGAGGTGTGGCACAGAGATTTCTGTGAGAAACTGCCATCATACAAGGATAATAAACTTACATTTACATATGTAATGAATAAAGATGGAAAAGAAAAATATTTTGACGGTTTCAGAAAGAACAATAAATATATCAAAGAGGTTTTACCTAAGGTGTATTTCATCGATAACGAAAGAAATATTAAGGAATATCAGGACGATTTATTGAGACTTCAGGGCAATATGGAATTAGCTGATGTAAGAGAAGACATATGTATGTTTGATAAGAGCAAGAAATGTAACAGATGTTTCGAATGTATCGGAATGATAGAGAAGAAGCAACCACAGGAATTGAGCGTACATGAAACATCTAAATTGCTCGAATATAAATTATACAATCAGAATCTTAACAGATTTGCAGAGCAGGTTAATAAATATTTTGCCAAGAATGGAGTACATTCCCAGTATATTGAATATAAGGCAACCTGTGATTTCGAAGGTTTCTTCAAGATTAATACGTTGCTTGGCAATAAGGACAGGGGTACAGCGAATAATATTGAGACAATGAGTGCCGGTACTAAGAGTATCTATCTGTTATCACTTATTGAAGCATATATTGAAGAAAGCAGCAGAGTTCCAAGTATTATTATGATTGAAGACCCGGAAAGTTATTTACATCCTCATCTTCAGAAGTCAGCAAGTGAGATTCTGTACAGATTATCGAAGAAGAATCAAGTAATTTTTTCAACACATTCTCCTAATATGATATTTAATTTCTCGAGCAGGCAGATTAAACAGGTGGTATTAGATGATGAGTTCTATACAACTGTAAATGAGAATGTAGATATTGATGATATCCTAGACGATTTAGGTTATACTGCAAATGACCTTATGAATGTAAGTTTTGTATTCATTGTTGAGGGTAAACAGGATAGCAACAGATTACCATTACTGCTTGAAAAATACTATTCAGAGATATATGACGAAGATGGTATGCTGCAGAGAATATCGATAATACCAACTAATAGTTGTACTAATATAAAGACTTATGCTAATCTTAAATATATTAACAAATTGTATCTTAAGGACCAGTTTCTTATGATAAGAGACAGTGATGGTAAGAATCCAAGATATCTTGTGAAACAGTTGTGTAGTTACTATGCACAGCGTGGTAAAGAGGATGTGGAGAATTTACCAAGAGTTACGCCGAGAAATGTTTTAGTACTTAAGTATTACTCATTTGAAAATTATTTTTTAGATCCAAAGATTATGGCAAAAATTGGTGTTGTCAAAAGTGAAGAAGACTTCTATAATATTCTATGGAAAAAATATAAAGATTACCTTTATAAACTTCCAAGTATGAAACGTATGTGCAGAATTAAAAATGTGCGCATTTCCAATAAACAGGATTTAAAAAATAATATGGAAAACATAAGAATATTTGTAAGAGGTCATAATCTTTTTGATATTTTCTATGGAAGATACAGAAATGATGCTGAGACAGAGATTCTTAAGAAATATATAGATGTAGCACCAAGAGAGAATTTTGCAAATATTCTAAATGCAATAGACAGATTTGTATATTTCGAAAACAGACGAAAAGAGGACAGCGATGATGGAGCAGAAGAACAATAATATTATACTGGTAGGTATGCCGGGTGTTGGAAAAAGTACAGTCGGTGTGGTATTAGCGAAGATATTAGGATATCATTTTGTAGATGCAGATATTGTGATACAACAGAAAGATGGACGTTTGCTAAAAGATATTATTGCAGAAGAAGGCGTGGACGGTTTCATAGAAATCGAGAATAAGATTAATTCGGAAATTAATGGTAAAAAGACAATAATTGCGACAGGTGGAAGTGTCATATATGGCAAAGAAGCCATGGAGCATTATAAACAGATAGGCTGTGTCATATATCTTAAATTAGATTATGATACATTAAACAGCCGTCTTGGTGACATTAAAAACAGAGGTGTTGTATTGAAAGACGGACAGACACTTAAAGATTTGTATGATGAAAGATGTAAATTGTATGAGAAGTATGCGGATATCGTAGTAGATGAAGCTGGATTAGATGTGGAGAAAACTATTGATAAGCTAGTTGAAAATTTGCAGAAATAAGAGATGAATTAACAATGCATAGATTTACAAAAAAAACAAAGAAAATAATGTTAACATTTATATTTGCTTCTATTATTATATGTATGATTTTGGTAATGAACTTTTCGTGGGTTAGTGGAATAACAGGTCATACATTTACAAATAATTATTATACAGTTTATATAAATGGAAAAAAGGCAGGTAATTCCTTAAACTATAAGAGTATACAGAAAGCCATAAAGGAAGCCAGAAGGCGGATTAATGATAAAAGTGCGTCATTACAATTCGTAGATGCAGATATAGATATAAAGAAGTCTAAGAAAGTATTTGGCAAGACAGATTCAGTGTCAGAGCTTAGTTCCTCAATCTATGATGAATTTGAATCGTCGGTAAAAGATACAAAACAGAAAGCTTATGTTGTAGACATTGATGGATATATAATTACACTTAATTCACTTGCAGACGTTGAATATTTATTCAATGCAGTAAAGAATAAATATGATGACAGTGAAGATTTCAGTACGAATCTTCATCTTGATGATATAGGAGGACATACAACGATTACCTGTAGTATTTCTAAAGCGGGAATTAGTAGTGTGAATTTTCCTACTGTAATGGCAAGTGGTGATGGTAGTGATGATGAGCTTATAGAAAATTCATCAGAAAATGGAACAGATACCATATCAGGAATTGATGATTCTAAAAATGTGAAATTTGGCGAAAAGGTAGAAATTATCCCATGTTATGTTGAACCATCCCAGATAAATGAACTTAATTCAGCAATAAATATGGTATCAGCAGACGATAAATCAGCAGAATTGTCGGTTGTTGTAACGGAGAAGCAGACTTATGATGTGGAATATAGTGTACCAGTAGAATATGTATATAATGATAACTTATATAATACAAAGCAAAATGTATTAAATGAGGGTTCGGCAGGTGTAAAAACGATTGTAGCAAATGTTACTTATAAAAATGGCAAGGAAACTAACAGAGATATTTTACAGGAAACAATAACTAAACAGGCAGAGGCAAGAGTTATAGAGGTCGGAACTGCTGTTCCACCAACATTTATTAAACCGATAAATGGAGGCACTCTCTCATCAACATTTGGTGCAAGATGGGGAACTGTTCATAAAGGTGTAGACTGGGCATGTAGCATTGGAACTGCTGTAATGGCTTCGTGCAATGGAACTGTTATTCAGGCAGGCTGGATGAATGGATATGGTTATTGTGTTACATTAAAGCATAGTGATGGAAAATGTACGAGATACGGACATCTGAGTGAAGTCTTAGTAAGCGAGGGACAGTCTGTGTCACAGTCAGATGTTATTGCACTAAGTGGTAATACGGGAAATAGTACAGGGCCACACGTTCATTTCGAGATAATAGAGGACGGAGTGCAAGTCAATCCATTCACTTATCTTAATTAAGATATAACAAAATTGTTAAGAAATTGATAACAAAATAAAAAGTAATTTACAAATAGAATCTTTGTGCTATAATCTGATTAATCAGCTAATGGCTGGACAATTAAATCAGATTATAGAATACGCAACACTTATGTGATTTATAAGACTTTTAAAGTATAGAAAACAATTGTTGTGTGTATTTGTGCGTAAAATAGTATTTGATTTCTGAACACAGATTAATAGATACAGAAAAATTAATACAGAAAAATTAATACAGAGAAATTAATATAGAATAATAAATATAGACTAATAAATATAGACTAATAGAATAAAATAGAGCAAATTAGAACAAGAAATTTGAATGTTGACAGTAAATCATAGATTTTGAATTGTATGAGGTGCAAAATGGAACAGTATGTTATAAAAGGAGGAACTCCTCTCAAAGGTGAGGTAGAAATCAGTGGTGCTAAGAATGCGGCACTTGCAATTTTAGCAGCAGCAATTATGACAGATGAGACAGTAACAGTAACGAATTTACCGGATGTAAGAGATATAAATGTGCTATTGCAGTCAATAGAGGGTATTGGAGCGATCGTTAAAAGGGAGAGCAAAAACTCTGTTAAGATAAATGGTGGTACGATCAGCTCAGTAACAGTTGATTATGAATACATTAAGAAAATCAGAGCATCATATTATCTTCTTGGTGCGTTACTTGGAAGATTTAGTGAAGCAGAGGTTGCCCTTCCGGGTGGATGTGATATTGGAACAAGACCAATCGACCAGCATATCAAAGGCTTTAAGGCACTTGGTGCAGAAGTTATAATCGAGCATGGTATGATAAAAACTAAGGCTGAACATCTTGTTGGAAGTCATATCTATATGGACGTTGTATCAGTTGGTGCAACTATTAATATTATGCTTGCTGCAGCACTTGCAGAGGGCAGCACAATTATTGAAAATGCAGCAAAAGAGCCTCACGTAGTTGATGTAGCTAATATGCTCAACAGTATGGGTGCCAACATTAAAGGTGCTGGTACAGATGTTATCAGAATTAAAGGTGTTGAGAAGCTTCATAAGACAGAGTATTCAGTTATTCCGGACCAGATAGAAGCAGGTACATTTATGTTTGCAGCAGCAGCTACTAATGGAAATGTTCTTGTTAAAAATGTAATTCCAAAGCATTTAGAGGCAATTACAGCTAAGTTATTAGAGATTGGCTGTACAATTGAAGAATATGATGATGCAGTAAGAGTTATCGGAACAAGAGAACTTAGAAGTACACAGGTTAAGACTTTACCATATCCGGGATATCCGACAGATATGCAGCCACAGATAGCTGTAACACTTGCCATATCCAAGGGAACAAGTATTGTAACAGAGAGTATCTTCGAGAATAGATTTAAGTATGTTGCAGAACTTGCGAGAATGGGTGCCAATATAAAGGTTGAAGGCAACACAGCCATTATCGATGGTGTTGAACAGCTTACAGGGGCAGAGATAAGTGCACCGGACTTACGTGCGGGAGCAGCACTTGTGATTGCAGCACTTACAGCTAAAGGATTTACTACAATAGATGATATCGGATATATTCAGCGTGGATATGAGAATTTCGAGGGAAAACTTACAAGCCTTGGAGCCTGTATCGAGAAGGTTACATCAGAAAAAGAGATACAGAAATTCAAATTAAAGGTTGGTTAATAAGCTGGCAATAAGATAAAAATAAAACGCATTTTGACTGATGAGGTTGAAATGCGTTTTTTAGATAAATGATATAAAATTATCATAGATAAAATGTATAAGAAGGGCAATTATATTGAAATATATCCTTCGGTATGTTACAATTATTACTAATATAAATGGATTGGTTTTAAAATATAATATGTGTTTATTCTATCAAGTATGGAATATAATTGTATTATGTTTTATGTTAAAAAATGATAATTAGGAGGAAGAATTATGGCACAAGTTAGAGAAGAAATACGTTTCGGAGGAAACAACGCGGATATTGTCTGGAAGAGCCCCATAAGGGATTTTAATACGGGCTCAGTTGTTATTGTTAATGAGTCACAGGGAGCAGTTTTTTATATGAATGGCGAGGCATCAGATGATCTCGGTGCAGGACTTCATGTTCTTGAAACTTGTGAGACTCCTTTTATTAAAAGAATTGTTCAAAAACTGCAAGGTACAAGAACACCTTTCCAGGCGGAACTGTATTACGTCAATAAAGTGGAGATTCCTCAATTGCGTTGGGGAGTTGGAGGAATTACATATCGTGAGGAAGGCTTTGTTTTTCCTATAGGTGCAAGAGGTATGTATAATGTTCGGGTAGACAATGCACGTAAGCTGATTGAAAAAATTAACGGTACCCAGTGGGGATTTAACCGTGATGAATTAGAAGACAGATTTTTGGAACTTGTTTCCAGTGCAGTTGATAATGCACTTATTAATGCAATATACAATCAGGCAGGATCAATTATTGATGCTCCAAGATACAGAACTCAAATAATGAATGATGTACGCCCTGAAGTGGAATCTATTTTTGAGGAATATGGACTTAAAATCACTCAATTTATTATTGAACGTATTCATGTTGATGAAGAAAATGAGAATTACAGAAATCTTTTAGAACTGCAGAAATTACAAGGCGGCGGAGCAAAGACAAGGATCCTGGAAGCACAGATTGCAGCTCAGGAGAAAGGAATTGCAGGTCAGGGAGAGGCAGCATTCCGTGCGGCACAAGGTTATACATATCAGCAGGAAAGACAGTTTGATGTTTTAGGAACTGCTGCAGCCAACGACAGTAGTATGGCAGGTGGTATGGCAGGTGGCTTTATGCAGATGGGTGTAGGGCTTGGTGCCATGGGTGCAGTTGGTGGAATGGTTAAAGACGGATTATCAGGAATGACCGATAATTTTAGCGGTATGATGAATGCAGGACAGCAGCAGAAACCTGAACAAACCGCAAATGCTCAAATGAACGAAAATACAGAAAAATGTCAGAATTGTGGTGCAGTTTTGGCTAAAGGTGCAAAATTCTGTCTTGAATGTGGAACTAAGGTAGAGAGAACGCAAAAGATTACCTGTCCACACTGTGGAGCGTTGGTTCAGTGCGGAAAATTCTGTCTTGAATGTGGTGGCAGCTTAATTCCGGAAGAAAAGATATGTCCTAAGTGTGGTCACAAATTTGAAAGAGGAAAATTCTGCCCTGAATGTGGCGAAAAATGGGAGGGATGATATTTATGAAAAGAACAAATATTTCTACACTTTTTCTTACTCTTGTTGGTATCATATATATGTTTGTCAGTTTGGGTGCAGGTATTATTACAGGTGCTTCATCTGACTTTTGGGGTGGCTTTGGATTTTTGACATTTGGTGCGGCTGTGGCAATTATAATTCTCCTGATTTTTGGAAACAGCCAAACTACTATGAAAGATGTGTTTTTCAATACACCGATTTATTATATTGGAACGGTCTATTTTGTGGTAACAGGAATTATATCTGTTATACATATGTTAACAGGTTTGCTTTCTTTCAAATGGCTGTTTGTTGTCCAATTGATTGTGTTTGCTGTTTTTGTAATTTATTTTATTTTTGCAATGATAAATAAGACAAATTCAGAGAATGTTATGCAAAAGGTTGCTGAAAAAAATAATTTTATTCGTGATATAAACACAAAATTAAATACAATAGCAAAGATATGTACCAATAGGGAAACAAAAATCAAAATAGAATCATTAAGTGAGGAATTTAAGTACAGCATACCTGCAGCAGGAGCCGGGCTTAAGAAAATTGAAGATACAATAAAGCAAAGTGTAGATGTTCTTGAGTATCAGATTGAAAAAAATGAATTTGATACGGCAGATAAGACATTAGATGATATTAGAAAAGCTTTAAACAGAAGAAATGAAACAGCAAAAAATATTAGGTAGGAGGAAAAGGCGTGGCAAAACTGTTAAAATGCAAAATTTGTGGTGATACTGAATTTACTGAAATAGGAGAACTTTTACAATGTCGCTCCTGTAAGCACAAAACCCCTAAACCAAAGGAGAATGCCGAACTCTTAGAAAGAGCAAATAATATAAGATTTGAAACAAAATCCTTTGATGAAGCAGCAGCTTTGTATGAAGAAATCATTCGCATAACGCCTGACGAAGCGGAGGCTTATTGGGGCAGAGTGTTGTGCCGTTATGGTATTGAATACGTAAAGGATAATGATGGCAAGTATCTGCCTACCTGTCACAGAACGATTGAAGGCTCCATTTTAGATGATGCCGACTACAAGATGGCTGTGTTGAAAGCAGAACGAGGTATGGCTGAATATTATATGTCGGAAGCAGGCACGATTGATGAATACCAGAAAAAAATAAAACTAATTGCAGCAAAAGAGGAACCATATGATGTATTTATCAGTTTCAAGGCAACTGACGATTTGGGCAGACCTACAGAGGACAGTTTGCTTGCTCAAGAGTTGTACTACTATCTGACTAAGAATTTAGGGTTGAAAGTATTTTTTTCAAACATTACTCTGAGGGACAAAGCCGGACAGGAATACGAACCTATTATATACGCTGCACTTTCCAGTGCAACTGTTATGCTGCTTGTCGGCACTAAGCCGGAATACATAAATGCAACGTGGGTTAAAAACGAATGGAGCAGATATGCAAAAATGGTTGTTGCCGCAAGGCAAAAGAACAAGTCTAAATACATAGTAACAGCTCTTAAAGGTATGGGACCTGAACAATTGCCCAGTGTTCTTGCCACATATCAGGCTGTTAATCTTTCCGAACTTGGTGCAAAGGAAAAACTGTGTAGTAATATTGACAGCTTAATCGGTGACCTTCGCATTCAATCACAAAAAACACCAGTTGCAGGTGTCGGTATTGATGCGAATGATATGCTTTCTGCTGAAGCAGCAAATCTCTGCGATTTAGGTTTTCAACAATTGACCTTGCGTGACTTTAACAAAGCAGGTGAGTATTTCCAAAAAGCAATTGAGAAAAAATCTGATACAGCCCTTGCACATTGGGGTATGCTTTTATCTTCACAACAGGTGGCAGGGGATAAAGAACTTGCCGATAAACGCTTCGATATTAAAGCAAATCCGTATTATAAGTTAGCAATTCAGTGCGCATCTGCAGAAGAAAAGATGCGATTTGACAGGGTAGACAGTCTAATCGAAGTAAGCCTGCGAAGGGAAGGTGAAATAATATGCAATTCTGGTTTTGAAAAATTACGAAATGGTGATTTTGAGGAGGCAGATGCTATATTTGTACAGGCACTTAGTATCAAATCAGACATAAGCCTCGCTTTTTGGGGAAGATTTCTTGTTTCAGAAAATGTTTGTTCCGATGAGGAAGCAGCCACACATATTATAGATGTGCAGAAAAATGATTTTTTTAAAGCTGCTTTGGATTGTGCGTCCGAAAGTGAAAAAAAGCGTTACGATATTGTCACATCACAAATATCTAGTCTCTGCGATAGTAAGGCGCAGGAAGAATTGAAAAAGGTAGAAGAATATATCCGTGATGGAAAATATTCGTATGCAGAAATTTGTATTTTAAAGGCAATAGAATTAAAAGAAGATATTCCTGCGAGATATTATTGGCAGTTGATTCGCATATTTGCGGGAGCCTCTGACGATGAAATGTTGTCACAAATTGCATACCCGGTTAAAGATGATATTTTTTATGAACGTGCTATGAAATATGCAACGTCCAATGAGGCGGAACAATATAAAAGAATAGCGGAAATGTGCCAGAAACAATATGATATGATGAGTGACTTAGATTCATCTTCTTTTATGTATTTAAGGGATAGCCGCGATGCTCATCCAAATATAGAGAAGAAAAATACGGAACGTGGTAAATTTTTATATGAATTAGCTACTAATGTTGTGCTTTATTGTGATTATAGAGTAGCATCAAATCAGGCGAGGTTTAATAAAAAATCCGTTTATTCTAATTTTAAACCGGAATATATACTAGATAAATATATGCTCAAATATATTTCTCAAATCATTCCGCAAGCATATAGAGATAAGAAAGAACCATATACTAGAACAAGTCCGATGAAGGATAGTAAAAATGTTAGTTTATATTTGAAAAATGCCGGAAGATATGACCGCAGTGTAAAAAATAAACTTAAAGAGTTATTAGGTATCAGTGATAATCAGGTAGAGGAAATTATTCAGAAAGCACCATGTTACATTGCACACAATGTTTCAATTGAAAAGGCTAGAGAAGCATTTTTAGAATTATCAGATAAAGGGGCAGTCGTTTTTATCCACAGCAGACCGTTGGATGATATCATCCAGTCATATACTGTAAGCAAAAATTCCGATGAAAGAGTTTCAGTTTATTTAAAAGAAATTGGCTTTTCATTTGGAGGAGCTGTCAGAAAAATACTGCAGAATTCCTGTGGTATGGACAAGGATAAGGCAAAATCTGTAAGTAAGAATCTGCCTGCCTGTATTGCAACCAATATTCCTTTATCTCAGGCAAAAGAACTGGTGGAGGCTATAGCGTCAGAATATTCTGTAGCAGAAATACGTATGCAGTAGTAGTGTCTTTGTCAGGCATAGGGAAGCCCTTATAAAAGAACGTGTGTGATTTATAATCATACACGTTCTTTTATATTGTGGGCATAAGCCTGTGCTTTTTTGTATAAGGAAATATATGGGGTCACTTAACCAGTGATAGTGTAATTTTTTAATCCAACGCTACTTTTCGTAGATTGCTACTACAAGCATCCTAATATAAAATATAAACATGGAGGTACAAAGAATGAACCAATATGTAACGGGAGCAGTTATAAAAGAATTGCGTGATAATAGAAAGAAAATTAAGATATATTCAATAGGTTTAGGAAGTGATGTGGATATTAATCTGCTAACGCAACTTGCGGAGCAGACTGGTGGAAAGTTTTATCATGCAACGGCTGCAACTGATTTGGAAGATATTTATAAACAGATTGGTGGAGAAACAGTAGATTATAAAAAAGACTCTAATGATGATGGGATTTCGGATTACTATACTAAGTTATTATGTGAAGGAAAGTTAAGAACCGGAACAGGCATAAAGTTATTCGACTGTATAATGAATAAAGAAACAAATAAAGTGCTGAGTGGTTATACATATGAACAGGTTCAGGCAAATAATGATTTAGATGGTGACGGTTTAAAGAATGGTGAAGAAATTGAAGTAGTATCTAATCATCTGGGAACATATGTATTTATGAAATCAAATCCTACTAAGAAAATGTCAGATATGGATATATATTCAGATTATGACGAAGTAAAAAAATACAATTCAAATGCATTTAAGAATAATATCTGCTTAGGTGATAATGACATAAAGTTTTTACGTGATGACAGTAATTATTATTCATCTATGTACAGTGATGCATACAGCGGAGCATCAATCCAATCTATAACATCATGGATTGGAAGAACAATATATGGAACAGATTTAGATAAAAAAGAAATAAGCGAAGACTTGCTCCTTGATTACTTCTCATATAGAGACAGATATTCTGTAAGTGATAATATGGAAAGTGTCCTGACATTAGGTAATGTAATAGGAAATATAGAGTCAGTTGTTGAGAAAATAACAAGAGATGGGGCAAAATATGTAGAACTTACAGACGATTTAATTGATTTGAATTATGAATACAATAAACTGTTAGATGCTTATTTTATAGTAAGAGAGGGAGTCGAAGTACCTCATCTTGATAAAAATCTTATAAGAATAGCAGACAAGATAGATGATATTCTTGCGAAAGAAAGTTCTATACAGGATACAATTAGTACAAAGATAACACTTAAAATTAAACTACCAAAAGCTATGTGTAGTAGTAATGTTATAGAAGTTATATCAAGTATAGGTTGGATTTGTGAAGGAGCTTCATTGGTAAGATGTTTGGGTGAAGGTTATCTAGATTATCTTACTATGCAGGAGAATCTTAATGTAATGCAGGAAAATCTTGACCTGTTAAATGCAATATCAGAAAAGGCACCTGAATGGACGATGAGAGCGGCAGCTAAAAAACTGAATAATGTTTTGGAAGATAAATATAATCATATGTGGTTGACATTTAAGGAGGAATTTCAAAACACATGGGGAGATTTAGCCAAAATAGGTATGTCAAGTTTGGCTTCTAAATTAAATCCTGCAGCAATAATAGCGATAGTGTCGGTTTCAATGTCTAATGTGATAACCGGATATTCCGATACATCACTAAAGGCAATCAGAACATATGAGGCTGGATATATACCAGAAATAATGTGCGATGAATTAAATAAATCAGATTATGGTTACTCTTTATATCAAGGCGGAATAAGGTCATATTATGAAAATAGTACAGAAGCCTATGGTAAATACATTGATATAATTGCATTAAGAATATTTGCCGAGAATGAAATGATTGCTCTGGAGAAATCAGGCAGCAAATGGCTTAATAAGTTATGGGATACCGTTGGTATTGGAGCAGGAAGCAATAGAAAAGAGATTATTGCGGATTGTAAAAATATGATAAAAATACTAAATGGTATGCTAAGTAGATTAAGATAATAAAGAGATGGGAGTCTCTGTGAAAAGAGACTTCCATTATCAAGAGTAGGCGAAAATAAAATGGCAGGAATGATAGAAATACTTATAGGTACTATAATGGCACGTATTATAGTGGCATTTATTAGAAATAGAACAAAGAATAGCACAAATATAAGCTGGGTATTTAGAACTATAAAAATGAGTGGACTAAAGTTTGACTTGCTATGTAGAGGAATTTCGTTAGGGTTAATCGTGTTATTTTATCTGCTACATTTAATGGGGATAAGTAAGATTCTGCCATATACATATATAGCATTTATGTATATAGAGGTAGTGGTGCTATTTATAGCACCATTAAAAGCAGAGGCAGAATGTTGTCTGCTAATAAAGGAAGTCCCAGAAGAAGTATTTGGATATAAAATAAATCCTGAATCACCACGTGTAGATCGTGAAAAAGGGTGTGTACTTATATCATCTTTAATGGAAGTTTATCCAATGTCAATGATATATTTAAAAATTGTAGATAGTATTACATATGAATTATTTATGGACTATAGTTATATTATTATATTTATTATATTGGATTTGTGGATGCTAATTGAAAGAATACGTGATGATAAGAGGTTTAGGAGATTAGAAAACCAATACTATGAAGAAAAGTTTAGGTCATATTACAGAAAGTGAGAATGTTATGGTAGATATGATTGGATTCTTGATAGGACTTATAATAGCAAGAATTATAGTTGCTTTCATTAGAAATAAAACAAAAAATAGTACAAATATAAGCTGGGTATTTAGAACTATAAAAATGAGTGGATTAAAGTTTGATTTAATGTGTAGAGGAATCGCATTAGGGTTAGTAGTGATTTTTTATCTACTACATTTAATAGGGATAAATAAGATATTACCATATACATATTTGGCATTCATCTATATGGAAATAGTAGTGCTATTTATAGCACCATTGAAAGCAGAGGCAGAATGCTGTCTTTTGATAAAAGAAGTGCCGGAGGAAATATTTGGATATAGAATCAATATCGAATCACCACGTGTGGATCGTGAAAAAGGCTGGGTACTTATGTCATCGATATTAGAGCTATATCCTATGGTGATGCTGTATATAAGAATTGCAGACTATAATAAATATAAACTTTTAATTGTTTATGGTTTGCTTTTTAGTTCAATATTATTTGATATTTTAGTATTAATGGTTAGAATACATGATGACAAAAGATTCAAGAGACTAGAAGCCAAGTATTATGAAGAAAAGTTCAGGTCATATTACAGAAAGTGAGAATATTATGGTAGAAATGATTGCATTATTAATAGGAATTATAATGGTAAGAATTATAGTAGAATTTGTAAAGAACAAAACTTCAAATAGTAAAAATATATGTAAAATATTTAAAAAAATAAAAATGAGTGGACTAAAGTTTGACTTGTTGTGTAGAGGAATCGCATTAGGATTAGTAGTGATTTTTTATCTACTACATTTAATGGGGATAAGTAATGTTCTGCCATATGCATATATAGTATTTATATACATGGAAGTATTAATGCTATTTATAGCACCATTAAAAACAGAGGCGGAATATAATTTGCTTATTAAAGAAGTGCCAGAGGAGATATTTGGATGTAAATATCTTGATAATCAACGTATTGAATGTGTGAAAGCTATTATAATGCTTTCGTCTATTAATGAAATTTGTTTAGTTGTAATGCTATATATTAAAATTATAAATCCTAATTTTAACGCGTTTGTAGAATTATCGCCATTTATAATTTTTAGTTTATTAATATTTGATATTCCGCTGAGTTATTTTAAGATATGGCATAATAAGAGATTCAAGAGACTAGAAGCCAAATATTACGAAGAAAAGTTTAGGTCATATTATAGAAAGTAGATAAAATTTATATTTGAATTAACAAATTATGTATATTTACCAAAAAACTATTGACAATATCTTATACATTTGTTAGTGTATGTGTTGATAAAAAGTTCATATTGAGTAATTCTCTTATTCAGAGTGGTGGAGATACAGGGATCTGCGAAACCACAGCAACCCCCCATTGAGGAAGGTGCTAACCTGAGCGAGTAATCGAGCAATAAGTAGATGATTGACTATAAATCAAGTCCACCATCTGCGTGGGCTTTTTTCACGTCAGCTTTAAGCCGTGCATTTCTAACGAATCACTCACGTTAAAGCTTGCTTTTAAATGAGAGTGATTCGTTAGAAATATAGGGCGCAAGCCCGTGACCGAGTAACGAAAGTTACGAGGTGAACGGCTTAAAGCGAAACAAGGGCGAGGACCCGTGAGCGAGTAACGAAAGTTACGAGGTGAACGGCATAAAGCTTACTTTTAGCAGTCGTAAACAAGAAAAAGAAAGGATAAACAAATGGAAAAATTATTATTCACATCAGAATCAGTAACAGAAGGTCATCCTGACAAAATTTGTGACCAGATATCAGATGCAATCTTAGATGCATTATTAGAGCAGGATCCAATGAGTCGTGTAGCATGTGAAACATGTACAACAACAGGTTTAATACTTGTTATGGGTGAAATCACTTCAAAGGCAAACATAAATATACAGAAAATCGTAAGAGATACAGTATGCGAAATCGGATATGATGATTCAGCAAAAGGTTTTGATGGACATACTTGCGGTGTTATGGTTGCACTTGACGAGCAGTCAACAGATATTGCTATGGGTGTAAATAAAGCGCTTGAAGCTAAAGAAAATACAATGTCAGATGAAGAAATCGAAGCAATTGGTGCAGGAGACCAGGGTATGATGTTCGGATATGCTTCAAATGAAACAGAAGAATATATGCCATATCCTATTGCACTTGCACATAAATTAGCACTTAAACTTACAGAAGTTCGTAAGAATGGAACATTAAGCTATCTTCGTCCTGATGGAAAAACACAGGTTACAGTAGAATATGATGAAAATGGCAAGCCAATTCACTTAAATGCAGTTGTACTTTCAACACAGCATGATGCAGAAGTAACACAGGAACAGATACATGAAGATATCAAGAAATATGTATTTGATCCGGTTCTTCCTAAAGAATTAGTTGACGAGAGAACAAAATTCTTCATTAACCCAACAGGAAGATTTGTTATCGGTGGACCAAACGGAGACAGTGGATTAACAGGTCGTAAGATTATCGTAGATACTTATGGCGGATACGCTCGTCACGGCGGCGGCGCATTTTCTGGTAAAGACTGTACAAAGGTTGACCGTTCAGCAGCATACGCAGCAAGATACGTTGCTAAAAATATTGTTGCAGCAGGACTTGCTGATAAATGTGAGATACAGCTTTCATATGCAATCGGTGTAGCACAGCCAACATCTATAATGGTAGACACATATGGAACAGGTAAAATATCGGATGCAAAATTAGTTGAGATAATCAGAGAGAACTTTGATTTACGTCCGGCAGGAATAATCAAGATGTTAGACTTAAGACGTCCAATCTACAAACAGACAGCAGCTTATGGACATTTTGGCAGAAACGACCTTGATTTACCATGGGAGAAATTAGACCGAGTAGATACACTTAAGAAATATTTATAATGAGATAAAATTTTCATATAAATATCTCATGATACTAAAGTGGTATTTAGAAAGATATTAATTAAGAATTAGACAAATATTTTAATTAATAAAAATATGAATATACAGACAGCTATTTGCTATGAGCTGTTCATATTAGTCAGTATTTAGAATGAATAATATGAATTTACGCAGAGCAGATAGCTGTTTTATAATATATAGAATTAGGGTTATAAAAGCCTTTTGAAAAATAACAGACAGATATATGTGTGGTTAGTGTGAATAGTACTTTTGATAGCTTAATCTGTATATAAAATGCTTCTTTTTATAAAAAATTAATAAATATGCACAATTGTTTATTAGTAAGCATACTAATTCTATGATACAATATTTAGTAGTGAATAATAGAAATGTGATAAAGAATTAAGGTGGAATCAGATAGTATGAAGTTAAAGAGTAAAATAAAACTATCTTTTGCGGTGATTACGATTATTCCTATTTTATTTATGATAGGAGTAATTTTTTGCATAAGCAGCTTTCAGATAAGGAGTATCGAGAATAAATATAATATTGATAATGTAGAATTTGAGAGTCTTATTAATCCTACAAGGTTGTATAGTAAATTTACACAGGACATATATGAAAATATTGTCGCTAAAATTCATGATGATAAAGATGAAATAGCTGATGAAGCATATTTAAGAAAACTTAATACTGAACTTAGTGAGAAATACTCATTTTTAATAGTGAAGAAGCAGGGAAGTGTTATATTCAATGGCCAGCCGGCCATCGATGAGGACTTGATTGAACAATTACCTGATTATAGAGGAAGTCTTGAAGGCAATGCAACATATGTTGGTACGTCGTTTATATATGGAGATTATAAATATCTTGTTAAGCAGTTAGCATTTTCATTTAATGATGGCACAAACGGAAGTGCCTACATTGTGACAGGACTTAACAGGATAATGCCACAGGTTAAATTAATGATTATTGAAGTATTTGTGGCAATATTTATAATTATAATATTGACAGGAATCCTGCTTGCATTATGGATTAACCGAAGTGTTATGACACCGCTTAATAAATTAGGCGAGGCAACGAAGAAGATTGCCGAGGGTGACTTAGACTTCACGTTAGAGTCTGAAAGTAAAGATGAATTTGGCGCATTGTGTGAGGACTTTGAGAATATGAGAAAACGTCTCAAAGAATCGGCGGAAGATAAGATAAGAGATGATGAGGAAAGCAAGGAATTAATAAGTAATATTTCCCATGATTTAAAGACACCGATAACAGCCATAAAAGGTTATGTTGAGGGAATTATGGACGGAGTAGCAGATACTCCTGAGAAAATGGACAAATATATTAAAACTATTTATAATAAAGCTAATGATATGGACAGACTTATTGGTGAGCTGACAATGTATTCTAAGATTGATACGAACAGAATACCTTATAATTTCAAAAAGGTAAATGTAGATGAGTATTTTTCTGACTGTGCAGAGGAGATATCAATAGAGCTTGAGGCGAAAAATATTACCCTTAATTATTTTAATTATGTAGATAAAGATACGGTAATAATTGCGGATCCTGAACAGTTGAAGCGAGTTATTAATAATATTATCAGTAATTCGGTAAAATATATAGGTAATAAAAAAGGTGCTTTGAATATCAGAATTAATGATGACAATGATTTTATACACGTTGAAATCGAAGACAATGGTAAAGGAATTGCAACTAAAGATTTGCCGTATATATTTGACAGATTTTACAGAACTGATGTTTCAAGAAATTCTAATCAGGGAGGAAGTGGTATCGGTCTTGCGATAGTTAAGAAGATTATCGAAGTCCATGGCGGTAAAATCTGGGCAACCAGTAAGATTGATACAGGAACAATAATGCATTTTATAATAAGAAAATATGTAGAACCGGAGGTAGAAACGAATGAGCAGTAAGATACTTATAATTGAAGATGAAGAAAGTATTGCAGAATTAGAAAAGGATTATTTAGAATTAAGTGGTTTTGAAGTACAGATTGAAAATTCAGGAGATACAGGACTTAAAGTTGCGTTAGAGAAAGATTTCGACTTGATTTTACTTGACCTTATGTTGCCTGAAGTTGATGGATTTGAAATATGTAAGCAGGTAAGAGAGAAGAAGAATACACCGATTCTTATGGTATCTGCTAAGAAAGATGACATTGATAAAATCAGAGGATTAGGATTAGGCGCAGATGATTATATAACGAAACCATTCAGCCCAAGCGAAATGGTTGCCAGGGTAAAAGCACATTTAGCAAGATATGAAAGATTAATCGGCTCAGGCGTTCAGGAAAATGAGATTATAGAAATTCGTGGTCTTAAGATTGATAAGACAGCAAGAAGGGTATATCTGAACGGAGAAGAGAAGATATTTACAACTAAGGAATTTGATCTGCTTACATTTCTTGCACAGAACCCAAATCGTGTATTTTCGAAAGAAGAGTTATTTAAAAAGATTTGGGATATGGACTCTGTAGGCGAAATTGCAACAGTAACAGTTCATATCAAAAAGATAAGAGAGAAGATAGAATTCTCTACTGCGAAACCACAGTATATTGAGACTATATGGGGCGTAGGCTACCGCTTTAAAGTATAAGAATAAAAGATGCCCCATATAGTCTGCTCCGCAGAGGATGCGCAGACTACGTCGCGCCCATATCAGCAAAGCTGATATGTCAATGGGGAGTTGGCTACCGCTTCAAGGTGTAAAAAAGAAATATTGAATTGATAAATTATCTATGATATTCTTATAGAAAATTGGCAATTATGGTAGGGAGGTGAATACTATGGCAAGTACAATTCAAGTACAGGTAGATGATGAGTTGAAGAAAAAATCAGATCATTTGTTTAAAGATTTAGGAATTGATACGACTACAGCTATATTGATATTCCTGCAAAAGGCAGTATCTGATAATGGTTTTCCGTTTGATATGGAGATAGATGATTTATCGCCTTATAAGGAAATGTCAGAAGAAGAATTTATGAAAAAATTAGCAAAGTCGAGAGAGCAGGCAAAACAAGGAAAGTATAGAGAAGCAAATGAGGTGGTTTCAGAGTTGAGGACAAAATATGGGTTATAAAATAGTAATTACATTAGAAGCAAAAGAGGATTTAGAGCGATTTGTAAAATATCTTGCAGTTGAAAAGGAAAATATACAGGCAGCAAAAAGTTTGTTGGATGATTTCGAATTAACTAAGGATAAACTTACATATGTAGCAAAAAGTTTAAAAAAATGTGACAATTCTAAATTAAAAGAATTGGGATATAGAAGAATTAACTTTTCTAGACATAGATATTTTATATTATATCGAATAGATGGAGATGTTGTGTTTATAGACAATATCTTTCACGAACTTCAGGATTATGAGAATAAAATGCACTAATCCGTACAACCTACTAACAGTAGTATAATGGAGGTAGTGAGAAGATGGAGGTATCTGATAAGGGAAAATATTATTTGAAATTAGTATTGGTTACGGCAATAGCATACTTTTCATTTAAGTATCTGTTGCCTCTTTTTTTTCCATTTTTATTAGCATATTTGCTTACGCATTTCATAAGACCGATGGTTAAATATGTTAATGAAAGATTTAGAATTAACAGACGGGCTGCAATAATAATTCTGCTTACAATTGTGGTGAGCATCATCGGAATAGGTCTTGCAATTATAGTTATTAAGACTACAGGGCAGATTAAGAATCTGGTTACTAATTATGACAAATACGAGAGAAAAATGGATATAGTAATGGATAAAACCTGTTGTGTGGCAGAAAAATATTCGGGGATTGATAAAGATAAAATCGAGGGTGTTATAAATAAAGGAATTGATGGAATTACGGATATGGGCAAGTCACACGATGTCAGATATGCAATAATGAATAAATCTTTAAGTACGGTGGTAATGTTTGGTGAGTGGTTTGTTATTGTTCTGACAGCCATAGTTACATCGTATTTTATGTTAATGAATGAGGATAAAAAATCAGATAATTCAAATATGGAAAGCAGCCGCCTTATAACAGATTTAAAACGTATTTCAGGAAGCGTTGGTAAAGTGTGTATTGCCTATATTAAAACACAGCTTGTGATAATGCTTATAACGTCAGTAATATGCTTTATTGGTTTTATGATTATGAAGAACAACTATGCATTATTCATAGCGATACTTGTGGGCGTTTTAGATGCTTTGCCGATAATTGGAGTTGGTATCTTATTAATTCCGTTTGTAATCATTTACATTATTCTGGGTAATTATTTTAAGGCTGGAGTGACATTTGTAGTTTTTGTGATTTGTTATCTGGTAAGGGAATTTGCAGAGCCGAAGCTTATGGGTGACCAGATTGGAATTTCTCCTATAATGAGCCTGATATCAATGTATGTAGGATATAAACTATTTGGTATAGTTGGAATTGTGACGGGACCAATTGCTTATGTACTTATAGATACATTGATGAAACAGGAGAATTATTTTTATATTAAATAATGATTATAATTGACAATACATTATCAGCACCTTATAATAAAATTACATTTTTGGCAAAAATACATAAAAATGCCAAAAATGCAATAAAAGGAGGTGGTAATTATGAAGATTGAAAATGTAATTGATAAATTAATTCCGGGTTCAGTAATAAGTAGAAGAGAATATGAAGAGATTGTCCGTCAGATAAATCCTAAAATAAGTGATAGAACTATTTTCTGGCAGCTTGCAAAGTTACAGGAGGCGGATATCTTACACAAAATAGGGCAGAATGTATTTTGTGTGAGAGATAATGACATTAATAAAAGAGATTATGTGTATGGATATTCTAAGGAAATGAAAGGCATAGTGGAAATTATAAAAAATGATTATCCATTAGTAGATTTTCAGGTTTGGGAATTTGTGCAGTTAAATGAATTTGTTAATCACCAGATAGGGAAAAATGTTTTTTTTATTGAAGTTGAACATCATTTAGAGGAAAGTATATTTAACAGGTTGAAACAATACTATTCAAGAATACTACTTTGTCCTAAAGAGGATATGTTTTATAATTATTTTGAAGAAAATATGGTTGTTATACAGAGTTTATTATCAGAAGTGCCAAAAACAAAGTCAGATGTACAAGGATGCAGCTTAGAAAAGTTATTAGTAGATTTGTTTAGCAATAAACTTACGGGACAGTTAGTAGAAAGAGCAGAGTATCCGGGAATTTATGAAGAAGCTTTTCGGAAGTATTATATTGATGAGAAGAAGTTGTTTCGGTATGCCAGAAGAAGAAATCTGGAAAAAGAAATTAAGAACTTTATAGAAAAAGAAACTAATATACAGTTAGTAACGGAGGATATGAATGATTGATAAGAGAAAAATCTTTGCATTGAAAAATCTACCTATTATTAGTAAAATAATCCATATATCATATAAAATAATAATCAGTTTAATCATAACAATGTGTTTCATCATGCGATTATATACAAGTAATATATAAACTAATGTACACAGGTAACTTATAAACTAAAGTTTACACACATTATTGTAAATTAGTAAGAAAGGCGAGAATAATTTGACTAAGATAAATGTACCCAAAAGTGTAAAGATAATAATTAAAATTTTAGAAGATAATGGTTATGAAGCATTTGCGGTCGGGGGCTGTGTAAGAGATGCGATTATCGGGAGAGAACCTAACGACTGGGATATAACGACATCAGCGATGCCGGGTGATGTGAAGAGATTGTTTCATAAGACAATTGATACGGGAATAGCTCATGGAACGGTAACAGTAATGATAGAGCGTGTCGGCTATGAGGTCACAACATACAGAATAGATGGCGAATACGAAGATGGCAGACATCCTAAGAGCGTCGAATTTACAGGAAACCTTATAGAAGATTTGAAGAGAAGAGATTTCACTATAAATGCAATGGCATATAATGACCGTCAGGGAATCGTAGATGAGTTCGACGGAGTGGGCGATTTAGAAAGAGGTCTTATAAGATGCGTAGGTAATCCGATTGACAGATTTAATGAAGATGCACTTAGAATATTAAGGGCTGTCAGATTTGCCGCAGCACTTAACTTTGATATAGAAGAAGAGACGAAGAATGCAATTGTAACATTGGCAGAGAATCTTAATAAAATCAGTAAAGAAAGAATACAGGCAGAACTAGAGAAATTACTCATATCAAATCATCCTGAGAAGCTTAAAATTGCTTACGAGACAGGCATAACAAAAGTTATATTTAAAGAGATAGACAGGCTTGCGAAAATGGGTGAGCTTGATAATATTATTAGTAAATTATGTGAAATGCCGTCAAATCATTATTACAGATGGGCTGCTGTGCTGATACACACAGACAGGGAGGAATGTCGAAATATATTAAGAGGTTTTAAATTCGACAATAAAACCGTAAATAATGTTTCGGCACTCGTAACAGCTATGAAGAGAGAAATTCCGTCAAATCGTGGTGAGATAAGACGAGATATATATGAAATTGGTGAAGAAATATATCCTATGTATTTAGAATTCAGAAGGATATATGATGATGAAAATAGTGATAGAATCAGAGAGATTCAGGCTGAACGGGAAGATATCTATGATAAAGGAGATTGTGTTTCACTAAGAGGTTTAGCTGTAAATGGAAGAGACTTAATGGAATTAGGAGCAAGCAGAGGCGCAGAGGTAGGCGCAGGCTTAGAAATGCTTTTATACAAAGTGCTTGAGGATAACGAGTTAAATGATAAAGAAACACTTATTAACATATTTAAGAAATCTGTTTCATAAGATAGCGTATGAGGCTGTATTAGGAATGGAGGATTGTGTGTGAGTGAAAAGGGGAATGGAATCATATGCAGATATGATTTTATAGTTAATAAGACAGGTAGAGCTAAAGGGGCTACATTATTAGATACCGATAAGGGATATTATCTGCTTCGTGAATTCAAAGGGACAAAGAAGCATTTAGAATTTGAAGAAGATTTATTAAACAGATTAAGTGAAAATGAATCGATAAAAGTAGAACAAATCGTCAGAGACTCTGATGGTAACCTTATTAATGAAAGTGATGATGGCAGAAAATATGTAATGCATAAATGGTGTGCCTCTAAAGATTTAGAACAGAAAGACACTACGCTTTTAATAAAAGCAGCAGGTGTTCTTGGTAAACTTCATTTTCTCATGAATGAAATGGCTTATGATATGAAATATCTGAATGAATGTTTTAATATTCAGGAATCGTACAGACAGTTGAAGTCCGAATTTGATAAGCATAATAAAGAAATGAAGAGAACCAGGACATTTATAAGGGATAAACGAAGAAAGAATGAGTTCGAATTATTGATTTTATCTAGTTTTGATAAATTTTATCAAGACGGCATCGAAGTTGAAGCGCAGATGCATAATGAGAGAATACATGAATTTATCGATGACAGCATGAGATTAGGCAGAATAATTCATGGAGCATATAACTATCATAATATTGTAGTTACGGGAAACAGGCTTATGGTTACTAATTTCGAGCATTGCAAATGCGGTATACAGATAAGGGATTTGTATGATTTTATGCGAAAAGTAATGGAGAAGCATAGTTGGAACAGGGATTTGGGAATGAAACTTCTGAATGAATACAGGAGAAACAGGGAGATAACTGCCGAAGAATTTAAGTATCTTATTCTTAAGTTTAAATATCCTGAGAAATACTGGAAGATTCTCAATCATTACAACAATAATAATAAGGCATGGATACCTGATAAGGACGTAATAAAGCTTAAATCTGTCATAGAACATCAGGATAGAAGAAGAGATTTTATTAACAGTTTATTAAATTTGAAATAATATTATTGTTTTTTTTGACTTTATTAGACGAATATTATATAATAACTAGGATTATGTAAGTTGATAACTAAGGAGATAACTGATGAACATCAAGGAAAAAACATTCAAATATATTATGGTTTTTCTGGGAACGATTTTTGTTGTAGTTATAATTATGATTGCAACAGGAGATAAAAGTGGTAAAAAAGCTACTATCTCTAATGGTGTGGATATTCCGGTTATGCCTACTGCTAAGACAGATAAAAGTGAAGATTCCAAATCGGATAAATTACTTCAGGCAGTTGTTATTGATGTAGATAAGGATAAACATACTATGATTCTACAACAGACTGGTACAGATTCTAAGATAACATATAGTTATACGGGAGGTACGGAAGTGTCTAACCGTTATGATGAGGCGATTTCTGTAAATCAATTAAAGATTGGAGAGGTAGTAGATATTGAATTTGCTGCTGACAGGAAATTATCTAAGATAAAAGTATCAGATGGTGACTGGGAATACCAGGGTGTGACAGATTTTAAAATCGATACACAGAAGAAGTTACTTACTGTAGGAAGTTCTGTATACAGTTATACAGACAACACAGTTATAATTGATGAGTACAGGGAGACAACACTTGATAAATTAGAAAGTATTGATGTAGTTACACTAAAGGGTAAGGATAAGCAGCTTGATTCGATAATAGTTACCACAGGACATGGTTATGTCAGACTTGACAGCACAACCTTCTTCGAGGGCGGTTTTGTCGAGATAGGCTCGAAGATAGTACAACTTATCACGGAGAATATGGTTATACCGGTACCTGTTGGAGATTATACATTAACAGTAACTAAGGATAAGACCTCTGGTTCTAAAGATATTTCAGTAGAAAGCAATGAAGAAATCAGAGTTAATCTTATAGAATTTCAATCAGATGCCGTAAGGCTTGGTACATTATCATTTAAGATAGTACCGGCAGGAGCAAAACTTACGATAGACGGAGTAGTCAAGGACTATTCGGATATAATTGATGTGGCATATGGTACACATAAGATAGTGATATCAGCTAAGGGTTATGATACGTACAGTCAGATAATAAACGTTCAGGACATTTTTAAGGAATATAATATTTCCTTATCACAATCTACTGAGACATCTGCGGCTGATACAAAGTCGGAGAAAGACAGTACGGATGAAAGTGAGAGCCAGACTTCTGAAAATACATCGTCTGCAAATAATACGAATAGTAAATCAAATCAGAAGCAGACAACATCTTCTAAGAAGTCAGCTAACAACACAACAAAGACAACTACATATCAGACGATTGATTATTCAAAACTGATAGGTTCGCTAATTGGCGATTAAATATATTGATGCGTTACAGGAGGTAAAAGATGAATTACAAAGAACTTTATGAAGAGTGGCTTAGCAACCCTTGTTTTGATGGTGAGACAAAGGCAGAATTAAAAGCCATCAGTGATGATGAAAATGAGATTAAAGAAAGATTTTACCAGGAATTAGAATTTGGTACTGCAGGACTTAGAGGAATAATTGGTGCCGGTGTTAACAGAATGAATGTATACACAGTTCGTAAAGCTACACAGGGACTTGCTAATTACATTTTAAAAGTCGGCGGTGCAGATAAAGGCGTTGCAATTGCTTATGATTCAAGAAGAATGTCTCCTGAATTTGCAGATGTGGCAGCATTATGTTTAAATGCAAACGGAATTAAGGCATATGTTTTTGAAAGCCTCCGTCCAACTCCTGAATTATCATTTGCAGTAAGAGAATTAAAATGTATAGCAGGTATTAATGTAACTGCCAGTCACAATCCGCCAGAATATAATGGATATAAAGTATATTGGGAAGATGGTGCACAGATTACACCTCCACATGACACAGGAATTATGGCAGAGGTTAAGGCTGTTACAGATTTTGCTACACTTAAAACAATGGATAAAGACGAAGCTGTTAAAGCAGGATTATATAATGTTATTGGTGCAGATATTGATGATAAATATATTGCTGCACTTAAGAAACAGGTCAAACATCAGGATTGCATAGATGCAGTTCAGAAAGATTTAAAGATTGTATACACACCACTTCATGGAACAGGTAACATTCCTGCAAGAAGAATTCTTAGAGAATTAGGCTTTGAAAATGTATATGTTGTTCCTGAACAGGAACTTCCTGATGGCGAATTCCCAACAGTAAGCTATCCTAATCCTGAAGCAGCAGAAGCATTTGAACTTGCTTTAAAGCTTGCTAAAGAGAAAGACGCAGACCTTGTTCTTGCAACTGACCCTGATGCAGATAGATTAGGTGTATATGTTAAAGATGATAAAACAGGTGAATATATTACGCTTACGGGTAATATGTCAGGATGCCTTTTAGCCGATTATGAGATAAGCCAGATTAAGGAATTAAATGGTCTTCCAGAAGATGGTGCATTAATTAAGACAATCGTTACAACTAATATGGCAGATGCAATTGCTGAATATTATGGTGTTAAGTTAATTGAAGTGTTAACAGGCTTTAAATATATCGGACAGCAGATATTAAGATTCGAACAGAGTGGTAAAGGTGAATATTTATTCGGTTTCGAAGAAAGCTATGGATGCTTAATCGGTACTCATGCAAGAGATAAAGATGCAATTGTAGCTACAATGGCACTTTGTGAAGCAGCAGCATATTACAAGACAAAGAATATGACTTTATGGGATGCAATGATTGCAATGTATGAGAAATACGGCTATTATAAAGATGGCATACAGTCAATTACATTAAAGGGAATCGAGGGACTTGCAAAGATTCAGGAGATTCTTGATACTCTTAGAAATAATACACCTGAGAAATTCGGTAAATACAAGGTATTGTCAGCAAGAGATTATAAGAAAGATACGATTAAAGATATGGTTACAGGTGAGGTAAAACCTACAGGACTTCCTTCATCAAATGTATTATATTATGATTTAGAGGATAATGCATGGCTTTGCGTAAGACCATCAGGAACAGAACCAAAGGTTAAATTCTACTATGGTGTTAAAGGAACATCTCTTGAAGATGCTACCAAATTATCTGATGAACTTGGTAAAGAAGTAGTAGATATGATAAATGAAATGTTAAAATAGTAAACAATGTGATAAAGGAGGATATGAAAATGGCAGAGAAGATAGTATGGCAGGACAGAAAAAGAATAATTTTCGGATTACCATGGACATTTACAAAGTATAAGTTATATGAAGACAAGCTGATTATTTGTACAGGTTTTCTTAATAAGAAAGAGGAAGAAGTCAGATTGTACAGAATTATGGATAATACTCTAGAGAAACCATTAAGCCAGAGAATATTCGGATTAGGCAGTATTAAAGTTAATTCTGCTGATAAATCAACTCCGGTATTCTACATTGAAAAAGTTAAAAATGCCGATGAAGTTCGAAATAAACTTTCGGGCTTAGTTGAAAAAGAGAGAACTAAGAAGAGAGTTTCAGGTCGTGAATATATGTCAGCAGATATAGATGATGATGACGATGATGACAATATGAATTAAGAAGGCGAAAGGTTAAAGAGAGATATGAGAAAAAGAATGAAATTACTTGCTACAATGTTAGTATTGTCAATGGTAATGTTTTTGATGGCAGGTTGTGGCAGAAGTGTTAAAGTAGGAACAAGTGCTAATAGTGATAAACAGGATAAGAAGTCAGATAAGAATTCATCAAAGGATAAAATATTTGACATAACAGATGATGACATAGATGACGATTCGGATTATGATTCAGATGATGAAGAAGAGACAACAAAGAAGAGCAGTTCCTCAAAGAACAATTCCTCAAAGAACAATTCCTCAAAAAATAACTCTTCGAAGGATAATTCTTCAAAAGATAATTCATCAAAGAAAAATAATTCAACATCTAATACATCATCATGGAAATCATATTCAGGAGATGGATATTCTGTTAAATTAAGTTCTGACTGGTCTAAGACAAAGGGTTCATCAGTAGTAGATATAGCATTCACATATAATGGTACAGGTCTGAATGGTGATTTTGCTGAAAACATAAATGTTGTTGTACAGGATTTAAAAGGTTATGACTTAGACTTAGAGTCTTATAAAGATTTATCAATGGATCAGTATGCAGAATTAGACTACAATGTTGATGATATCTATAAGAAAACAATAGATGGTGCAAAAGGATATTTCTGTAAAGTTTCAGGTGAGGAGTCAGGAATTAATTGCAGTATTCTTCAGTATTTTACAGTAATAGGGGATAATGCATATGTATTTACATTTGCCGCTGATGAAGATGATTTTGATAATCTGGAAGATGAGGTAATGGAAATATACGAAACTATAGAATTTGACAATGTAAAAGGTGCTTGATGTCGCCTTTGTAGATATAATGCCACCTTAATAGGGTGGCATTAATACATATGAAATATTTTGAGTTAGTTATTGTATCAGTTGATTTAACAGGTATAGTGTATACCCATAATACAGTATAAAATGAAAGGAAACGATTATCAATGAATTCAAGAATAACAGTTAAAGATGTTGTGTCAATGCTGTTAATTATAATTTCATTTACAGCGACAGGAATTATGATAAAAAATGAGGATTACAAATATGCAATGTTGTCACTGACATTTGCGGCACTTTGTGTATTAATAGGCTTTGGCGTGATGATTTTAGAAGATGCAGACAGAATCCTTGATTTAAGTAATCCAAGCCTGCGTAATCCGAGAAAAAGCGGTTCAAGTAAGCGTGTAAAATATATTTCGAGACTGACACCGGATATGGCAGCGGGCAGAAAGAATTCTAAGACAAAAGATGACGCATATAATGATGATTTATATTTAGAAGATGCAGATATTTCAGACTTCCACGAATCAGTAGGAAATATGAGAGTCTACAAACGTGGAGAAGAAATAGAATATCATGATGATGAAGATTAAATGAAATGAGGTTAGTGTGAAAAATCAAAATGATAATTTGATTTTTCGCACAGCAATTTGTTCGCAGAGCGAAATCAAATTGCGCTTATGGCAGACGAAAATCAGTGATTTTCGTCGCCACTTCGCGATAGGTCGCTCAGAAATGAGGTTAATATGAGTAAAAAGAGTTTTATATTAATGGCATTAGTAGTCAATCTGACAATATGTCTTACTTTATGCATTGTATTATTCACAGATAATGATAAAACAAATACTAATAACAAAACTAAGGCTGAAAGTTCAATGAGTCAGGAGATAAAGAAAGATGAGACTTCTATAGATAATGAAACTACATCGGACTATAACATAGATGCTGAAAACACTATGGAAGAAACATCAGTTACAGTAGAGACTTCAACAAAAGTCATAGAGTCACAGGTATCGACAGAAACACAGCCACACAAATATAATAAACCATCAGGTGCTGCGACTACGGGTGAGTCATCATCGAATCAGGAGACTACGACTCCACAGCAGGCAGCAGGAAATACAGTTAATGGGACAATAGCAGTTATCAGCAGCAGTTGTAATGTCAGACTCAGCGCAGATGTCGGCGCAAATGTGGTAGGCACAGCAAAAGCAGGAGCGACATATACAATTGCCCCTGATAAATGTAATTCAAACTGGATTGCTATATATCTTGATGCAAATACAATAGGGTATATTTCAAGCTCATATTGTACAATCCAATAGGACTAATAGATTCTATTTTAGATAATGCAGTTGAGATTTAGATTATATAACCCGGTTGCACATACAAATATATTTTACAGTCGTCTGCTCAGGTAAATTTAGCATATATAAATATTGAAAATTATTGTAAGAATTGCATAAATTTGTCAGGTGTTGTTATTTTTGCTCAAATTTTGTGTACATTCACCAGACAGACAATTAGGCAGAGATGTCCGTCTATGACACACGCTCTCATATTCCTTAACCTAGTCGGAGTAAAATGCCGCCATTAACAAAGTTTATTACGGTACAGTATATCAAACGCGCTTCGCTTGAACGGTGATTTACTGTACCGCCCTTCTGTTAATGACGGCATTGACTCCCACACGGTTCGTCATAAATCGAGTGTGTGTCAAAGACGGACATCTCTGTTTAATTGTCTGAATGTTGAATGAATACAAATAATCATAAGAGCAAAAATACAACACCGACAAATTAGCAATTTGAAACACGATTTTCAATATTTATATATGCTGATTTACCATACAGACGATTTTGTTATATTTGTATGTGCAAAACCGGGTTATAAATCTATATTCACTTTGTATTATCTAAAATAGAATATATTAGTCTCAAAAGTAGGACTTCTTTCATAACATATATTATAGAAAGTATAGTTAATTATGAAGCTGCTATCGCAGTATAATATTACAGTATAATGAGCCTATTATTTAGTGATATGCATTGTAGAAGTACACTCATAATTGCTATAGATATTCACTATAAATATGTTAAGAGGGGAGTTTTTTTATTGGAGTTGTTATTAAAGGAAATGTTATATGTTCTACTTTTAAGTGTAATAATTATCGTATTGTCTGTCCTGATAATCAGACGGTTTGTATATATTCGCAGAGGAAGAAAGTTTTATCCCGAATATAATTCTATGGCACAAGTGGAGAGTATTAACAAGGAGATTGCGGGTTCGGGTTTTGAATTCGAACCGGAACAGGAAATATTTATATCGAAGCATAATGCGTGGCAGAGAAAATTCGGCTATAGAAATCTATATGATGAGATGGCGGAATCGTTTGGAATGATAATTGACAGTGAGCCTGTGAAATTCGATTATGGTGGAAAGAAATGGCTTATAGAATTCTGGAAAGGTCAGTATGGAATTACAACAGGTGCGGAGATAGGTGTGTATACGTCAAAGGACGGCAGACATTATGACAGCGCGAGGGAAGATGAAGAATTGTTTATGAGTTTTATTCTTATTAAGAACAGAGACGTTCTGATAAGGCGGCATGATACCCATTGGTGGCTAACAGGTTTTATGCTTGGAGAGTATTCTAAGCCGGCTGAACTTACAATGATTGCAGAGATTGTATTCCCAGACGGTCAGATGTGTATACAATTTATTAATGCACTTCGGGAATTAGGTTATAACAGGAGAAATATGTCGGTGTTTAGAAATACCGTAAGAATAAGATTTGAGAAACCATTTACGAGACAGCCTGATTCTAAGAAGAGTATAAGAAGCAGATTCAAAATGAAGATTAATAAGAAGAATTGTAAGATATTCAGACGATATACCAGAAGATACAAATACACATTAGATAAAATAGGTTATATTAAGTATAGAGCACCACGTTTATATGGAATATGCGTACAGACACTTGGAATATGGAAGAAAATCAACGGATAGTTATGAAAGCTTTGCAATATTGGGAGATATAATTAATAAAATTATGTGTCGGATATTAATAAAAATATAGTCAGATTATAAATAAGGCTATATGAGAAATATAGCTGGTTTATGGGGAAATTTATGAGTACAAATAATTTCAGACCAAATGGAAGTTATGACAGGAAGATGAACCGTATTTACAAGGAGTCTGAACGAATGAAATTAAATGTCACGTCTAAAATAGTGATTATGAGTGATTGTCATAGGGGAACAGGCAGATGGAATGATAATTTTGCAGGAAATGAACAGATAACATTTGCGGCTCTGGGATATTATTACAGAAAGGGGTTTACTTATATAGAATTAGGCGACGGTGACGAATTATGGGAGAATAAGAATTATGACGATATCATTAACCGTTATGGTGAGATTTTCTGGTTAATGTCTAAGTTCTATAAAGAGGGCAGGCTCAAAATGATATATGGAAATCACGATATTGTCAAAAGAAATAAGAAATTTACGGATAAACATTTGGATAAATATTATTGCATACGAGAGAAGAGATTTGTTCCGATGTTAGAAGATATAGAGGTCAAACAAAGTTATGTATTGGAAGATACCATTAATGACAGGGATATATTTCTGTTGCATGGTCATCAGGGTTCATTTATTAATGATAAATGCTGGAGGTTGGGCAGGTGGCTTGTGAGAAATATCTGGTCACCGTTAGAACTTGTTGGGTTTAATAATCCGAATACACCTCCGGCAGATAATTACAAAAAGGCACGTAAGAATGAAAAACTGGAGAAATGGGCAGATTATCACAGGATAAGCACAATAGCAGGGCATACGCACAGACCGTCTTATCCTGAAAATGGCAGTTACTATTATAATTCGGGAAGCCTGATTCACCCAAGATGTATAACCGCAATTGAAATAGAAAGAGGAAGGATAATGTTAGTTAAGTGGTGCGTAAGTCCGGATGAATGTAACAGACTTACGGTATGCAGAGAAATATTAGCGGGAAACTAGAAATATCTTATAAGATTTTGCAGACAGAGAAACTAGTATGTGATTAATAATATTTTACCAGACCATACAGACACAGAAATATGACAGATAATTGTAAATATTAAAGGTATTTTCCATTAGTTTACAGCATACATTATTATAAGTATACGAGTGAGGCCGCAAATTATTATGTGCATGCATTTGCAAAGTAGTAATTAAGGCGTCGAGGAGTAAAAGTGAAGAAATGGAAAGGAGTACTTACAGGTATCCTGATATGTTTTGGGATATTTATGTGTGCTAATGTTCTGACTGGGTGTAGTATAGAATCAAATGATGAAAAGAAGTTAGGGGAGGTTGATTTTACGGTAGTGCCTGAGGAGAGTATTCCGGTTGAATTAAAGACTATTATCAATGAACGCAAGAAGGATATGTTTAAAACGACATTTATTGATAATGATAGTCTGTACATAATAATCGGATACGGAAGTCAGCCGACAGGGGGATATAGCATTGGTGTAAGCGAATTATATGAAACGAAGAACGGAATATATGTTAAGACAGAATTTCTTGGACCATCGAAGAATGAGGCGGTCAGCCAGATGGTAACCTATCCGTATATTGTCATAAAATTAGATTATATTGATAAATCTGTTGTATTTAAATAGATTAAAAACAGATAGAAATACTGAGTGTGTAGTATAAAGCAAAATCAAAAAAGAAAATTATGCTGGGAGGTAATGTAATGTCACTGATAAGGAAAAATATTCATATGAATAAAATGAAAGGAAAAATCGTAAGCCAGATTACGTTAGATGATGATGTAAATGTTGCTGACCGACTTCCTGATATTGGAAATAAAATTACAGAGACAGGAAATATCGTAGTAGATGGAATTAAAGTTTCACAGAACAAGATTTTAACTAAAGGAAAACTTAAATTCGTAATGATGTATAAGGCGATGAATCCATCAGTCGAGATACATAAGTTAGAGGGAAGTATGCCTTTTGATGAGGTTATAAATATGGACGGAATAGAAGAGGGCGATACGATAAGCGTTGATTTAGTTATCGATGATTTAAGTGTAAGTGTGATTAATTCCAGAAAAATTAGCGTGAAAGCAGTAATTACTGTAATTGCACTTGCTGAAAATATCTGTGATGAAGAGTTTGCTGTTGATATAGATGATGATAATATCGAATATATAAAGGATAGCATTGAACTTACCCAGATTGCTTTAAGGAAGAGAGATTTGCTCAGAATCAGAGAGGAAATCAATCTTGGTACAGGTAAATTAAATATAAATGAGATAATATGGTGTACATCGAGTTTATTTGGCCAGCAAGTTAAGGTTATGGAGGATAAGATAGGAGTCTCCGGTGAAATTGACATTTTCGTGCTGTATACAGCAGATGACGGACCACTGCAATGGGTAGATGCAAATGTGCCTTTTAACGGAATAATTGAAGTGCCGGGCTGTAGTGAAGATATGATACCAAATATCGAGCTAAAACTTGCAAATGCTGACATAGAGGCAAGACCGGATTATGATGGCGAGCAGAGAATGCTGCAGTTAGATGGAATAGTAAATATTGATATTAAGTTATATGAAGAGCAGCAGTTCGATATCGTTAAAGATGCTTATTCGCATAAGAAGGACGTTATTCTTAAGAAGAAATCTACAGATTATGAGAATCTTCTTATGAAAAATGTTTCTAAATGTAAGGTTGTCGACAAACTCAAAACAAGAAATATGGACGGTGCACATATATTACAGATATGCAGCTGTATAGGGAATGTTAAAATCGATGACATATCCGTTGCGGAAGATGGTCTGCTTATAGAGGGTGTTATTGAAACGGATATATTGTATATTTGTTCGGACGATATGAACCCATTATGCTGTCTTAGAGACACCATTCCATTTAGCCAGAAAATAGAAGTAAATAACATTAATAACAATAGTATTTATAATATTAAGCCTGCAACAGAACAGATACAGGCGAATATGACAGGAACCGATGAAATCGAGGTAAAAGCAGTAATCCTATTAGATTGTATAGTATTTGATAAAATGACGAAAGATGTGATTATTGACTTAGAGGAAAAAGATTATGATATGGAAATGATAAGTGAACTTCCGGGAATTGTGGGTTATGTTGTGAAAAATGACGATACTTTGTGGAGCATAGCTAAGAAATTCTATACAACTGTGGATAGCTTAAGACAAATCAATGATTTGAAAACCGATGAACTAAAGAGTGGACAGATGCTTGTGATAGTCAAGAAAATTTGAAAATAAATAAGGAGTGCCAATGTTAGTGCGGCACTCCTTAAATTTTACCTATAAGGTAATTACCTTATAGATAATCCTATATTGGTATATCTGTAATCTAATCTTATTCAGTATCAGTCTTAGAGTTCTTGTAATCATCGAATTTCTTGATTACTGCATCATAAGTCTGGCTTGAAATATCTGGAAGGTCTTTACCCCATGCTTTTGTAGCTTGTGAGAATCCTTTTTTGAATGCTTCGAGCATCTTATCCATTTTCTCAGAGTCACCACCTGAAAGTGATACTGCGAAATCAAAAATTCTCTGTGAAGTCTGGTTAACACCCCAGTAACCATCTTCGGAAATAGCATCTTTTGCATCTTTAGCAGTCTGTGCATCTACGGTATAATCACCGCTTGCAAGGAATTTCCACATACTGTCTGCATTAGTATAAGTCTGTCCCTGTTTAAGCATCATCTCCTTAACAAGATTCTGCATCTGACTAAGTCTACTTTCGGTATCTGCCTTTAATTTCTTAATTAATGCTGAGTTAGAAGAAGCCTTTTTAGCTTCATCTGATTTCTCATATACAGCTGCGGCATCCGTACCATATGAGCTGCTCTTAGTAGATGTGGTTTTAGCAGAAGAACTGCCGGATGTGTAAGTTTCAACAGAATTTGTACTTACACTTGTAATTCCATTTACGTCCATATCAAACCTCATTTCTGCGTAATACGCTTAATCTATTTTAAATAATATCGGCAAAACGAGATAAAATATTAATACTTAACTTGTATTTTTAAGTTGTGTAAAGTATAATGTATACAAAGTGTTACGTGTAGAAAAAGGAGGATTTGGTTGTGGAACAAATGTATCTTAAAGCTTATGGAAAAATTAATTTAGCATTAGATGTACTTAGGAAACGTGAAGATGGATACCATGATGTAAGGATGATAATGCAGACTGTCGGTATCTTCGATGGAATAGAGATAACCAGGACTGATACAGGCAGAATTGAAATAGAGACAAACTTATTCTATCTTCCAACTGATGAGAATAATATCGTATATAAGGCGGCAAAAATGCTTTTTGATGAATTTAATATTAAAGATGGCGTGAAAATCGTATTGAAGAAATTCATTCCTGTATCGGCAGGTATGGCTGGTGGAAGTACAGATGCCGCTACTGTAATGTTTGGAATAAATAAAATGTTTAATTTAAAACTTACTTTACAGCAGTTAATGGACAGAGGTGTAAAAATCGGTGCTGATGTTCCATATTGTCTTATGAGAGGAACGGCTTTATCAGAGGGTATCGGTGAGAAACTTACAAAATTACCTGATATGATTAAATGTCCGGTATTAATTGCCAAACCACCTATCAGCGTATCTACTAAATTTGTATATGAGAATCTTAGATTAGATGAGATTAATGAACACCCTGATATTGATGGAATGATAGAGGCACTTAAGCATAAGGACCTTGATGGAGTGGCAGCAAGACTTGGAAATGTATTAGAGACGGTAACAGCTAAGGAATATCCTGTAATTGAGGAATTAAAGCAGGTAATGATGGAAGAAAATGCAATAAATGCAATTATGAGTGGCAGTGGTCCGACAGTATTTGGTTTATTCAGAATTGAAGAAGATGCTTATAGAGCGAAAGAGAGAATTAAGGCATTGGGTTATACGAAACAGGCATATGTAACATATATGTATATACCGAATACAACGAGAAAGAAGAATGGAGGTTCTTATGAAAGAGTTAAGCATGGCAATTGATAACTATCTGCCACTAAGAGATGTTGTATTTAATACACTTAGAGAGGCAATATTAAAAGGTGATTTAGAGCCGGGAGAACGTCTTATGGAGATAGCACTTGCCCAGAAATTAGGCGTAAGCAGAACACCTATAAGAGAGGCAATCAGAAAGTTAGAATTAGAGGGTCTGGTAGTTATGACACCGCGAAAAGGTGCTGTGGTGGCTGAGATTACTTTAGAGGATCTGACAGACGTTTTAGAGGTAAGAAAGAATTTAGAAGAATTAGCAGTTGTATTATCCTGCAAGAAATCTACGAGAGAAGATATAGAGGAAATGTGCAGATGCAATGAAGCATTTAAAAAGGCACTCTTATCAGATGACCTTACAGTAATGGCAGAGGCAGATGTGACATTTCATGATGTAATATATAAAACAACAGGTAATAAGAGACTCATACAGATACTTAATAATCTTCGTGAGCAGATGTACAGATATCGATTAGAATATATTAAGGACGAGAATAAACGAAAGATACTTGTAGCAGAACATGATACTATAGTAAAGGCAATATCTGAGAGAAACCCTGATAAGGCAAAGAATGCAATCAAGCTTCATATTAATAATCAGGAGAAAACAATTATAGATAATCTGTCAACAGAAAAGGCAGCGAAGAACAGTTAATAGCTAAATAAGATTTCGCATATGCGAAGTTTAAGTTAATTATAAATAAGTGATTATGAATAAGTGATTATGAATTGCACACACTAATACCTATGTAGCAGATGTAACAGGGTAGGAGGGTGTGCAATGTTTTTGTCTAAATCATTTGAGAAAAACAAAAATATGCTTGATGATATATTCAAAAATTGTGATGATGTAAAATGTCTTGATGTAAATATGAAATATTTAGATGAGGTCAGGGGACGTATATATTTCTTAGAGGAAACAGTAAGCGACATTACTATAAAAAAAGTTTTGTACGGACTTACAGATGTAGAAAAAGTTGATACAATTGAAAATGCAATAAAGGGTGTAATGATAGGAAATGCAATCCTGATTCTAGAGGGTGAAGACAAGGCATTAAAGATAAGAGGAGACGGATATCCCGGAATGGGAGTTCAGGAAGCAAAAAATGAACAGGTAATAAGAGGTTCACAGGAAGGTTTTTCGAGTTCATATAAAACTAATGAAATGCTTGTGAGAAAGAGAATAAGAAGTCATGAACTTAAAATCGAAGAGCAATTCGCAGGAGTCAGGACAAATACAGGAATTGCATTATTATATATGGATACAATTGTGGATAAAAGTTTATTAAAAGAGATTAAATCAAGGTTAGATGACTTTACGATTGATGGGTTTATGGATAGCGGTGTAATCGAACAACTTACAAATGACAATGATTTGTCACCATTTCCACAATATATGACAACCGAAAGACCTGACAGGGCAGCACAATTTCTGTTAAACGGACACGTTGTAGTATTAGTCGATAATTCACCAATTGCACTGGTATTGCCTGTTAATTTTTCGTCATTTATGAAAACCTCAGATGATTATTTTGAACATTGGGGACTTGTTACATTTACAAGGATATTGAGATATATAGCTGTGTTTTTCGCAATTTCGCTTCCAGCATTATATATTTCAGTTGTTAATTTTCACCCGGAGATATTACCAGTAAATCTTGTGATGATATTCATAAATGCAAGACGGGGAATACCATATCCGGTATTTGTCGAAGTCATAATTATGGAGATTTCATTTGAATTAATCAGAGAGGCGGGAGTAAGAATACCGGGAGCTATGGGAAATGCAATTGGGATAGTAGGAGGTCTTATCGTTGGTTCGGCAGCAGTAGATGCTTCATTAGCAAGCCCGATAGTGGTAATTGTTGTGGCACTTACAGCATTGTGTTCATTCACTATTCCTAATAATGAATTCTCATCTTCATTTAGAATTATAAAATATTTTCTGATTCTCACATCGGCAATCTGGGGAATATACGGATATATATTAGGCATTATGTGCGTACTTATTCACCTTAGCGGTCTGATAAGCTATTCATTTCCATATCTCGGACCTGTCGCAGGTGGAGAAATTAACAGAGCTGAGAGGGGCAGGGATTTTATAATTCGTGCACCTTTTAAATACCTTACGAGCAGACCGGTATTTGCAAGAAAAGACAATCGCAGAAAACAGAGAATTAAGTGAGGTAGTAGAATGTATGGGAATAACAAGATATCAGCACGACAGATAAAAAGGCTTATTATTGTAGAGGTATTGGCTGTCAGCAGTCTTATTTCTACAGATATTGCAGCAAAATACAGCGGACACGATGGAATATTTGCAATTTTAATCGCAGGAATATTGTCATACGCATATGCAGCGGTAATACTCTGGATATGCAGGTATACTAAGTGGAATTTCTGGGATTATACGGAGAAATATTATGGCAAATTGTGCAGTAAAATAATTGCACTTTTATTTATTATTAAATATTTCATTCTTGCTATAATGACAATAGCTTTTTTTACGAAGTTAATCAAAATTGAGGTCATAGATGAATTAAATTATGTATTTATATTTGCGCCGGTTCTGTTGCTTGCGTTATATGGGGCTGCGAAGGGAATAGAAGCGAGAGGGCGGTTAGCAGAGTGTCTGTATATGGTATTTATGATACCTGTTATATTATTAATTATATTTGCAATAAGGGGAGTCGATATTTATTACATTTCACCGTTATTTGTAACAGGTATAAGCCGAACGCTCAAAGGAGCAGTAATATTATTTCTGATTTTCTCACCTGCAGAGATATTGCTTTTAGAAAGCAGCCATTTCTCTATAGAAGATAGTGAGGATTATGAAATTTTTAGAAAATACGTGTTCAGTGGAATTACTGTTGCAATTGTAATAAATATAATTATATTTGCACTAAATGTAGGCAATCTGGGACTGAATACTGTATTGCAAAACGATGAGTCAACTGTGAAATTAATGGATACAGTTAAAATCTCAGGCTTGATTCTGGAAAAACAGGGGGGTTTGTATCTTGTATTCTTCATTATGGCGCTTATCGTTACCTTGACAGGCTTGTTTGGAAATATATTTAATCTGTTGGATGTGATGTGTGGGTTATGCCACATTGGTAATAAAAATGTTGAAAGCAGAAATAAAGAATGTAGTAAACAAAATGAAGAAAATGTGGAAAATAAGAATTACGGGAATCTTCCATATGAAAGTATGAAGTTAAAAAGAATAAACATTATAAAATATGTCATAACGGGTCTGGTAGTAACTTTTGGCGTAGTTGCAGTTGTTAACGAAAACAATAAATTTAAAACAGTTATGGCATCAGGTGAAAAGCGGGTGGAAATTGATAGCAGGGAATATGTTGACAGTATATTTGTTGGTGTCAATGACGGAGAATATGAGGTTATATTATCATTTAATAATGGCGAAAAAGACAGTGATTTCAGAAACTTTAAAATGAAAAATATAGGTGGTCTGAACGAGGCATATCAAAAAAGTACGGACAAGAAAATAGATTTCTCAAATGTGCAGGCAATTATTCTGAATGTTGATGTATACAAAGACTATCAGAAATTCTATGAGATTATGAAAATGCTTAATAATGAAGCAGAACTTTCAGACAAAGTATATATATATGCGACAGATGAGCCGGTGGAAAGATTTAGTGACGTGGAAGGTGTTAATTTACCGGGGAAATATATAAGCGATATGACAGACAAGAATTTAGAATATGGCAAAACAACAATTGAAGATGTGCGAAAGGTAATAAATAAAACTGAAGAAACAGGTATTATCAGTATATTTAATATTAAAAATGAAGAGATATACCAGGACGGAATGATAATAATGAATGATGAGGGAGTAAAGGGAGAGTTCAAAGAAGAAATGGCAGATTATATCTGGCTTGCGAATGGAAGTGAGGGGATGTATATTGTCCTTGGAAATGGAAATGGAAATGGAAATGGAAATGGAAATGGAAATGGAAATGGAAATGAATTTCATATAGATAAAAATTCCTACCACATAAGTCTTAGCACATCAGATAATGACAACATAGAAGTTAGAATTATATATAGAGGCATGATTTCACCGATTAATGGTTCTGCAATAGATGAAAATGAAGCAAATGAGTTAATAAAAGTAGTAATTTATAATAATCTACGGACGTTACTTGAGGAAAATAAATGTGACCTCATAAATGTCTATAAATATCTGAGTGCAGCAGACAGACATATATATAAGAAATATAATTATGACAGGCACAGGTTATACGAGAAAATTAAGTTTGTAATACAGACGGAGTATAAACTTGTATCCACATGTTAAAGTAAATTTGACAGATATAAATATCAAAACACCTTGTAAGAATTGCGTAAATTTGTAAGATATCTTTTTTCGGCTCAAATTTTGTGTACATTCAACAGACA
>OLGY01000137.1_pt1 | contig 63170 bp, 82 predicted proteins | sample 1605951 | NCBI WGS metagenome assembly OLGY01 (sample SAMN03283280) | human gut metagenome | biome: human-associated habitat; material: feces | host: Homo sapiens | place: Peru | collected 2012
TGTAGAGAGCAGAGTCCTAAGAACATCTATGCTTCTCACAAAAGTCGTGATATGTATAAATATAACATGCTATACACGATTAAGCTTATAGAGTATGTTTTGACACCTGAATCCTATTAAATAAATAAAACAGACCGTGCCCACGACACAGTCTGTTATAATGCGTATATTACCGCTCCCTGCGCGCAAGTCTGTATGACAACTGCATAAGACTCTCCGACAGATGCACATTCTCGACAATCACGTCCTCAGGAAGTGCCAGATCCGTATGAGCAAAATTCCAAATAGCCTTGACCCCTGCCGAGGCAACGTCCGCTGCCACATCCGCAGCACATGCCTTAGGAATCGTGAGAGCCGCTATATCTATGTTCTCTCTGCGCACAAATTCCGGCATATCCTCTAAGCTCATCACCTCAATGCCTCTTACGGTCATTCCGACAAGCTTGGGATTGATGTCAAAAATTCCCTTGACAACAAAGCCTCTCTTCTCAAAAGCCGAGTAGTTGGCGATTGCCTGTCCGAGATTACCTGCACCTATAATAATCATATTGTGCTTCTTATCTATTCCAAGAATCTTGGCAATCTCAGAGTGAAGATACTTGACATTGTATCCATAGCCCTGCTGCCCGAATCCGCCGAAATTGTTAAGATCCTGACGAATCTGTGACGCGGTAACTTTCATTCTCTCACTCAACTCATTGGATGAAATACGCTCCACACCACTGTCGATAAGTTCCTCTAAATATCTGTAATATCTTGGGAGACGCCTAATAACGGCTGTAGAAATCTCTCTTTCGTCCATCAAAACACCTCATTTTAAAAACAATTAATATAAATACATTATATTAGCTTGTTAAAAAAAAGTCAATGTAAATTTTACGATAACGTCTCCCATTCCTCATACAGCTTAGTAAGTTCTGCATCTATCTGCTGTTTTCTCTCATTAAGCTTCATAAGCTTCGGCACATCGGTATACACCTCAGGCAGTGCAAGCTGCTCATCAATCCCGGTGTTCTCCGCCTCAAGCTTCTCAATACTCTTCTCTATCTTTGCAATGTCGCTCTGTCTTTTTCTTATTCTCGCCTGTTCCTCTTTCTGTGCCTTCCAGTCATCCTTTACGGCAGTACTCTTTTCTTCCTTTGCCGCCTTAATCTCCTTAGGTGCGAGAATATCTCTCTTTTCAAGATAATAATCATAATTACCTATATAATTCGTCACCGTATTGGCAGAAAGCTCAATAATTCTGCCTGCCGTCTTATTGATAAAATATCTGTCATGCGACACATACAGGACAGTTGCCGTATATCTGTTCAGCGCCGACTCAAGAATCTCCTTCGACATGATATCAAGATGATTCGTAGGCTCATCAAGAATCAGAAAGTTGGCATTTGAGAGCATGAGCTTGGCAAGCGAGACTCTTCCTCTCTCTCCGCCGCTCAGGTCTCCAATCTTTTTAAAGACATCATCACCTGTAAACAAAAAGCATGCCAGCATATTTCTAATCTGCGTGTTGCTCATGTCAGGATATGCATCCCCTATTTCCTCAAATGCGGTCTTATCCATGTGAAGCACGTTATGTTCCTGGTCATAATAACCAATTTCAACATTCGCGCCGAGCCTGACCTTACCCGAATCTGCTTCAATTATATGGTTGATTATCTTGAGTATCGTGGTCTTTCCCGTTCCGTTATTGCCGATAAGTGCAACCTTCTCGCCCTTTTTTATCTCAAAGCTTACATCCTCAAACAGCTTCCGGCTTCCGAACGACTTTGAAAGCCCCTCAACGCTTAATACATCGTTTCCGCTCTCCTTAGCAGGCTCCAGCTTAAAGTGCATTGTCTCCTGCACGGTTATCGGCTTATCTATAACCTCAATCTTATCAAGCAGCTTTTCACGGCTCTCCGCACGCTTGATTGACTTCTCCCGGTTGAAGGATTTAAGCTTTGCTATTACCTCCTCCTGATGCTTAATGTCTCTCTGCTGATTGTAATACTCCTTAAGCTTTGCGTCCATAAGCTGCTTTTTCTTCGCCGCATAGTCTGAATAATTTCCCGAAAACACACTTACAACGCCGCGCTCAACCTCAATTACCTTAGTCACAACCTTGTCAAGAAAATAACGATCATGTGCAACTATAATCACACTGCCGTCATAGTTTACAAGATAGTTCTCAAGCCATGCTATTGAATTCATGTCAAGATGGTTAGTAGGCTCATCGAGCATTATTATGTCCGGCTTAGACAAAAGCAGTCTGCCAAGTGCAACCCTAGTTTTCTGCCCGCCCGAGAGTGTGCTCATCCTTTTTTCAAAGTCCGACTCATCAAAGCCGAGACCTTTAAGAACACCGACGACCTCGCTCTTGTATGCATAACCGTTCTGAAGCTCAAACTGGTGAGTGCTCTTAGAGTAAGCCTCCATAACCGCCTCAAGCTCCACTCCTTCCCTGCCATGCATATCAAGCTCTAATTTTCTTATCTTTCTCTCTAAATCTATGATATCCTGCTTAACACTCAGAAGCTCATCATATATGGTGTTATCGCCTGATAAATTCTGATGCTGTGCAAGATAACCTATCGTTCTGTCCTTAGCTATCACCACTTCGCCGCTGTCCGCCGAATATTCACCCATTATAATGCGAAGAAGTGTTGTCTTTCCCGCACCGTTGATACCGACAATGGCAGCCTTTTCACGCTCCTCAATATGAAAAGAAGCATTCTTTATAACCTCATCAATGCCAAAGGACTTCGATATATTGTTACATGCTAAAATCATTATTATAAATTTCTCTTTCTATTCATCTTCAACTATAATATTCACCTGCATTGATATCGGAATTACTCCGTCATCCGCAGTAAATGTTATATGATATTCTCCCTCTTTTTCGGGTGTCCAGATAAAATTGCCGCTGAGCGTGTCAAAATCAGCTCCGTATGGCAGATTCTCCGCCTGCATAAGAATTGTCCCCGACTCGCACTCGACGACATATTCCTTGTCCGCTCTGCCCTCCCACATGAACTGCTCGGCATCGCTGTCGTTACCGTCCGTGAGCGGATTTCTGACCATCACATCAAAGCACACAAGTCTGCCTGTCGACACATGGATATCATCCACGGGCACAAAGTACGGACGGTGAACCGTAGCAGGAAGCTCATATTCCTCCGTCTTTACCTCATAAGTATAGCTCTCCTGAGTATTTTCCATAACCGCCGCTGTAGGATAAGAATACAATGTATCCCTAGGTGTACCCGGTGCCGGCGCGTCCACGCACACCTTCTCAACACGATAGTTTTCCCTGTCAGCTCCCGGAATTACCGTAACTGAATTGTCCGTAGCGTGATATGGATAATCGGGCACATACTCAAGGTTAGTCGGACGCTTGTATTTGTTCTCGACAAACACAATATGCGGTGAATTTTCCTCAGCCATAAGTCCGCATTCTTTCAAAATACCGTCATGCACATCGTCAAATACCACAGCCGGTCTCTCATCCTCAACAATGTAACCGAGCTTTATATTCTCAAGTTCAAGTCCGTCAACATGTCTGGCATAAATACCATAAGCAGGAAGAATGCCCCAATTACTCGGTTCAGGGTACACGCCGGCAAGCTCCGGCACATTGTACGGTGCAGGAACAAAGCACTTTTTGTCCTTGTCCCAGCTCATTCTCGGAAGAAGACCCTCGTTTTTCAGGAAAAATGTATTTACAAGCCACGGCAGAAGCTGTGTAGACGGCTTAGAACCGAGCTGTGAGTATTCCCAGTTGGTATTGAGCTGCCTCTGTTCCACGGCGTGCTCCATCAATAATCCGCCTCGGTACTCAACCTCTATATTCTTTATGCTTACATTTTTAACATGACTGCTGTCAAGTCCCATGATAATAATCGGATACCTCGGATCGGCATCTTTAACTCTGACATTGCTTATCTCTATATTCCTTACAGATGCCATCTGGTCTCTTCCGACCGCATTGGCATAAAGACATAATCTGTCCTTTGATATTTCCTTTGAAAAATCAGGCTCGTATTTTTTTTCTGCACTGTTATATACATACTCATAACACTTTCCGTCCTTCTCATAAAAATTAGCCGGGTTTATCTTTACAGGATTCTTCTCATCGACAATATTAAAATAGGAGTGTCCGTCAACCGTCACCTTATGAGTGTAATTATAGGACGGAGTATATCTCTTCGCCGGATAACAACCGTATTCTTCCCTGTTCGGAAGCACCCATTCCGTATTGTCAAGGCGTACATTATTCTCGGCTCTTAAAAGCTCCTCTGTGCTGCTGCCCGTCACCGGAAATCTTCCTCTGTCGCCTATTCTTATATAAATCGGCGAGCTGCTGACATTCTCCATCGTACAGTCGGTAAACACAATGTCTGTGAGGTCAGATGTGTCCACCGCCTCAAGTGCAAAACCTCTTGAACGCTTAAAGCGCACATTTTTCACGGTCACAAGCTCGTAACCACAGGTCGATTCCGTTCCGAGCTTCACTCTCGCCGTAGGACCGCATCTGTCGGTGGCAACAACCTTGTCACAGGTATACTTTCCGGCATATACGCTTCCTGCATCATAGCCTGTCACATCACAGTCCTCTATGTATACATTATACAAGGGCATGAACTTTCCCGCCCCGAAGGATGCCTTCATTACAAGTGCATCATCCGTCAGTGAATTAAATCTCGAATGGACAACCGTCACATCGCGGCAGCAGTCCACATCAAAGGCATCCCTTATGGTATCAACCAGAATGCCGTCCACAAGCATATTTTCCACGCCCTCACATATAATCGCAAAATGTCCCGCATCAACAATCGAAAAATCCTTGAGCACTACATTCTTACAGTCAACAAGAGCTATACCCTTGTTGCCGTACCACGCCCCATCATGCCCTTTTTCATTGCGGTACTTATTATTGGCAGGGTCTCCCCCAAGAAGTGCATACCTTGTATAACCGTACTCATCCTTGTAGCTTCCGTCAATAAGTCCATCGCCATATATCATTATATTGTTAAGATTCTTACCGTATATAAGACTGTTGGCAAAATATGTGTGTCCGTGGTCCTGAAGTCCCGCATACAGGCATACCTCCGGCTCATCATAATTACCTCCCTCTCCCTCGCATACTTCGTATGCCGTGTTAATCTCGCTTCTTGCCGCTCTTATAACCGCTCCCTTTTCCATTCGGATGTTGACATTGCTTTTCAGTCTGATTGTGTAAGTCTTATACTCACCCTCAGGAAAAACAACGGTTCCTCCGTTTACGGAAGCTTCCTCTATTGCACGGTTAATCGCTGCAGTGTTGGCGGCGGGCGGCTCCTCAGAGCCTGCTCCATAGTCTCTTACGTCATATTCTTTCTTATTTTTTTCTAACTGCCTGGCTGTTATCGTACATCCTGTGGCTTGTTTCACTGATTCCATATTTCCTCCCAATCCTTTTCCTTTCACGCTTGAACATACACAATAAATGTAATATAATTAAAACAATTAGTCAATACGATAATAAAAATTGGAGGCATTATGAATACACATATAATTAAAGTTGACCAATCCGGAAAAGGCGATTTTACAACAATCAACGATGCTCTCGATTCCATAGAGGAGCTTGACGAGAACATACCCGTAAGAATCGAACTCGCACCCGGTGAGTACTATGAAAGACTTGAGATTCTCCGACCACACATAACTTTAGTTGGCGAGAACGCAGACACAACCTTCATCACACATAGTCTCTACGCATTTATGCTCATGGCTGACGGAACCAAGCGCGGAACCTTCAGGAGCTACAGTGTTCTCATAGACACGAACGATTTCACCGCCGAAAATATAACCTTCGAGAATGCTTCCGGCGACGGAGGTGAAGTAGGACAGGCTCTCGCAATATACTCAGAAGGCGATATGATAAAATACATCAACTGCTGCTTTTTAGGCTGCCAGGACACAATTTTTACAGGTCCGCTTCCACCTAAGGAGCTTCAGCCCGGAGGCTTTATCGGTCCTAAGCAGTTTGCCCCCCGAATTAACGGAAGGCAGTACTACAAGGACTGCTTCATAAGAGGCGATATTGATTTCATTTTCGGAAGTTCCACGGCTTACTTTGAGAACTGCGAGATATTCTCGAACAACCGCGGCAAGGAGATTAACGGCTATGTGACCGCGCCTTCCACCCCTGAGGGTCAGGAATACGGCTATGTGTTTGAGGGCTGCCACTTCACAAGCAACTGCCCGGCAGATTCAGTATATCTCGGACGTCCGTGGCGCAACTATGCAAAGGCAGTATTTCTCAACTGTGAGATGGATGCACATATCAGACATGAAGGGTTTAACGACTGGAATAAAGAAATTACACATGAGACCGCATACTGGGCAGAGTACAACAGCACCGGAGAAGGTGCCAAGGGTGAGCGTGTACCTTGGGCACACAAGCTTACTGACGAGGAGGCTGCCCACTACAGCCGCAGGAATGTCCTTGGATTTTGATTTTAAACGGAGATAAGCCATGAATTACGCTGAAATTAAAAATGTAGATATTGCAAATGGTCCCGGAGTCAGGATCTCACTGTTTGTCAGCGGATGTCCGCACCACTGCAAGGGATGCTTCAATGAGATGACCTGGGATTTTACCTATGGTAAGCCTTATACTCAGGAGACTATAGATTATATTCTCACTCTTTTAGAGCCTCATTATATAAGAGGAATAACTTTTCTTGGCGGTGAGCCTATGGCTCCTGCCAACCAGGGCGAGGTATTAAACACCATGCGCCAAATCAAGGAGCGTTTTCCTGACAAGGATATATGGCTGTATACAGGCTACCTGTATGACACTGATATTGTCGGCAAAATGGTCGACACCCTTCCCCACACAAAAGAAATTCTGTCATATATAGATATCCTCGTTGACGGACCGTTTATTCTTGAGAAAAAGAACCTCAATCTTCAATTCAGAGGCTCGGAAAACCAACGCATCATAGATATGAAAAAGACTTTTGTCTCCGATAAGATTGTTCTCTGGAGCGAATAACTGATAGCGAAAAGACCTTGAGAAAATTCTCAAGGTCTTTTAAAATGCAGTCGGCGGGACTTGAACCCGCACCCAAGCAATATGGACTAGATCCTTAGTCTAGCGCGTATGCCAATTCCGCCACGACTGCTCAGTATGTATTCTGTCACATTTCTTTTCAGTGACAGCAAAATAGATACTACCATATATTTTTTTAAAATGCAAGCTATTTTTTTTACTTTTTTTATTTTATAATGAACATATCACACCGCAACCCGGTGACAAGCACTCAGAAATGGAGAAACATTATGAACAACATTCAAGTCAAAGTAAAAAAAATAAAAGACAATGCCATCATGCCGACCCGTGGGACTGAATATGCTGCCGGAGCCGATTTATATGCATGCATCGACTCTCCCGTAATAATAGCACCTCATGAGACCGTCATGATAGGAACCGGACTTGCCATGGAAATTCCTGAAGGGTATGCGGGACTTATCTACCCGAGAAGCGGCATAGCCTCCAAGCGCGGACTTGCTCCTGCAAATAAGGTTGGCGTCGTCGATCCGGACTACCGTGGCGAGTTCATGGTTGCCATGCACAACCACTCCTCAAAGCCTGCATCCATCGAACCCGGTGAGAGAATTGTCCAGCTCGTAATCACACCGTTTCTCACCGCATCCTTCACTGAAGCGGACGAACTCTCTGACACGGTAAGAGGTGCCGGAGGCTTTGGCTCGACAGGAGTAAAATAATATATCAGGTACCGGGTTCGAACCCGGTACCTGCAAAAGAGAAACCCCATCACCCAAGATGGAACTGCTCAACAATACCCTTTAATTCTTCTATAGATTCTCTGCATTCTTTTAATTTTTCATATCCCTCGGCGGTGCTTGACTGTGTCTTTCCTGACTTTTCAGCTATATCATTGATTCCTGCTGCTGACTGGGCTACCATATTGTTAATTCCCGATGCAGCTTCTGAAATTCTCTCAATGAGTGACTCAAGTTCCTGCATAGCCTCCTTTGTCTGCCCCATCACAGTCTTGAATTCTCCTGCATCCTGCCTGTACTCAGCTCCTGCCTTCTTGAAGTTCTCATAGTCACCTACAACCGTGTTCTCCATAAAGTCCATAATGGTTGTTATGCATTCGGTAAGATTATTTACAGCGAGGTTAACTTCACCGACAATTTCATTGATGTTGTCCACACTGTGAAGTGTCTGTGACGCAAGTGCTCCTATCTCAGAAGCAACAACAGCAAATCCTCTTCCTGCATCCCCTGCTCTTGCAGCCTCAATACTTGCATTTAATGCAAGAAGATTGGTCTGTGACGAAATATCCTTAATATCATTAGTCAATTCATTGATTCTTTGTACTGCCTTAGACTGCTCTATCGCCTCATCCGTCTTATCCTTAATTCTTGCATAAACCTCATCAACCTTCCGGCTCGACGCGGCGCTTGTCTCCTCCATTGCCACGGCACGCTCTTGAACAAGTCTGGAATTTTCTTCTCCATCAACAGCAAGCTTATATATGGTACTTGAATTTTTCTTCACCTCATCAATACTTTTTGAGATGTTCTCCGTATTGTCGGAAGTCTCCTGCATTCCGGCTGCAAGCTCCTGTGTAGCAGCAGAGTTGTCCATTGCATGGTCACTGTTTACCTTCATGATGTCGTCAAGCTTTGCAACACTCTCTACTATGGTTGCGTTAGACTTGTCGAGTCTCCCCATAATGTCACGCAGGACTTTTCTCATCTCATGAACCGATGTAGCCATAACTCCGATTTCATCCTTTTGTCTTCTGAGTCTGCTTCCCATCTCTGTAGGTCTGAAATCAAGTTTCGACGTCTGTTCTATGATGTCAGTCACATATCTTATAGGTTTTGAAATCCTATTACCGATTATAATACCGATTACCGCCGATACAATAAGTGCAAGCAACAGTGCACCGACTATAAGCGATATAAGTCTGTTGGCATCGGCAAAAATCTCTCCGTTCGGTGCTGCAAGCACAAGCTTCATTCCGTTATCGAGATTAAAATAAAACATCTGCTTACGCACACCATTATATGTATACAGATAACCTGTTCCCTGCCGTGTATCATCACCGAGAACACCTGTTATCCCCGAAAGCGAAGCATCAAGCTCAGAAATGTTCTGTCCCTGAGCCAGTTCCTTATGGTGCATTATCTGTCCGCCGCCGTTTACAAGAAACGCATAGCCCGTGTCATAAATCGAAATTTCATCAACATTATCCGTTAAAGTCGAAAAATCAATATCCATTCCAACAATGCCTATAGAAGTTCCGTCAGATGCATACAACGGCACAACATACGAAATCATATATACATTGATATTTTCGTTGAGATACGGTTCCATCCACAGAGGCTGCCCTGCTTTGACAGGATTGTAATACCAGCCTACATGAGCAGCATCATCCTCTGAATACATTGAAAAATCCGTGGGTGTCAGCAATGTGAATTCATCGTCCGTCGAATTCCTTGACATAAATACACCTGACGTCGGATTGGAATACTGCGGATTATACCTGACATATGCAGTCACTGCTCCATCCGTATGCGATGCAAAGTTCACTGCCTCATCCTTAATCTTCTCTGTGTACTCATCAGCATACGCTTTGCTCTTGACAAACGCATCATAATCAAAATTATTAATTACTGCATCACTTAATGTGTTAACAGACTGTTCAATCTGTGAAATAACACCGTTGATTCTCTCAGCATACAGTTCCCCTTCCGTCCTTGCACGTTCCTTAGAATCTCTCGATGCCATCTGCGATGAATTGACCATCGCCAGTGTTCCTATGACAGCCGCAGTCAAAAGAGAACACAGTAAAATACCCATAATAATCTTTGTCCGTATTGTTTTCATAGCATGCCTCCGTGTTCAATTATCATCATGTTATTGTATGTACAATTTTACTCCTGTGCTAAATAATCTGTCAACAGATATCTGTCATATTTATTTATTCGAATGTATCGGTATAATCTGTCCTGTTTCTGCCATTGTCCTATGTGAAATTGAGAGCACGGTTCTGTCCTTTGATACCCTCTTTAATGCCTGAAGAACCGTTTTCTCCGTCTCGGCATCAAGGTTTGCCGTAATCTCATCAAGCAGAAGAAGCTCGGGCTTTGCCGCTGCTGCTCTCGCTATTGATAATAACTGCCACTGTCCTTGTGAGAACAGCTCAGGCGTGCATATCGTGTCATACCCCTTCTCAAGCTTCATGATTGTATCATGAAGCCCGGCAAGAACTGCCGCATCACGCACATCATCGTCAGATATCGAATCATCAAACAGTGTAATCTGTTCCTTTACCGTACCCGGAACCATGTGAAACGACTGCTCGACATATCCGAATATTTTTCTGCGCTCCTCATCCCTGAGTGCCGCCGCAGGTGTTCCGTCAATCAGCACGCTTCCCTTCTGCGGCTCATACAGCCCGAGCAGGAGCTTGAATATCGTACTCTTTCCTGCTCCGGTTCTTCCTGACAAAGTCGCCTGCCCGCCTCTTTTTACCTCAAAGCTCACATCGTCAAGAATGATATGCTCATCGTATCCGAAGGTGACGTTTTTAAACTCTACATACGGCTTATCCGCACCGTCGTCACCTGCGCTGTTTGAACTGCTCTGTACATCACCGTAATGTACCTTCTTCTCCGAAAGAGTGAGAAATTCATTGATTCTTTTGATTCCCGCAAGTGCCGACTGTATGGTCTGAATCTCCATTCCGAGACTCTCAACTGGCGTAAATATCTCTGAAATGTAGTTAATTAACGCAACCGCTGTACCGGCTGACATTCCGAAAAATGTCAGCACGCTGCTGTTTCCCGATGCCGAGAGAAGCATCACGACAGCAACTACAACCGCATTCAAAATGAGTATCACCGGTGAGTATATGGCATCGTAAAAATTGGTCTTTTCCATCGCCATGTAGCTCTGTCCTATATACTCATCATACTTTTTCTCCATGTACTTCTCTTTTAAAAGACAGTGTATTGTTCTTATATTTTTCAAAGTTTCAGGCACATGTCCCGATGCCCTTCCGACCGCTCTTCTGTTCTCAAGCTGTGCCGTGAGCATATTTTTCTGCACATACCTTGTGAATACGAACAACACAGGGAGCAGAAGCAGAAGGACAATGGCAAGTCCCATATTCTTAATCCATATAACGGCAAGAATGCTCACAATCTTGCATGCATCGGCAAACATGCTTATAATGCCAGATGTGAACAGATTCTCCACCGTGTCAACATCACCCACAAATCTCGAGACGAGATTTCCCGGTTCCTGCCTGTTGAGTTCATCGGCTGACAGCCTGACAAGCTTTCCCATAAGGCTGCTTCTCAATCCGTGGGTTATCTTCTGTCCGAATACTGTAAGAAGCCCTTCTCTTACAGACTCTGAAAAGCCCGTCAATGCAAGCATCCCAAAATACAGAAATGCCATTCCCACCGAGGGCAGCTCTCCCAAGGCGAGTGTATCCACAATATTTCCCAAAACAAGTGGTGGAATAAGTGCCGCTGCAACCGCTCCGATAACTGCGGCTATAATACCCGCCGACAGAAAACCATATTCTGCCATGGTACGAAAAATAATCTTTCCGACATATCCGGCGTTATTTTTCTTAACTTTGCTGTATTCCGTCATGGCATCCTCCTTTCTGGTCATTGTAAAGCTTCGCATATTCGGGAACTTTCTTCATGAGCTCATCATGGGTTCCGACCACAGCTCCGCCGTTTTCAAGCCATATAATCTTATCCATGCGCGGAAACATATACAACCTGTGCGATATTAACAGTACAATATCATCCGACGCAATACCTTTAAGATTGTCAAACACTTCCTCCTCCGTATTTTTATCAAGTGCCGAGAACGGATCATCAAGAATCATAAGAGGTCTCTTGTGGCAGAGTGTTCTTGCAAGTGCAATTCTCTGTGCCTGACCGCCTGAGAGACGCACGCCTCCCGTGCCGACCATGGTGTCGGCACCGTTCTCCATTGCTGCAGCCTCCTCTTTAAAACTTACCGCTTTCAAAAGCCTGTCGACATCATCCTCGTCCCCGAGAAGAATATTGTTTCTTATACTGTCCGCAAAAAGCTCCGTGTCGTGTCCGAGATACCCTACCACGCATGCACGCTCTGTGTCGCTCATGGCACTGAGCTCTTCTCCGTCATAGATTATGCTTCCGTCATAAGGATACTCGCACAAAAATGTCTTACCCAATGTCGATTTCCCGCTGGCTACCGCTCCCGTTACACCTATTATCTGTCCCGGCTCCGCATCAAATGAAAGCCCGTCAAATATTCTCTCGCCGTTCGGTGCTGAAGGGTATCCAAAGCCTAACTCTTTTACCGAGAGACTTCCGGCGTGTCCTTCATGAGTCCTTGCACCGTCTGCAATCAAGTCTTCATTTCTTTCAAACATCCTCTCCCTGCCCTTCATGAGCGGCTTGATTCTTTTCCAGGATACCTGTGCCTTGTGCACGGAGTTGAAAAGCTTGGCAGCCTTCGACGACTTTACGGACAGCTTGGTAAAGCATGACAGAAATGTCGTAAACGCCGCAATGTCCCATGCTCTCCAGCCGTTTCCAAGCACATTCTTCCCTCCGAAATACAGAATGAATATAACTCCCGTCATCGATACAACGCGGTACAGCGGTGTCATCATCGTGTTCCATATATTCGCCTTCACTGCAGCTTTCTCATAAGCCGTGAGCTTCCCCTCATAGTCTGCCTTTCTCTCCTCCTCGCAGCCGAATACTCTGTAGGTTATCGCATTCGACGCCCTGTCAAGTGTTGCGGTGCTCAGTGCCCCTGACTGTTCCTTATAGGCCGCTCCGGTGCGCTGAACCACCGACTTTAACTTTTCAGCCGCCACGTATGATACCGGAGGAAATAAAAGGCTTATGATTCCAAGTCTCCAGTCATACCACAAAAGCATGCCCATATAGGCCAGGAGTGCCACTCCTGTATCAAAGACCTCTGTTGTGAACTTTCTCATTCCCTCAGCACAGTCATCAACATCGAGAATCGCCTTTGTCATGACATTGCCGACACCGTCCTCATTAATTTCAAGCCTGCTCTTTCTGACCAGACTTCCATAGAGCACATGCTTCATTCTTCTGTTCACATTGTTGGCAAAACGTCTCACATAGAAACGCTTTATGTATCTTGACACCTGCACGATTCCTATCGCTATGACATAGGCAATGACAAGCACAAGCATATCATAAAAACCGCTCCTGCCGCCGAGTATGTCGACAAGACACCCCGTCATCCTTCCCTCGAACCACGGTCCCGCCAATAGTCCGAGGTTGTAGATAAGTCCCGACACCGTTACCGCCGCAAGCACCTTCCACTCAGCCTTAAAATATGAGACAATTCTGTCAGCCTCAAAACCATTCTCTCGTAAATTTTGTTTTTTCATAATTTATCATGTCCTTCACGCAAAAAAGATGTACCATCAACCAATTAGATGATAGTACATCTTTTTTATTGTGTCAATACAGTGACCAAATATTTGTAATTCAAAATAACAGCCTTATCATTGCTGTTATTACTTTGCAATAATCTCCATGAGCTTGTTGCTTCTCTCAATAAACGCACTCATTCTCTCAGGCTTAAGAGGTGCATGTGCAATCTCGGCAAGATCATACAACTGTTCACAGAAGAGTGCTGTATTCTCACCATCCGGGTTAGCCTCAACATACTGAACAAGCGGATGTTTGGCATTAAGAACGAGTGTCTGTCCCTCCTGACCGAACATCGAAGGATCCATACCGTACATACCATACATTTTCATCATTTCCTGCATACGCTTAGAATCCTCAGATACGGTAATCATGGACGCAATTGATTCATTCTTAAGTTTTTCAAGCTTAACTGCAAGCTTGTCATTGCCGAGAGCCTTCTTAAATACCTCCGAAAGCTTCTCCTCCTTCTCCTTAAGCTCCTTTGCCTCATCCTCTGTCTGTTCTTCCTTGAAAGTCTCTGTGAGATCTGAATCAATGCTCAAGAACTTAACGCCCTCATTCTTCTGCTCAAGGTGGTTGATAAACGCTGAGTCAATATTGTGCGTAAGAATTACGGCATCTAAGCCTGCCTCCTTGAACATCTTGATATACTGACCCTGCTCTGTCTCGTTCTTCACATAGAATACCGTATTCTCATGCTTCTCCTTGTTCTCCTCAAGGCACTCCGGAAGAGTAAGATACTTACCGTCAAGATTTTTAAAGAGAATATAATCTTTCATCTTCTCGAAGAATTTATCATCCTTTATGCAGCCGTACTTGATGAACGGATTTATGTCATCCCAGTACTTCTCATAGCTCTCCTTCTCCGTCTTACACATTCCGCTTAACTTATCGGCAACCTTCTTGGTAATGTAATCAGAAATCTTCTTTACAAAGCCATCGTTCTGGAGTGCACTTCTCGATACATTAAGAGGAAGGTCAGGGCAATCGATAACACCCTTTAAAAGCATAAGGAACTCAGGAATAACTTCCTTGATGTTATCTGCAATAAATACCTGATTATTGTATAGCTTGATTGTTCCCTCTATTGTATCGTACTCCGTGTTTAACTTAGGGAAATATAAAATACCCTTTAAGTTAAACGGATAATCCATGTTAAGATGAATCCAGAAAAGAGGCTCCTTATAGTCCTTAAATACCTTGCGGTAGAACTCCTTGTACTGCTCCTCAGTACATTCATTAGGATGCTTCGTCCAGAGTGGTGTTGTATCGTTAATCGGAACAGGTCTCTTTACAATCTTAAGCTTCTTAGAAGCAGGAACCGTCTCAACCGTCTCCTTGGTTCCGTCCTCCTTCTCAATCTCCTCTGTCTTAGCTTCCTCAACTATTGTCTCAATCACCTTATCGGTATCAAGAAGCTCGTCCTCGTTAATTGTCTGATATTGTTCGCCTGCATCCGCATTCTCAACATATATCTCAACAGGCATGAAAGAACAATACTTCTCGATTACTTCCTTTGCACGGTACTCGTTGGCGAATTCATTGCACTCCTCCGAGAGATAAAGAGTAATCTCAGTACCTCTTGTAGTCTTATCTCCCTCCTCCATATCGTACTCAGTGCCGCCGTCGCACTCCCAGTGAACCGGCTTAGCACCCTCCTGATATGAGAGTGTATCTATTGTAACTTTGTCAGCGACCATAAATGCCGAATAAAAACCAAGTCCGAAATGTCCGATAATCTGATCCTCATTAGCCTTGTCCTTGTACTTCTCAAGGAATGCCTCAGCCCCTGAAAATGCTATCTGACAGATGTACTCATTAACCTCATCAGCTGTCATACCAAGACCGTTATCAATGAACCTGATTGTCTTATCCTTCGCGCTTACGATAACCCTAACCTGATACTTGTTATCCTCAGGTGCGGTATACTCTCCCATAAGTTCAAGCTTCTTAAGCTTCGTTATCGCATCACAGCCGTTAGATATAAGCTCTCTGTAGAAAATGTCGTGATCCGAATATAACCACTTCTTAATTATAGGAAAAATATTGTCACTGTTAATTGATAAGCTTCCATGTGTATTTGCCATTATTATAACCTCCGTATACTAAAATCTTACAACAGCTATATAGTAATACCGGCTTCGGCAAATGTCAACACTTTTAGCACTCATTTAATAAGACTGCTAATAATTTTATACTTTTTTTATTTTTTACGGACATATTAACTTGTTGAAACCATAATTTTGATTTATAATAAGCTTATTCAACTAAAAGGACTAAAAATATGAGCAAAGATTTAGAATATATATACATTAATTTAGATGATACCGGAAACATCCCAAAAAAAGCCCAAAAACACATAGTAAATGGCAAAAATGACATTCCACATGAAGATGATGATATTTTTATAGATGCTTCACATTTTGAAAATGATGACATACCGGATGACATTTCAGCAGAAGCTTCCTGCATGGACGAAGCCGCTGAGGTTGATGAGGTTGATGAGGTTGATGAGCCTGATGATGAGGAAGCTGCCTCACCGGCTAAAAAATCACGCCGTGGCAGAATAATCCGCGAGATTATAAGCTATATTGCCATCATCGCCGCCGCTTTCATACTCGCGACACTGACTAACAGATACCTGATAGTGAATGCCCGAATCCCATCAGGCTCCATGATACCCACTATAACCGAGGGCAACAGAATAATAGGCAACAGACTTGCCTATATCAATTCAGACCCTAAGCGCGGCGACGTTGTCGTATTCTACTATCCTGACGACGAGACGCAAAAATACATCAAGCGCATTATCGGTCTTCCCGGCGAGACAGTATACATCGAACACGGAACCGTATATATCAATGGGCAGCCGCTTGATGAGAGCGATTATCTCGCAGTCGAAACTGCAGGTGTAAGCGGACCTTTTACGGTACCTGAGAACTGCTATTTCATGATGGGAGATAACCGCAACTCCTCATGGGATTCACGTTTCTGGAACAACACTTTTGTGAGCAAAGATAAAATTATAGCCAAGGCTATGTTCTGTTACTTTCCTACAATACACCTCATAAAATAAAAACAAGTGTGCATTACACTGTACCGGTATAATGCACACTTATTTTATGTAATAGGAAACTTCGTTCCTATTACACAAAAACGCTCCGCGGGGATGCGCACTGCGGCGTACAATGCAGATGTCGCAAGCGACCGCCGCAGGCGCAAGAATGTGCCAAGGCACATTCTTTGTTCTACTGAATATTCTATTTTACTGTTCTCCCTGTTTGAGCTGTGCCGTGATCCTATCCCACGCGTTTTTGTCAAAAGACAATACAACATTTTTTGAAAACTCATTATAGAAATTCTCGAACTGCTCTTTCTGCCTGTTCTGAACGATTCTCTCCTTCTGGCTGTCAATCTTATCCTCAACATTATCATTGACACAGTAAATCAGATAAAATCCATTATTACAGCTTATTACACTGCTAATCTGACCTTCATCAAGATTAAATGCCGTGTTCTCGAAGTTCTTGTCCATCTCGCCACGCCCGATCTCAGCCGTATATTCCGTGCTGTCGCTGTACTTTGCCGCAAGTGATGAAAAAGCTGCTCCTTCCTCATACTCTGCAACCGCATCATAAAGCTTTTGCATGGAGTCCTTAGAATATATATACTGTATTCTGATAACACGAGCTTCGTCCATGCTTATTTCAGTGTCGACATTCTTTCCAAGTTCGTTGTATACCTTGTCGGAAAGTCTCATCATTTCAAACAGTGCCTCAACCTCTTCCCTGCTCACATAGGTAAGCTCCGGCTCATGCTCATCATAAAAAGCATCCGCACTTTCCATGCTGTCACTAAGCTCCGCCGTTCCAAGCTCAATACGCTTATCTGCCGCAAGCATATTTACAATCATAAGCCTCACAGACATATCAAGCACAGTATCATCCACATATTCGCCAAATGACACGTCATCAAGCTGCATATCCCATATATTTGATGTAAGGGCTGCCTCATACCCGTCTCTCACGCCTGACAAAAGGAGTCTCATCTGACCGGCGGTTAAGCTGAAATCTCCGCCCCTTATAACATAATCCTCATGCGCACCCGTCACAAATTCAAATGTATATTTGTTGATGGTCACACTCCTGCCGTCAACATTACAGCCGGTCATCATAATGCCGGCCGTCAAAGTCAGAATTAAGGAGAGCCGTATTAACACTCTATGCCTCAACATAGAGATATCTTCCATCCGGGAGAACGAACACTTCAAGTGCATCTGAGGCATCCTCCATCTCCTCATCATCAATTCCCTCTTCTCTCCAATATGCACGGAGCTCCTTCTCGGAATTGAATACCTGTGCAAAACAGTCTTCAAGAAACTCCATTGCCTCCTCATTAGTCTCTGCCACAGGCTCATCAAAAAGCTTTCCCTGCTCCTTTAAAAATACCTCTGCACACATCTCGTCAATCTCATTCATAATTATACCTCCGTCTGTAATTTTTCAATAAGCTTTCTCAGGCTGTTTTCCACTCTGTCAGTCTCATATGCAGCATGAACCTTGACTGCATCCACTGCCTGCCTCATGACAATAGGATATCCGACACTCTGAAACATCTCAATGTCGTTAAAATTATCACCAAAGGCTATGCACTCTCCAGCTTCAAATCCCATAAGCCGCTGAATTGTCTTTATGGCACTTCCCTTGTTGACGCCCTGTGCTGTATAGTCAAGCCACTGTTTTCCCGATACACACGACTGTGCTCTTCCTTCAAATGCAGTCAGAAAATAATCCTGTGTATTTTCAATGCCGGTCGGGTCATACACAGAAATCTTCACATAATCCTCTTCTATATGCTCAAGATCATCCACCAGACATATATCATTTCTCACAATATCCCGCATCCGCACGAGATAGCTTTCCGTCTTAGGTTTAAGATATGATGTTCTCTCACCCGACACAAGCACCTCACACTGTTCAACACCTGTAATAGTCCTTATAATATCACGTCCGAGTTCAACCTTCATCGGTGTCTTATCAAGCAGCTTGTCCTTATAAATAATAACCGAGCCGTTCTCGCAGATATACATAAGCTCATCCGCCACCTCGCCGAACAGCCTCCTTAAGTTCGGATACTGCCTTCCGCTGGCTGCGCAGAATATAATCCCCTCATCATTAAGCCTCTTTATGAGCGGTATCAATTCTTCCGACACCTTCTGTGCCCCGTTAAGCAGAAGTGTCCCGTCTAAATCACTCGCAATAAACTTTATTTTATTCTTTTTCATAATCCAACTCCCGGTAAGCCTTAAGAGAATATGCATTCTCTCATTATTCTTCCGATCGGGAGCCCCACAACATTATTATAGTCCCCCTCAATCTTTACAATATACTCGGCAAAAAGCCCCTGTATGGCGTACGCACCGGCCTTAACTGGTGTACTGATATGCAATACGAAAACCAGACTTGCCCTTGACTCCCGATTTAATTAATATAACACTACTTGTTTTTGTATGCAATATCCGTTTTTATTTATATATCTGAAGGAGGCAGCTCTCACCACCTCCTTCAGATTGTTGCACCGGTGCAACTTTATATAAGCTTATTAACTTCTACCCAGAAGCTTACCTGTCCCGGTACGCCTACTCTTGCAGGGCTGTTTGTCATGCGGATACGTCCATTCTTCGGGTTGCCATCCCATGTGTAATATACACCGCTTCTCTTTCCGATACTAGGTCCTTTTTCAGTCCCGTATGCAGGTAAATTATTAAGCGTGTACTTGGTTCCCGCTGCTGGTGTCTTTACGCCTGTATCTGCAAGTCCGATATCCGCAAGCGATGCCCAGAAGCTCACCTGTCCCGGTACACCTACCTTGTTGACTGCATTGGTAAGTCTGACACGTCCATTCTTAGGGTTGGCATCCCATGTGTAATATGTACCGCTTCTGAGACCGTATGAGCTGAGTGATGATTCAGAGGCATAGCTTGACGCATTACTGAGTTCAACCTTAAGACCAGCCTTAACGGTTGTTGTCGTTGTTGCTGTCGGCTCGTCATCAAATATGCCACAATAAATAAAACCGACAAGTGGTCTACTCGACGCATACATATAACCTGAAGCCTTAGTAATCGTTGAAATGTAGAACTTCTGACCACCATAAGCGCTCTGAGATACCACGATATCACCATTAGGCTTAATCTCCTCGACAACAGCCACATGACCTGCGCCGTCTGCGCCATTATGCGTCTGACCAGCACGCCAACATACAACAGCACCCAGCTTCGGTGTCTGTCCTACACTCATGCCGTTTCTCTGTGCCATCTCATACCAATCCTCGGCATTACAAGCTGGAATCTTCCAGTTGACCTTGCTCTCGCCTCTTATCTCAAGCAAGCGCCCCTGAGCATAGCCCACGCAATTAGGCAACACATAGCCTGTCTGCTGATTAATGGATATGCAGGTATTATAGCCACCCTTGCTGTAATGAATAAAACGCTTGTCCGTTTTATCCGGAGCAGTTGTTCTTGCTATAAATTTACTCATTCTCATCGTCCTCCTTATTATCATTGTCTGCATGCGATGAGTCTGTTAAGCCCTCACCGATTATGTAAGCCACTACCGATGCTCCCGCCATAATCAGCGCCGTCACCTGTGTAGCTGTATTATCCGTTCCTCCTGTTGCAAGTATCATCATAGACACAAAACTTGCAACCGCAGTCCAAAGCTTACGGCTTGTTAATTTTCTTACCCAGTTGATTTTATTCATAGTTTAATAACCTCCCTAAAATACGGCTTTAATTGCCTGTTCATTTAAAAAATCTTTCTGCTCATGTTTCACCTTTTGAGCATATTCAAGTGCAGCATGCATGTCTCCGTTGCATTTTGCATCCGGAATACGCTGTACGGCTCTCGCCGTTGCTTCACCAAGAGCTATTGCTGCGCCCACACTCTTAAGAATGTAAAGTTCATTCTTCTCTCTTGCTTCCTCTCGCTTATCCTGCTCTTCTTTCTCCTGCTTTCGCTCCTCTTTAAGCTTTTCCTCACGCTTCTGTATCTTGTGTTCAAGAATCCAAAAGCAGAAACTGCATACAGCAGACGGAATCCCCGCTGCCGCCACAAAAGCAATTAGCATATTCATTGTCATTACCTCCTCTCTTTAGATATAAAATACTTGACCTTTTTTCAAATTTAATATGAAATTCTTGACTACTTTTTTATCTAGTGTGTATTTTTCCTTGCCTAGTAAATTAGCAATTTAATAGGACTGCAGTTCAAAGTTCTCACCGCGCGGTTGCCATCGTCCAGAACAGCGTTTTATCTTGGGGCTTTCGCGGATAGTCCCGAAAAGGGCTTTATAGTGTCAGCCATGTGCTCTACCGACAAGATAACGTGGATTAGTTCAGACAAAATATCTGACATCGCTTTCGCTGTAAACGCAGCCAACAATGGACAGGGACAAGTGCGCGGAGACATTGGCAACGAGGCTTATTATGGTAAATGGTGTAAAGTGATTGTAGCAACTACTTAATGCGCATAAGGAACAGCGATATTACGAGTTCACACGCAAAGTCAAACTCCGGGAGCACTCTTACGACACATCCGGTACCCTTAAAGAAGATGGTCTGATTCCACTGCCAAGACTTATTATCACTACATATACTTGTCGCTGCTGTGTAAGCCCTGCTTGCAATAGCAGCAAATAATCGCTTGTCGGTGGGAATAGGTGCGTTATCAACATGAGTCACAGCACTGATAATATATGTGCCATTTGGAATATTATCAAGCAGTGTATACTCTATCTCCTGATTTGCTTTAGCACTTATTTTAAGAGTTGCGATTGGGTTGCTCGTACCACCTATAACCGATAACGATTCGGATACTTGAGTTAAATTGCTATTTAAATCCGCTATCTCCTGTTCGTATCCGTCCCACTTCGCCTGTTTATCGGCATTCACATGTATGTACTCATTATTCTCATGCGTCTCGAACTCACTCTGATTAGCTTTTTTTCCAACGGCCGCATCAAGAGCCTTTACGACATTCTCATTCTCCTTGATGGCGGCTGCAACCTCTTCGATTGTATCAAGTGTCTCCGGAGCACCGCCGATTAAATCAGCAACCTTCTTATCCGTGTACCCTGCGGCCTGCTGATATGTCGCGTTGGAATATTCCTTTGCTTCACTCAACATATTATTCCATTTTGCTTTTTCCTGAACAGTTGTATGATGCTCCACATCAGATGTGTGCTTTGTAAACTCATCGTAATCCACATAAAGAGGGCTTGTCTTAGATATTGTAATGTTCTTAACATCACTTATAGCCAAGACAAGCCTCAGTCGCTTCTGGATTTTACCTGCAGTATTTTCTGCATGGATACATTGCGCATCATCCCCGGCATTATCATACACATAAAGCACCTCACCTGAATCAGTCGTTACAATTACACCTATTTCCCTGAAATAGTAATCATAATCTATGTTCGGAAAATCAACTGTTATTTGACATCCTTCCGGTACAGTATCAATCTTTAAATCCGTAAGTTCATATAATTGATGCACAAGCTCATTGCACTTATGATAATCTGCAGGAGCATCACCGTCTCCAATAACTATAGACTTTATATTTAAGACATTGCTAAGCTGAGCACTAATAAGTGCCTGCTTCCCTTTTTCTGTTAGTGTAAGACCTGACCACATTCTTAATTCCTCCCCTGCTGTAAAGTTATAATTTCAGATTCACATATCACTCCACCGTAATACATGTTACCGCCAACCGCTCCCTCATATATTGTTTTAACAATAATATTCATAGGCATGATAACGTCAAACGTATATTCCAACTCATTTTGAATGCCGTCATCAAGCGTAAATACCGTGAGCTGCAGAACATAACCTTCCTTGAAATACGTCCGTACAGCAAAATCACATTTCATAATTTGTTGTAGTTTTTCAATAAGCACTCTTACTGTATACGGCAATCTGCTGAACCATCTGTTTTGTACACGGATACGTCTTGTCTCAAGCGCCTCATCCGCTTCCGGAAATATTCCAAGCAAATTCTCGAATCTGTTTATACCGTACTCGTCCGCGGTCGATATGAATCGGTTGTTAAGAACCCCTTCCGCATACTTCCAGATATTTATAAGCTCAATATTCTCGGCTTTAAGAGCTTCCATCACTTCTTTGCAGTCTTTCATAAAAGGCGGAAGATATGCCGTAAGTTCTACCTCTCTTATCATGTGTTCACACCTCCAAGCACGGGAATTTCATATTTTCCAAGTACGAGATTCTCCGCACTGTCATTTATGGTTGTATCCATAATGTCTGCTACACCTTTAACCGCAAGTATTCTTGATTCAATCTGGCTTATTCTTACAACAATATTATCGCTGTCCTCCCATGTCTTTCGTAGTTCCAAGAGATATTCCTCTACCGCCTTACATATCATTGCTTTGGTGCTGAGCCAGTTGTATCCATCATAAAATACAAGATTTGTATTAACCGTTATATCAACAGCTTCTACTGACTCAACAATTACAACATGTCCAATCGGAGCAATACCATATCCTTCCCCGGCACACTGTTCCGGATCTATACTCTGCTGTATACTTTTAACTAATTCGGTATTTGCGACTCCATAATCGTCTGAATCAACGATGATAATATGTACCGTGCCTCCAACAGTCAGCTTTCTTTCTGCTGCAGCATCATAAACTTTTGACAGCCAATCTTTAACCGCTTTGGACACTTCCGCATCTTCTTTTACACTTTGATACCATTTCACGGTGTCTGCATTCGGAATCATATCGGCAGGTCGTATGTCTGCATTCCATACACGCTCAACCTTTACCGCACCTACACCATTAATGCTTTTTACTTTTGCAAGATAATCTGCCCGGTTACCTCCGAATGACTGCTCATTAAAACTGTTAAAATACCGCGTTCTGAAGCTCTCCGTGTCCTCTTCGTCCTCGCCCGGAACAATCACCTCAGTGAGTGCAGCCGTTTTAAGCCCGTTTATATATTCCACTGGGATCATACTTCCCAGATACCGATTTCCGACAGTTCCGCTTTTATCACACACAACCTTGTATATCCCGGGTGTTATCATTTCCTGAACGGTATAGTTCATTTCTCCGATATTAAATTTCCTGCCGACAACATTAATGTTGTCCGGAGTGAAAACACCTTTAAGTACGGCACAGGTCGCAGGTTCAGGTTCCATTCCCCTGTCTTTTGCAATCCTTATTAAAAATTCTCTTTCCGCCGTATCACCGTAAGAATTCTTAATGAGGTATTCCAAATCAATATATAATGTCTGCAATTCCATCGCCGTGGCACTGAGTGTATCATATATTACTGAGCTTGGTCTTTTATCAAGCTCATCCGGTACACGAGTCTGCATTCTCTCCAATATTGCGGCATGCGTCTGATCTTCGTACATCTTAAACATCCACCCCTTTCTCACTCTTAATGTCACCATATATGGTATGCACGGTAAACATTACATGTACAGAGTGCTTCTGTTTCAAGTCAAACTCAAAATCAGAAACACTCATCACTCTTTCATCCACCGCTAATGCTTCCGTAATTCTGCGTTCAAGTTCAGGGCAGACATACGTTACAGGTTGTCCGTATAAGTCCTCTGTTTCTATTCCATACCACCACGGATAAATGACATACTTATATCTCTCCGTGCTGAGCATCCTCATTACAGCCTGCTTAACAGCTTCCTTACCTTCAACAAAGCCTCTTACAGAACTTTCTTCGTTACCTGATTCAATTCTGTACGCAAGATCAGGCTGACGTTCGATTTCAAAATCACGGTTAAGGAACCCTGACGTTGAAGGAATCATATAACTTCACCACCTACCCTATCAATCACAATAAACTTCTGTCCACCCTGCTGCCTTATTAAAATAACCTTGTCGCCAAGCCCAAGCCCGTTATATACAACAATTTTCTTTCTGCCTGAAATATCATGTACATGATCGGACTCTCTTTCTGTCTGCCAGTCAACCTTCAGCTCCGTGGTATAATCTGATACTTTTTCCGTGAGCACAAGCTGTTTTTCACCAAGCATCATTTTCTGCTCAACATTTATCTGCAAAGGAGATACAGAAACAACTTCGCCGAAGTACACATTAACCGGCTTTGATGCCTCGATTGTCTCTAACGCAGCCTTCTTTACCGCTGCCATAAACTCAGTAGCATTAAGCAACAAACTCACCGCCTCTCAAAGTTAAATCCATCCAGTGTTCATTTTCCCTATAAACATGTCTGCATTTTTCAACCAGCATAAAATTCTTTATGCTTATATCACCGAGTGACAAATTAACCATAACCATCGAACCCGCCCTTACACGATTATCACCGACAGCATTTGTAATACGCAGGTTACGGGTTTTCTTATTATACAGGCTCAACAATGCGTCCGCCTTTGCCTGTCCGTTCTCGCCCTGCTGAAGCGTATCGTAATACTGCAGCACTCCCCATCTGTTAATATTAGATGTATCCTGCGCAATATACACATCTCTGTATCCGGTATCCTCATTATCATAAGTCAGCTTTATTTTGTTATAAGTATTTTCATCAATGGATGACGTGTACTCAAAATTTTCACCCGTTTCCGCATCAACCATAAGATAAGTTCCATTGCTCCCGACATACATTGATTCGAGACTTCTCAAGGCGAGTTTTCCAAAATCATCATATAAAACATACATTTCCCCAGTATTGGTCAATGTCAGGTCAAGTGCATTTGCAATCATTTCAAACAGTGATGTATTCTCCTCAACTCTTGATTCAATTACATACCCCGTATTCTCAAGAACACCAAGGTTAAGTGAATAATCCTCTGCAAGAGATTTTATAAACTCCGATGCAGTCATATTCTCGTAAACCTTGGTGTCCTTGTTTTTCAGGTAGCGAAGCTGGTCATAAGCAGTAACGGTTATAATTCCATCCTTATCCCGCTGCTGCCTGAACACAAATCCATAGAACACGTTATCATCGTCAACTCTCAGGCGAACGGCACTTCCCTCCGAAAAATCAATAATTTCATCCCAGACAACTTTAAATACCAGTTTTCCCGGTGTGTCTTTGCGTTCGGTAGACCATTCAATGTCCTCTTCAGCAACAGGCTTATACACGGTTGTTCCAGTATCATCAGCAATCAGCAATTCAACATTCATAAGCGCGCCTCCTACACAGCCGGAATGGTCAATGCCTGTCCCGGCATGATCAGGCTGGGATTACCACCTATAACTGCCCTATTGGCATTATAAATATCAATGTATTTCGACTCAGAGCCGTAATAATACTTTGCGATCGCACACAGGCATTCACCGCTTTTCACTATATGTGTCTGCGCCGAGGTTGACGCAGGAGAATTGTTTGTTTCACGGTTTGGCTTAACACTTGCCTTTGGCTTACCTGATGCAATCTGAACATTAATCTGTTTCGTTCCATACTCCTTAAACTGTTTGAGGCTTATCTTCACTTCAAAATCAAATCCAAGTTTAACATCCTCGGAAATTTTATACTCCTCGAGCGAAACCTTAATGTTGGTATTAAGCAACTGCCTTCCTATCGGTGTTCTGCGGCACACAATAAACTGAAACGGCTTGAGACTGTTTTTCAGGTCCTCAAGCACATTAAAGTAATACCCTGCATCCATAAACCCATCCTTATAGACTGCGTATGGATATTTTACCTGGGGAATCATGGCTGTAAATTCAATATCAGTAAGCCCCGGCTTTTTGAGTATGTTAATCTCACCATCATTTATAAGCGTTACTGTTTTGTTATTACCATTAATTTTAGTCGTTATCTTTTCCGGAGTTATAGGAAGCAGACAATTTCCAAGATATACATCATATCCCATTACTCATGCACCCCCTCCGCCATGATGTCGACCGCTTCATTGACGGCATCCGTAAGCTGAGTCATAAATCCGTCTATGTCACCGCCATTGTTTACCGTATTCTGCATTCCTGACATATCAACATGTATCTCCGCAGTCGTAAATCTGTTGACCGCCTCCTGTTCTGCTATATCCCTAAGGTACTTTAAGTCCTCCTGTGTAATATCAAGCGAATCCTTTATGTCACCTGTATCATCGGCTATACTGTAAATTCCGTCACCTATCCCATTTGATATGGCATCTGCAAATGAATCCGTATATTGGTTCTCGTCCGGTATATCAACCTTGCCAAAAATATCTGATAAGCTGAAGCTCTCAACCTTTTCTGCAATACCGTCTCCCCATGCAGCTCCCGCACTGAACGCATCTGAAACCCAGCCGTCCTGAAATGTATCAAATGTTGAGATTCCTTCTTTGAAAGCATCCGATATACTCGTATAGCTTTCTTTGTTTCCCGATGCCTCCGCTGCCTTTGCTGCATAGTCATCCGCACTGCTTGTAATGCCTGAATAGTCAAAGCTTACAAACGGCAGCTTGTTGAGTGCTGCACATATTCCTTCAATCACATTAAGTACATCTGAAAGCAATCCATAAAACCATGCCTGAACATTGCTTATTGCATTGAAAAATGAAGTTTTTATATTCCCCCCAAGTGCAGCTATTACATTGCCGATTGCAAGTGCAATGTTGGCAATCCCTAATCCGAGATTTTTAAAAAATTGAAGTGTTACATTTATACTTCCGGTAATAACACCGAATCCTGATGACGCTACACCCGTAAGTTTTGCTATTGCCGTACAGATTGCATATATCACAGCAACAATAAGTATCACTGATACCAATATCCATGTAAGCGGACATGACAAAAGTGCAGTATTAAGTCCAAGCTGCGCCGCCGTAGCCTGTGCTGTCGCCGAAGCCTCCGCTCCTGTCGCCGCAGCATGCGCGTATGATGCAATGCACATCGCCGCCTTGGCAGCTCCGCCTGCCACCTCTGCAGCCTTGACAATCCCGAGATATGCAGCATATATAGCCAACGCTCCGACCACACCATATACTATCGGGCTTATAACCGACCAATTATCAGCTACGAACTCTGCGCCTGATGCCATAAGATCAAAAGTATTGACCGCGACATTTGCCAACACCTGTAACGCTTCAACCACTTTATCAGTTATGATCTCAACTCCATCACTGTTCGCCGTATCATTTATCCGCTGCAACACCGTTCTGAATGCCATCATTGCCGTATTCTGCATCTTAGTCCATGCCTGTCCCCATGTCATAGGCATGGATTCAAAATTCGCATTAATCTCGTCTGACGCACTGAATATGGCTGACTTTACAATATCAGCCGAGATAAGTCCCTCTGCTGCCACATCGCGGATATGTCCCATGGCATTCGTTGACATTTCCTCGTAAGATACTCCGATGGTCTCTGCCATCTGTCTTGCCACACTTTCATTGTTCTGAATGTACGACGCGATGGACTGAATAAGGTTTGGTGCCTGCTCAAAAATACTGTTGAGCTCGTCACCACGCAAAACTCCCGAACCGAGTGCCTGAGACAACTGCAGCATTGCATTAGATGCCTCCTGCGTTGATGCCCCGGCTATTGTCATCTGCTTCTGTATAAGATTAGCAAAGGCAACAACCTCTGTCGTACTTCCGAATGCACTTCCGGCATTATTTCCAAAACGCGCAACCACATCCGCCATGTCAGAAAAAGCACCTCTTGCATCCTGTGCCGCAGCATAAGTCATATTTACAAGCTCATCCGTCGTCTGTAAACCGTCATTCATCATATTCAGACGCGATGTCGTCTGCACCAGACTGTCCGATAGGTTAATTACCTTTCTTACGCTTTGTATACTTACATACGCAGCCACGGCACCTTTAATCGTGTTCATCAAACCGTCTGCATCCTGTGTTCCATCACGGATTAACTGATTAAATGCACCCTGCTCATCAACATTATCTCTTATATACCTCTCAGTATTTCCGATAGTCTGTGCCAACTGTATATATGCTTCATTAGCTGCCGACACATCCATATCCTTCATTGCAGCATTAAGCTCATTCTGAGATATAACAGCCGATGCCAACTGTGCTCTTAACTGTTCAAGCTCGGCATTCGCGGTGTCGGTTCCCATATTGACACGATTGTTTTCTATCTGGTGAATACGTTCCCTTATCATATCAATACGGACTGCCATTGTGTTAAGATTTTGAAATGCCTCGGGCGGGAAAATATTGGTATTATATGCCTGCTTTGCTATGCTGTTCTGTGTACTGCTCAGTTGGTCGAGCATAGCATCGGCACTCTGCACCTCCTGTACAAAACGGTCATATCCGGTTGTCACAAAAATATCAATCGGTTCTGACTGCCATTTGACGGATTCAGGCTCCTGAATAATTGTTCGAACACGTTTTCCCGTGTCAAGGGCACTCTGTTGTTCCATCGCACCGTTGTAGCGTTCAAGTTCCGCCGTCGCCTGAGCTATAGCTTCCCTCGCACTGTCAAATCCTGATGTATCAACATCCGCGCTCATCGATGCCTGCATATCTGCCATTGAATTTACAGCAATATTAACCGAGTCTATAATTCCATACAGCACCCTTGAAAAATGATCCTGTAATTCTATTGCCGTCTGAATAGATGCCATATTCTTTCCCCGCCCTTCTATTTCTTCCTTGCATTTGCTTCCGCTCTCTGCCTTTCACGTTTATCATTTTCAATTTTTATATCTATGGAGGCAATGACAAACGCCTTCTCCTGATCGTCCATATTCAGAAAAACACTTGGCAGAATGTGAAGCTTATGGAGGGCATAATAAGCATAATTAGCTTCTCCGTCGCCCTCCTCAATCAGTTTTTTGCCTCGTCCACTTTTTCCTCAAGTGTCTTATTAAATCCCTGGAACTTCTGAATCCATACACATAAGTCCTGATACTCTCCCGGATCATCTATCATCTCAAAAATAAGCTCCTCCGGAGTCATTACTCCATAGCTGTCCTGAAGTTCCTTGTCATAAAGATCAGGATATACAACCGAGCCTGCAATCATCTTGACAAGATACTTCTGTGTGTTTAACTTCTGTCTGTACACATCCGGTCTGCCCGTAATCGGCACCTCATACATGCACGACTCTCTTAATTCCTCGTTCGCCTTCGATGAAATATGCTTAAACTCAAACTGTACAGGATTACCCTTCTCATCAAGAAGCGATACGGTAGGTGCATACTTCTCATTCTCCTTAACCTTCTTATTTGCCTTCATGAATGTGCTGAATTTTGACATTTTAAATTCTCCTTCCCATTTATCAAACATTTAATAAAAATCCCCGTGTGAGCCCGTCAGAAGCTCACACGGGGTGATTATGCTTTCTAGTTAGTCAGAAAGCCCGTTAAATCCGAGAATGCCTCCGGCATTGAAAAATCCTCAAAAGTAAAGTCCACATCCTCGTCAAGATACTCTGCGTCCGCATCGAACTTTGCAAGTATTCCGCCATTGATATTACAGTCCTTTAAAATCATGGTCTGCCTTCCGACATCACTTGTCGGATCTTCATTGGTAATCTGCATATCAAAGTAAATATCCTCACCTGTATCTTTATAATCGAGCATCATCTGGCGGAAAATGCTCGTATTGTAATGTAAGGTGCACGATCCTGTTCCCTTCCAGCCTGTGGTTTTATTTCCCTTTCCCGGTCTGCCGAGAATCGGAACCTCCGATTTACTTTTTTCAAACTTAGCTTCAACCTTGATTGCCTGCATCAGATTATAACGTCTGTTCCCAATCGTCACAAAGCACTCTCCAAGTGCCGCCGCTATGGTATCTTTTGCACGCATCGTCACGTTATTTCCCATCCTTATCTCCTTCCTATGCAACCGTTATCGTCATATATACCTTTGACATCGCGTTTACAACCTGCACGCTTCCCGTCACAACGACCGACTTCTTCGAGTCGCCCTGTGCAACGGTAACATCCGTATCCGTGAAGTTCTCTATTGCCCCCATTTCCTGAAGCTGCTGCCTTATCTTCACCAAGTCAGACCACAGAGATATTCGTCCCGCAGCATTGTTCGGCATCGCGCCAAGATACTTTGTAGCAAAGAGCACTGCATCGTCATTGCCGATCTGATCAATAACACGCACGGTCTGATTGTCCTTAAACACTTCGCCCTTCTCATCCGATGTTGTGGTCATTGTATTGATGTCCTCAAGTACACGCACGTCACCGTTCACATTATGCAGCACCAGTTCACCGCCTGCTATCGCACTTTTAAGTTCATTCTGGGTATACTCGGTATCAACATTAAATGTACCGTCATACTTCTTGTTCTGGCATGACTTATTCACGGCGCATCCACACTCCGCTCCCGTCACCCAGTACACAAGTGATGCCTCCGACCAGCCCGAATCCGTAACCTTATTCTTTACACTGATAACACCCATGTAATCTGCCGGATAATTGTACAGTACAAGCTGGAACTTCACTCCGAGCTCATCCCTCATTCTTCTGTTAAATGCAGCATACAGCTTCTTAATACTGTCGTCCGTGCTCACAACGCCCATCGTGTTGTATGTATATGACTCAATCCTGTTAATGTAATCCTGATGAGCAGAGCCGTCCGCCACTCCGTTAGTTCCTCCTGAAAGCTGCACTCCAGCAGTCTGCTCCAATTCCGTTGTCTTAAACGTGACATAGTCATTCGCCACAAGCTCTGCTGCTTTCTTTACGGTCTGTACATCGACCTTGAGCGTTCCGAGATATGTTACAACATCGTAGTTCTCCGCATTGTCAACATTCGGCTGTATAACAATACGAATATCATTTCCTCTCACACCGCTGTACAAAGCCTCTGCGTAATCATTAGATGCCTTATTTCCACCGCCATTTAAACGATACACATACAGTGTATTGACACCGCCCAAGAACAGGTCGTTTAAGCCTTTCATTCTCTCGTCATCCGATGCGTATCCGAAAATCTTACGGCAGTCCTTCTGAAACTCCTCATTTGTGACCTTTATCACTTTACCTTCCGCTCCCCAGTCGAGCTCAAGCGGCATCGTTGCCGTTCCTCTCTCAGAGAGATTTGCCGATGCCTGCGCCACAGACACAAAATTAATATATGTCCCGGGAAGCACCTTATTCTGTGCAGTGAAACTACCTCCACCTAACGCCATCTCTTCACCTTACCCTTTCCTCAAAATCCTTGATAATATTGTCAACATCTTCAACCGTGTACTTTCTGCCATTTTCAAGCAGTGCCGACAGCATGTCTCTTCTAGCCGCATACCTGGCTGACAGAACAAGCTGTTCTTTTTCAAACATTCTCCTGCCCTCTGTCTCACCGCAATCATTAGCTTTATCCATTTTCTTTTTTACCGCCATCTCACGCCTCCTTAACACGAATTTCCGACTCAAGAGCTTCCATTCCGTTTTCAACTCTCTCCTCATGCCTGACAAATCCGTTATACTCCACAAAAAAACTCATTACGCCTTCATGTACTTCATGGTTCATTTCCGTACCGTGCTGCAAATCCTTATCAGAACCAATGTATTCAAGGCAGCGCTCCATTCGTTCTGCAGCTTCTTCACATTCACGATTCTTTTCAATGCTTCCCGGAAAAAACTGTACACAGAGTGCTGCATGCCTGAGGTACCTGTTGCCCGGATAACGCCTAATCGATGCACTTATGATGTTAATAAAAAAACAAGGCTCCTTAAATCCCTGCTCTACCTCTTCACCATATATTTCATATCCATCGCCGAACTCCTTATTAAGCGCAACGCTCACGGCATCAACTATTGAGTTTAGCATTCAATCCCTCCATGTATCTTTTGATTTTCTTCTCAAGAATCCGCGGTGATTTTTCCCTGAGTTCCTGCGCAGATATGGTCATCATGAAATGCCCCCTAACCCAGCCCTTGCTGTTCACCTTTCTATGACCGTACTCTACATAACTGGCGTATTCAACGGGATTGATTATATCTATAACATAAATATCGCCTTCTTGGCTCACATTCAAAGACTGTGCATATTCTTTTATTGCTTCGTAAGATATTTTCCCACCATTGGTCCAGCCACGTCGCAACGTACCTCCAACTTTACCTTTTATCCTTCCCTTTTCATCCTTCACTTTTACTTTGTGCCCTTTATGCTGCTGTCCAGTCACACACTCGTATGAATCTCCCGAGTAATCTCCCACAGGTGTTCGCTTAACAGCCATCGCGAGCAGCCTTGCGGCAAGCTCCTTCGCACAGGCTTCAATAAAATCGTTCGCATTTCTTTCCATCTTCTCGAGCTCTGCTTTAAACTTATTAAGGTCTGACGACTTAAAGCTTCCCATACCTGCCATTATGTCCACCTCCTAAACAGGTCAAGCATAATCTCCTGATGCGTAGGATAAACTGCCGGAATCCCGCTTCCGGTGTAGTCTGTTATAACACCGTTCTGCGTTACCGTAAGCTTTGAACCCGGCTTAATCACCACAGCCGGGGATATGAAGAGCTTTACAGTCTGGCTTACTGCTGCTACTGTCTCAGACTGTTGCACCGGTGCAACCGACTCAAACGAAAGTCTGCACGGCTGATTTTCCAATACAATCCTGTCCTCAAACTCTGTGAGCTTCGTCTGTTCGTTTCTGACCTTTCCATGCTCTGTCACTGTCAGCAAACCCGTATATGTACTCTCTATGGCGTTCCTTGCCGTCATATAAGCAACATCCGCTGCACTTACCATTTTATACGCCTGTACGAGCTCAGCTCGCCCTTTCCATAGTTTAACAGATAGCTTATAAGTGTATTAAGTCTCTGTTCCGGTGTGTCAGAACCCTCACCGACAGCGAATACCGTGTTTGTGTCCCCTGCCTGAATCTGCTTAACGGCATATCCGAAGTCCATATTATCAAATTCATCCGGCGCAAAGGTCTTTTTTGCCATAAGAAACTCTCCAACCGCCATATCTGCCGCAATGTGTTCGAGTCCTTCCGGCACATCCGGCTGGTTTGTCTCATTCCTTATGGTGTTTCTAACCTTTTCAACGCAAAAGGTCAGGGCAAACTCATCGTTTTCCCCGACCTTGATTTTAAAGGTACCAAGTCTTTCCCTTACAAGTGACACATCAAACATAGCCCGCCTGACCTTTCCTCATTATCAGCCTCTTGAAATAATTCTTGCAATCGGAACAGCCTTATGAGCTATTGCGTTTGTCTCATCATTTACGAGCGACCAGTTAAGACCATTCTCGAGCTCTGCATCGGTAGGACTGTTTGTTGCCTGTACAGCCTTGAGATACGATATACCGGCGACGCTTACGGCTGTACGCTTTCTCGAAATGAGTGTATCCTCACCGCCGTGAAGCTTGGCATCTCTCACCATCTCATAAGGCACCTTTGCACCTACAGGCTCCCAGCCAATTGCACCTTCTCCAAGTATGTATGTTGTATAGAGCGACACCGTTCCTGCAGTCTCTCCAATCTTCTTTACTTCAACCGGCATGGAATCATCAATCACAACAATTCTTCCATTCCACGTTCCCATCTGCAAGTCTCTCTGTATTCCCTGTGCATCCGTATACTTTAAGTATGTGAGGAGCTGCATATTCTCAAGGTTGGTTGCAACCGCACTATGGCAGTAAGCAAGACTGAACTTTGACTTATTATCTCCACACGCCTGCTGAATTGCAGAATTGAGTGTCGTCGCATCCATGCACATTGCCGGAGTGGTAGCTGCGTCTGCACCCGCCTGGCTGATGTCATAAGTATGCTTAGCAACAAACTCTGCATTAGCAGTCTTAATATTTCCCTTGCCTGTACTGCTCATTGAAAATATACCCTTCAACATTGCAAGGATCGTGTCCTGATCAACTTCATTCCAATATGTGTTTATCTGACCTCTGACGTTTGACATGAAATCCGTACCACCTGTTACATCAAACGAGAAGTCCGCCTCGGTCCATCCGTTCATCCTGCCGAACGTAAATACACCCTGCTCAAATGTCGTGGTTTTTCCCGGTGTGAGATTCTCAACACCATCATAATTCTGAGGTGTTCCGGAAAGAAGCCCGAAATACGGCAGTATTGCATATACGCTTCCGGTCTGTGAATTGTTCTTGAATGTCTCACGGAGTCTTGCATCACCAACGACCGCCTTTGACTCCCTTAACTTGTTGAGCTTCGGGTTCGGAACAGCAGACATATACTTTCCAAACGCTCTCTCATTAAAACTCTTAGCATCAAACTTTGCCATCTTAAATCCTCCTTAAATTAAATCTGTGTCTCCGGATTCTGATCCATGTAAGCCGCAATCTGGTCATAACTCATGGCTGCAAGGTCAATACTTTCTCCCAGCTTCACATCGTCACTGATGCCTGGCTGAAAGCCCTTGAACCTTGGTGTATTTGACTTGCTTTCAAACAGGAAGCTTGTTCCCTTATCCGTGGTAAGCTTCTCAATCTGCTCCGCAAGTCCCTTAACGCTGCCATCCTTCTCAAGTTTAAGGCTGTCTGTATCAAGTAACGCCCTAACCGCCTTGATATTCTTAGCCTTCGCCGCACCAAGTGCCTGCTCAACGGCAAAACCAATCTTGAGCTGACTTATTTCATTCTCATGTGTTGATGTCAAATCGGCGTTTGCCTTCTCGAGCTCAGCTATTCTCGCACTTAAAGTAGCTCCATCACCTGCTGCCGCACCCTTGGCATTCTCGATGTCCTCACCGTTAATCTTCATAACGCTGTCCATCTGCTCCTTACTTAGTCCTAAATCCTCCAACTGCTTTCTTGTCATATTGACGCTCCTTTCAAATACGCTTTTTTACGGGGTTGCTCCCACATGATTGTTTTGTCTGCTCGGTTGTACGCTTGTCAGCCCGCAATACCGTTTTCACGGCAATAAAAAAACACCGCATGACCTCGCAATGAAGTCATATACAGTGTTTTTCATTCATAGGAATTTTTATTTTATAACGTCTTTTTGCTTAATCTATTATCACATTGGGTTCAGTTATTAAGCGTTCCCCACATACATCACATATAAAACAATGATTATTTTCAAATTTGGGGTTAAATGGCTTTAATATTCCTTTGTTACACAAGGGGCATTTTACAGTTCCATTATTTAGTTCATTCTCTGACAAAGTTAAATTTTGAAAAATCTCCATATCCGCCTTCCTCCCATTCATATTCCGGATAATTATCTACTGCCAACTTCACCATCTTATCCCACTCTTCTTTCGTAAGGTAATCTCTTCCCGCAATGTGCATTTTCTCCATAGCAAAGCATACCGCCTCTGCATGTTGACATCCTCCAATATTATAATAGTAATGCGTCATTTCATGAATTATTGTTTGTGCTGCTATACGCTCATTCTTAGTATTTCTCAAAAAAATTCTTACTGTATTTCCAAGCTGATCTCCCCTGTTTGTATGCCTTTGAGGACTGTCTATGAGATTTATCTTCACATTGCTGCTTATAATATGTTCTATCGCTGTTTTTCCTATTGGTGAACTTTGCATCTCTTCAACTATTTGTTTCCTCGAATATTTGGCAACATCTTCCGGTACATCTAAGGTTATATGTTCAAACAATTTAGAATTATCATCTATTATATCACTCGTTTTATTCTTATTCAATTCTAAATCCGCATCGGCAACAAACTGTTTCTCCCACTCCCTATAAGTCATATCAGCCGGAACAAAATAAGTCTTTCCATCAGCTCCTCGCGCAGCCCTCTCTCCAAGATTGGAAAATTCATCATCGAAATAAGGACATGTTGTGCTGCGACAGTTGACGTGAAACGGCGGAGCCGTAACTCCTATCTGATACTGTGATACGGGAAAATGTTTGCCATCCATATCACGGCATATTTGCGAAGTGTGGGAATCCAGCGTAGCAACAATCTCAAACTGTTCAACATCCAGTTCCGCGAAGCACTCCTTCTGTGCTGCTGCACTAAAAAAGGCTTCCTCGGTCATCACAAGCCTTCCGGCATTGACCTTAGAAACCTTCATTTTCTCTGATATTGCAGTTATCGCTTTTTGCGGATCCTGACCTAAAATAATATTCTGTGTGAGCGTCTTGTGCATCTCATTTATAAGCTTTGTCTTGTTGTTCCAAATGCGCTCTGAAAAATTTTTTCCATCCACCGCCCACGGCTTACTTATCACCTTTGCAATGGTCTTATCGTCAAGTGTTGCAAAATCCCATCCGACACCGACACCTCTCTGCAGCTCAAAGGCAGTCTTATAATATCCCGATGTATAAATGTCTTTCATGGCAGTATCTATTCTGTCTAACTGATTGCCAAACAGTACCTCCAACTGCTGTTGTGTCTGAAGCTTAATCGCCTCCAATCGTGACACATGATAACGTGCCGAAGCGTTCTCAAGCTGTTTTATCCATGCCCCGCTTATGGCATTCTCTTCGCCATGCGCTATGTACTCGCTCACATCCCACCGCAGTTCTTCAAGCTCTCTGCCTGTCAGCATCTTTCTTGCATCCGTCATCGACACCATATTATTCCGTGCAAAACGATAATACCATTGAGATATTTGTTTCTCAATCTCATTCTGAGCACGGCGATATATTTTTTCAATATCCTCATAACACACTCTGGCTTTATCATGCTGCGCACGCTCAAGCTCCTCAAAGCGTTTTTTCCAATACTCACTATCCGGCTTGTCCTTGTCCGACATTACATACTCCTTACATTTTATCAGTCCTGAGTTTTCCTGATTATATATGATTTACCACACTTTTCTCTGACAATTATTTTTTCTTTTTCAAGCTGTCTTACCGCTGTTGTTATCCAGCTTCTATCAAGTTCCTTAAATTCATTATATAATATCTCCTGCACAAATTCCTTCTCTACATCTATCTTATATATAATTGCCTTTTTCAAAAGCTCTATTGAATTTAACATGTTATGATACTCATCATATTCACGGATAACACCTTTAACAAACAGAATCTCATCACCCATTTTCATAAAATTAAAATATGCTCTCCCGCATTTACCATAATCATAATAATATTTTTTCATGTTTTGAAGATACTCTAATGTCTCACTGAGTGCATCCTTATCAAGCCGCATTAATAACTTCTTGTCATGTAACTCTTCATTGGTTGCAACCTTCAACGAAGGTTCAGGTGGCAAAGTTGTTTCATCATCCAGCATCATGAATTTATCAAATAACGTCATTCTCTCATCGGTAAATTCATCATATATCACATGTCCGTATTGACACTTCTCCTGTTTTGGACAACCATCACAATTACATTTAGGATACTCTGTAGTGACCACAGCATTGATAACAGCAGATTCCTCTTTCGCACTTTGGAATTGTTGAGTTTCTTCAGCCATTAATATTTTGTCCGTCTTATTATCTAAAACTTCCATTTTTTTTATGGGTGTTGTATCTATGTGATTATTTTCTACAAGATTCTGCTTTAGCTCGTTTGTATTATTTTCTGTTTCCCTATGTAATACAGCTTTAAGGCATTTGACAGTTAAGAATCCAAAAAAAGCACTGACAGCTAAAAATAATATAAACACAACAAGTCTGCCTTCTTTGAAATCTGCAGTTTTCTCAATTACTATCAGGGCAAACAATGCGAAAAGGCTAACTATTGCAAAAATCACTGCTGCCAAACCTAGTACCATTTTTTTTACAGCTTTCATGATAATTCCTCGCTACATATAATTTTTTATAATTATACTATGGCTTATCATTATCATCAAGTGTTCCGCGCTTGTTTTCATCGCCAAGCCCGAACGGACTGTATTCCATCATTTCCGACTGTTCAGTCTTTTTCTGTGCCGTAAGACGCTCCTGCTCATCCTGTGGATCTTTTACCCACGGGTGCATTGCAATGATGGTCTTGTCTGATATGATGCCCTGCGAATTGCGGCAGTTATTTATGATGTCGGACTCATTCATAAGCATATCCCTATTAAACACCACGTCAACATCCTTCTCCTGCCCTTCAAAGCAGCCATGTCCCGTATTTTCGAAGTGGCAGTTAATAAACCAGAAGATACTGTCAAACGCAGCCTGAACCTCCGTCTCCATATCGTTGGCATCCGTATCAATATCAGAATACATTGATTGAATGTTCATCTGATTCGGTGTTCCGGACAATCTATCATCCTTCGCATCAAACCCCATTGCGTTCTCAATCAGAGCTTTCCTGAATATTTCAACTATCGCTTTATAGTTATCTGCATTCACCGTTATCTCAAGCGGCTCAACACCACCCTGCGATGTGCTGTCGCACCTTACCTTGACTGCACCATACACAGCAAGATTATGACGGAACTCGCCTAAGTTCGTACCATCATAATTCTTCAGGATAAGTATTGTATTTCTTTTATCTTCCTGCATGTTGTTTTCAAAATCCGAAAGCATTACATTAATTCCGTCCTGAAGGGTTTTAACTCTCTTTATCAGCGGTATCTCCTCTTCATTCGGCTTAATGGGCACAAGCGGTATTCTCTCCCAGTTAAACCCTATTTTGTTTCCTTCTGAATCAGATGTCATAATATACGGGATTATCCCATCATCTTCAGGTATAAGCCTGCTGCCGCTTACATCAAACAGATGTACACCATCCTCGCAGTATATCTCAGCTTTCTCAATCAGTGTTCGGCTCATGCCTCTATAAATTATCTTAGGATACAGACGTACCGCACATTCCAGTTCAGTGTGTTCAGCATCATGCCAAAATGGCAGAATCTCATGTGCGGGAAATTTCCTGAACACAAACCTGCCTTTGTCACTATAATACGGATACAGCCATGCAATACCCCCATTATAAGCTGCCTTGCCTGCCGATTTAAGCGTTTTCATAAAAACTCTGTCAAATACTTCCTTTAAAAGCTCTATGTACTGCTTGTTATTCCCGTCAAGCGTAAACGGTTTACCGAACAGATAATTAGCCTTTTGGTTCACGACCTTGGCATATTGATTATCTATTATGCGGTTGTTCGGAAGATTACTTATTTCCTGAAGCTCACCGTTTTCGCCGATTGCCATTCGCTTACGGTTGATAATGTCGTGCTCATCGTTATAGTACAAAAAGCCCTTAATCTGCATCATCCTCCGGGGCGAGTACTTCCACGCCTCTATCTCCTTCTCTATTAACTGTAAATTTAATTCCGGCTGCACAAGCCCACCCCCTTAATCAAAACTAAATGTATCGCCCTTTGAGATGTCCTCAAGAGCATATCTCATGGCATCCATGAGATGGTTGAAATCGTCTATAGGAATATTAAGCTTTTTCCCAAACTTATCTGAATCCCACTGATAATTACTTATCTCGGTAATGAAATTCACGCAACGGGGATGAATGATAATGTGATAGTCCTGTATGAAGTCAATGCCGTTGTTAATACTATCCTTACCTTTTCTGGCATCCCGTATTCCTTTCAGCCCCAGCTCCCGCAGTCGGTCTATACTCTTATGTTCCGATGAATCCGCAATTATCTTTTCCTTGGCATACCCAAGCTGCTTAATCTTGGCTGCTATGGATTCATTGCTCATGCCGGGACTATACATCTCATCGAAAACCCATATTGTCTTACTGCTTTGATCAATAAAACCACAAAACAAAGCACTTGGATCATTAGTGTAACCAAAGTCCAAGCCAAACACTGAACGCACACCAGGGATATTTCTCACATCGTCCAAACTGAATGCTTTTTCTTCCCAGTTCTCGTAAACAAGTCCATCTACGATGCCCCATTCACCACAGCCCGCAACCATGTAACGTCTCGGGTTCTGCTTCTTCATAGTCTCAAAGACTTTCAAATCCGCAGCATCGAGCCACTCATTACATGTGTAGTTGGTAGTCATGGCGAGCGTCTCATCATCCAGATTATCAAAGAACCTCTTCTTTATCCAGTGATGCTCATTCCACGGGTTTAAGGTAAGCGTGATCTGTTTAAACAGCCCTGAGCCCTCCGGGACAGCCCCTCGAATTGACTCATCGAGCATGTCAAAGTCCGCCTCAGAACTTATCTCGTAGGCTTCCTCTGTCCATAACCAGCACAAACATCCAATGTCAACTGTTATTGATGTAACCTTCAGTGGATCATCGAGTCCCCTGAAGTAAATCTTTTGACCTGTCGGCTTGTATGTCATTTCAAGCGGTGATTCTTTGATTTCCCAAAAGGCATCAACGCCAAGGCGGTGAATCGCCCATTTAAGTTCGGTGAAGCATGAGTCCTTCAATGTACGGAATGTTTTACGCACCACAAGCGTGTTAGCCTGTGGGTACTTCATCATGTTGACTATGTACCAAAGAGCAGTTGTTTTCGACTTTTTCGATGCTCGACTGCCCTTGCATACCCTGTAGCGTCCTTTCCAACGCCAAAAGGTTCCGTAACCTTTACCGACCAATTCGGGCAGACTTACATTCCTGCATCTGCCCTTCTTATTCTGTTTTTTCTTATATTCGTCCGGATAAAGCAGATACTTCATGTATCCGAACACATACTGTGATGATATGCTTTTATTTATCAGCACTCACCACCTAATCTTCCAGCTCAGATTCACCTGATATCACAACAGGTATCGTCACATTCACATCCATCTTGTCATCAAACATTCCAAGATGTTTTCCCAGCATTTCAAGTGCTTTAAGCTTTGACGCAAGCTTAACTTCCCTCTCTACGCTTACACCTGTGACACTTTCTGCCCGCTTATACTTAACAGACTCAACACACGCTACATCATCAGCCGATGCTGATTCCTTGATTTTCCCGTTTTCGTCTACCACGTCAGTTATCTTCACAAAAGCTATTCTTGCTATTTCAAGAACAACTCTGTCCTGACTAATACCTATGCGCTTAGAGCGTTCTGCCATCGCCACTGCAATAGCTTTTTGAATACTAAGTTTTGTTAAGTTCTGGCTGCCCTGTACATTGGCTGTTTTTGGTGAATATCCCGCACGGATGGCGGCTTGCGTTGCATTCAGGTCAATCAGATATTCCTCGACAAATCGCTTCTGTTTTTCTGTCATTTTGCCATCCGGCACCTCCCTCCAACAAAAAAACCAAGGATTTTGCTCCTTGGTTCTAATCTGATGTTATCATAATAACACTTTTGAGTGTGTCATTCCATGTCATCTTTAACTTTTTTATATTTTTTACTCTATTTGGACGGGATTTTAAAATGCTCAAGTGCTCTCGAATGTATTCTGTGTATCTGTTTCCAGCTTATATCAAGTTCAAGGCATATTTCATCCCACTTTTTCAATAAGATATAACGATATACCAGCACATTTTTCTCGTCCGAATTATCAAGCCGCTCTATTGCATCCTTTATCTCTGTTAATATCTTTAACCTGAGATAGCGCTTTTTAAGGTAACGCTTCCTAATTGTTTCTTCGCGTATGATTCTGTCTGATAAATCCTTATGTTCATGGCTCCCTCCTCCCCCTTCACCCCCTATGCTGTATGACGGATAAAAAGCAGCCATTGCTTCCCTGTATAATAGTTCCTCACGCTCCATATCCTTCTTGGCTTCACTATACTGCCAAAGATAAGCTTTCTTTTCCTCATTGGCTTCCTGCCTATTGCTTATATTCAAAATACCAACTCCTCCCACTGAAAGCCGAACATACAAGGCTCTATGTCTTGTATATTCGGCTTTGCTTCTACATGTATCATACCACAGAACATACGTTTTGTCGATTGTCAATGCTACATCTAAGCTATTTTTTTAATTCTCCGGTACGGCAACATTTCCATGCTATGTAAACGGAAGTCCTTCGTCGTCCACACCATCAGGTAAATTCATGAAGCCATCACCAACACTCGTCTTGGCTGATGGTCTGCCAATAAGTCCCTGCCCTGCTGCCTTGCTCTCGCAAAACTCCTGTTCCTCAATCATAATGTCTGTAGTATATACTTTCTGTCCATCCCTGTTAGTGTAACTTCCCGTCTGGATTCTTCCAGTGACAAGCACCTTCGTTCCTTGATGCAGATACTTCTCCGCAAACTCGGCGGCGCGGTCGAATGCGACACAGGATATAAAATCCGCCGTCTGGTCGTTTCCGTCTCTCTTTGCTCTGCGGTCAACTGCAAGGGTATATCTTGCCACTGTTATCTGCCTGTCGGCTGTGTTGCTTACTCTCACGTCCGGATCGCGTGTGAGGCGGCCCATTAAGATTACTTTATTCATGCTGTGTCTCCTCGCTTTCTTCTTTCGGCTTTTCGCACCGTTCAAATTCTATTATCCACACCCAAGGATTCGCATTCCATCCGTAGCGGTCAAGGTCGGAGTTCTTGATGGTGGCGTTCCAAAGTTTTTCCCATTCCCTCATCACTTCATCACATTGACTGCACTGCTCTTCTGTCCCATAACAGCACTGCGAACCGCTTTCTCCGTATGTATTAAGACAATCCCAACAATCAGGATAAGCCCCCTCTTTTATCACATCAACCGGCTTCATCTCCTGCAGCCGCTCCACTCTCACATCCATAACTTTAAGCCAGATGCGTGCGGCTTCTTTCGGCATGTGGATGGATGGGTGCCACTTTGTAATATCTGCGATGTCATTTTTCTGCCAATCTTCGTAGTAATAATACCCATTTGGTGCTTTTTTCCATGTTTCCCGAACATACAGGATATCGCCCGGCTGATATGGCGGAATACATAACTTGCTGATAATCTGCTTGTCATCCACATCTGGATTTTCTCTGTTATACGGACTATTCAGTATCGCTCCAACATCATGTTTCACAATCCGTCTGGTACAACTCTTTCTTCCATCCAGAATTTCCCGAACCATTTTCATGTTGAATAAAATCGGTTTAATTGCCATCTATTCCACCTGCCTTTACAATTTCGATTGCTTTGTCGTACGCAATCAACATACCTAATTCCTTTGGTTTATCGTTAATTATGTCGTCTAGCACTCTGTTCACAGGTACACGGCTTTTTAAATCTTCCAGTTGTTCCACAACCTTATCCACATCGTAGGCGGCCGGCTGTTCATCAATATACCGAAATATCTGATTGTGTTCTGTTGTATAATTATATTCCAGTAATTTTTTTTTCAATTCATCTGCATCAATCAGTCTCATTGTCTGCCCTCCTGCTGATAAGAGTCTGCATAGAATCATAAAAGCCTAATTTACTCAAAATTAAGTCTGGTAGAAACACCAAGATAACTATGCATATAATATTTTCTATTAACCTCATCCATTTTCCTCCATAATTTATAGCCATTTTACAGTCCATTTACTATTCTCCTTCGTCTGTATTCACTCTTTCTGTTTTCACAGCCTTATAGTAAAATGTCTTGGGGCATATTCCGCACAATGCTGCTGCCTCGTTCATTGATATAAGACCTTTCCGCCAATCATCGCGAATCTGCTCAAAATTATCCGGCAGCGGAATGGACGGTCTGCCGAATCGCACTCCCCTTGATTTCGCTGCTGCAATGCCCTCCGCCTGCCTTTGTTTAATATTAGCTCGTTCATTCTCAGCCACATAACTAAGTAGTGCCAGAACAATATCACTTATTTCAAAATCGATTCAATTTAGTCATTTTTGTGTATGATGACTAAATTGAATTTATTTAACTGACATATTTTCGATGTCCCTGCTCCAGCTCTTTTTCGGAGATGTCAAGATATATCTGCGTGGTCTCAATGCTCTCATGTCCTAGAAGTCTAGATACCTGTTCGATAGGCATTCCTCGTCTGAGTGCATAGGTAGCTCCAGTACGTCTGAAACGATGCGGGTGTGTTTTATCAACATTAGCCTTTCTGCCTAATTTTCGGATTGCCGATTCAACAGACCCGGCATCGACGCAACCTTCGCCTATGAGTTCCGGTACTTTCCACCATTGATACGGCTTTACTCCCGCCTTTTTGCATAATTCTGAAAAACATTCTTTGTCATTAACTCCTATTGCGCATTTCGGAAACAGCCATTCACTTTTGTCCTTCCTTTCTGCGAGATACTTAGTCAAATATAAGTGTGCTCTGGCATTTATGTAGCAGATTCGGTCTTTCTGACCTTTGCCATGCACGATGACGGAATTGCCATCTTCGGCAAAGTCGTTAATTTTCATGCCCGTCAATTCCGACACTCGACACCATGTTGATAATAACAGTTCTAGAATAAGCTTCAGGCGGATGTCATCATCACGAATTGACATTCTTAACTGTTCAATCTGCATTTCGGTAAACGCCGATTTTCTTGTCTTTGGCTGCTTAATATTGTCCACCTTGTTCATTGGATTCCGGGTAATGTGCTCTTCTCTCTGCATCCACGCATAAAATGAACTTATTGGTCTGAGGAGATTGCCTAAATAGCACTTGCTTGCTCCATCCCGTACCTCTTTGACCGCGAGAAACAACTTAATGTCATCCGCCGTCACTTCCGCCGGAAGCTTTTTACACTCGGTGAAAAACATCCGCAAAGTATCATTGTACTGCCGTAATGTTCTTTCAGTTCGTCCGGCGACTCGTTTATTCAAGAGAAACAGATTAATATATTTGTCGGCTGATTCATCGTTGACAGCCGCTACCTCTGTTGTTCTGGCAGTTATTTCATACGGATTCATGATCAGAAACAGTTTCGACTTCACCTCTTCAACTGGAATCCCATACACTGTCATTAGGTTGAGGATTTTATCCATCAATTCGTCTCTCATATCAACGCACCTCTTCTCCGCGGTGTTTCAAGGATGTTCTCTTTCGGGACGCGTGCATTTTGCAGGCTGTCGCCTTGAATGCAGACCGCACTAAGCCCGTTAAGACTTAACTGTATGTATGTCATATAGACCGAATTCCAGTCGAGATCCTGCGCAACAATGTCCATCTGCATCTGTGCATTTCCTCCGGCTTCATTTATTTTCTTTGCTACTGCAAGTATCATCCCGCCACCACCGCAGCTCGGTTCATTTATTATTATTTTTTCACCGCTCTTAATCTTATCTACTGCAAGATTGGCTGTAAGATATGATAAGTGATAGGGTGTGAAGAATTGCCCCGTCCCCTTATTCCCGCAACCTGAAATCATATAAATTTCGCCAAGTGCATCATACGGACCCGTAGTTTCATATAACTCAACAAGCATTGCCGATAACTCCGAAAATTTTCTCAGTTGCTCAGGTGTATACTTCGAGGCTATATCAAGGTATGCCCTTTCACGCTTCTCCCACACTTTATTCTTTTGAATTTCAAGCGCGTTGCTTATTGATATTGCGCACATTTTAACCCAGTCCGAAAATATCACATACGGTGTAAAGCTGCCTGACAGTGCATTTATTTCCTGCGCAATTTTCATGATTGCCGTTTTACCTGATTGTTCAGCCATATTCTCACCTCTGAGTATCAATGATACTCCTTCCCATTACTTTTATTCTTTAAGGTTATTCGTCCTACCATTTCATATCCGGCAAGGTCAATTATCTGCTTTAACACGGTAACAAGGTTCGTTACTTCCGGATTATATTCCGTATGTTCTTTTCATACTGCTGCTCTATACGGCTGTGGTAAAGGCTGCCATGCGTTTACATACATATCCTGACTTATACATGTCTCATCCTCATCACCTATGTAAAAATTTCCGCCTGCATCATTGTTTCCCTCATATCTTCCAATAGCCGGGACAGAAAAATTACTGAACGACAGCAGTATGTACTCATCATTTGACGGTAAGCGCTGCTCTACCGGAATCCACTGCCGGTTGTTATACTCATTGTCCTTATAAACATGGTACTTTGCATCGCATAAAGCCAACATCTCCTCTTCTGTCACCTTCGCTGAAAATTTTTTATCTAAAATTATCTTGGTTTGTAAACTGTCTAAATTCTCAATAGTTTCCATTTTTGCTCCTTTAATTTTTTTTAAGAAATTATTTATCTAAGTTTTATTGTTTCTGCCTTTCTAAATGCTATTATAAAAATAAAACTTTTAAGGAGGTAGCCATGATGTTTTATATATTTTTGGGTGCTATGGTAGGCGGATTATTAGCACTTGCTACACCAGTCAGAAGATAACAAAACACTAACAATATCTACACCATGTCTTTTGTGTCAGAACCCGCTCTTGTGTCGGATTCTGACACAAATTTCTCTACAAACTTCTAGTTCTTCTTACTCTGCGCTATGGTGACTTTAGTTTTTCCCGTCATTATTCCCCATATTGCCTTCTTCAGCTCTTCTGCTGCTTCATGCTCTATGTACCCGCTGTCCTCACAGCATTCTACATATCCGATCAGCTTACTGCCCTCGAATGCCATTTCATTTCTGTCCATACCATCAAATTCATGTATCTTAAGTACAATCTTATCCATGCATGCCTCTGCTGCCGTTCCGCATTCCGCCTCTACACAAACATCTTTAATTTCCATATTCTCAATCTCCTTCTCCATTAATTTCTTCTCGCACTCTCAAAAGCAAATCCATCCCATTCACGGTCATAACGCTTGTTCCTGAGTCCGTACTTCTTGATACGGTCATAAATGTTTGCCTTAGTAAGTCCCATTATGTCAGCTATCTCTTTTACCGTCTTTCCTTCCGTCACATACAGTTTTCTAAGCAGCTTTTCCTCCTCATCGGGCGGAAGTGTGCTTTTGCTCGCCTTAGAACCCTTGACATCCTGGGTGGCAACCGTCACCTCATGAGCTGCTGCCTCGTTGTCCGTCAACTTATTAGCCACCTTATCCGTATCTCCTGCCTCGGATAAACTCTCCTGTTCAGGCGCACACTTATTATCCATATTCGGTGTGACATCCAACGGAGCCGTGATTATCACCGGCTTACTGCACATAGCATTAAGCTCTGCCGCCTCCCTATCCATGCAGTTTTTAACCACTGTGTGAATATATGTCATGATGTCAGCTATTCTGTCATCATCAAGTGCCGAGTGCAGATCAAGCAGCTCATCCTTCCCCCTGCCTATGAACACCTCCGCTCCTTCAAGAGCTTTGAGAGCTGCCTCACAGCTCTCAATATGTCCCATTTTCCCATATATCTCCTGTACCGCTTCATTAGCTCTCGCAATGATTTCACTTGTTTCCATCATGGTTCTCATCCTCCCTCATATATTCCTCACTCATTATTGTCATACCCACATTTGCCGACATCCTGTCACTGTCTGCCTTAAAGACTTCCGGATGCAGCCTGTATTCAACCACCTTATGATTAAACTCCCTGAGATATTTTTTCATCACGCTTGGCGGGAGCTTAATTGCCTCGCTGAGCGTGACGGCTGAAGCTGTGGCAACATACATGAGTTCATCCTTACATCGTCCCCTTGTAACTGCAACGAGGTCATTGTAGTTCACATTCATCGGGCAGCGATTGGCTCCCCGGAACACGATCTCCTTTTCGAGTTCTGCCATTCCCTTCTCTTTTGCTATCTTTGCGGCAAATGCCATACCTTCAAGGTATATTCTTTCCTCCTTAGATGACCTTCCCATCGCATTTATCCTCCTCTTCTGTATCTATGCTGTTTACGGATACCTCGTATGCCATGCGTGTCTCCGTGACATCCTCCGCTATCTGTTTCCTGTACTCTCGGCTCTGTATACGTCCGACAACCCTTATCCTGCTGCCAACAGACAGCATTGATGCAAACCCGGCGTTCCTGCCCCATACCACACACGGAATATAGTCGGACTTACCATAAGCCCTGTTGACCGCAACATGAACATCCGCTATTTCTCTTCCAGCCGGAGTTTTTCTGTAAACAGGAGGCTTGCAGATATAACCGTCAAGCTCAATGCTGTTTTCACAGCGATATGCAGCATATTCTTCGTTGTTGGCATATCTGCAAATACTGTCAGCCATAACATACAACATAAGTCTGTGCTTTTCTTCTGACATCCATTTGTTATACGAGCGGAACTCACCCTCAATCCTTACATACTCACCAACTCCCACGTCCGAATTAAGTGTACGCTCTGATGCCATAATTTTAATCTCATCATGGTTGCCGCTGAGTCTCTCAACCATAAGCGTCATAACAATAAATTTTTCACCATATGCTTCATGGTCAGGTCTGCGGTCTAATATAAGACCGTTTAAGATCACATGATTATTCTCCATTAACATTTTTCTTCCTCCCGTTATAAATAATTTTTCCTGTCGTTTTTATAAAGTTCCGCTTCCAGCATATTCAGGTGTACCGCGTCAAGCTCACACACTCGCACCAGATGCCCTTCAAGCATCAAAAGAAGCCGTTCCCATTCGTGTCTGTTCGCCACTTCCCTGCCTGATGCTGTTCTCCAGCTATTTTTCTGCCAGCCCTGCGTCCAGTCATTAGCAAAGGCACCCAACAGATGTTTGTTTGACGTGTGGATATTAAGTACACATTTCCTGTTAAAGCGTCCCAGTGCCTCAATAAGCGCAATAAGCTCCGCCTGATTCGCCGTAGAGTCAGTCACGGTTCCTACATCCTTAATGCTGCCTTTAACTTTTGGCTGTGCCATCTCAATAGCGTATATGTATGACGCGTTTTTCTTACGTCCCGGTCCCTTTATGTCATTGAGAATGTATATATTAACTTCCTGCATGGCTTTCCTCCCGTCCGGAATCCGCAATCAGCTCACATCCGAGTACGCAGTAACCGTCCTCAAGCCCCGTGTAATCCTCCAATATGTAAGTGATGCGCTTGCGGCAGTACTGCCCTGTATAAGCCCCTTTGTCATACTCCTGCAACTTAATGATGTCTCCCACTCTGTAATCCCTGTCATTCTTCATGAGTTCAAAGTTTTTCTTTCCCGCTGCCGCGTCTGCATAAAAAGTAGCTCCAATCTTAATTTCATGCTCCTTTGGCTGTTCCGGCGAATCAGACGGAAGATGCTGTATCCTGCATTCATCAGCCTGCTGCCTGAGCTTCTCTCTTGTCTGACGGTCAATCTCAGCCTGCTCCTCATCATACTTCTGCTCAGGTGTTTTCTCCGCCTCGGCTTTATTGACATACATATCACAACTAAGACATGTCGATGTCTTAACATCACAATCCGCATAATGCTTACATCCGTAACACAAAGATGTGATGCTTTCCGGATGCGCTTCCATGTACCCGTCATCCCGTACATTTTCATCCGTATCGTCATTATGCGCTTCGCATACAGCATCCACTTCCGAATTTTCCGGTTCAACGCTGTCCATTCCTGGCAGTCCGCCATCCGGAGCAATCGCAAGCTGTCCATCAATCTGTCCTGCTGCCTGTATTTTCTCCTGCTGCATCTTGATTTCGCGAACTTCTTTATACGTCAGCCCGTAAGCTCGGTATTGCTCAAGCAGCTGCCTCTGTGCTTCATCGGTCATACCGCTTATCTCGTATGCTGCTGAAAATGTGAGGCGACCTTCCTTAAGCTCATCAGTAAACTCAGGAAGCAGTTTACGGTTAATGCTTTCTATCTGTCCCACCTTGCTTGCCGGCATCCTGAGCATATCCGCTATGACATCCCTGAGCCTTCCGCTGTCAAGCTTATATCCTTTAAGCGTCTGCCCGCTCTCCTTCATCCGCTGTAATGTTTCTTTGAGCTGCCGTTCCTCTTCAAGAATATCCGTCACTGTCTTATTCCTGTATGCGTTGGCTGCAATCAGTCGGAGTTTTTCCTCATCGTCTGATGCCGGAGTCTGAATCTGACATGTGGCAACCTCAAATTCAGTATGTCCCTGCTCAACAAGCAGCTTTAATGCTCTCCATCTTCTCTCTCCTGCCGTTATCCTGTAATCTCCGCGCTCACATGGTGCGTAAACAACTTCCAGATTCTCAATAAGTCCGAACACATAAATGTCCTGCGCAAGCTTCTCAATGTCCGGCATGCTGTAAAAGTTGGCATCATTACTGTACATCCTGTTGATGCTTATATCCTTTGTACGGAAACGCGCCTTAGGCGTGTCGTCCGTAGCTGCTGCCGCCGCATTTTTATTGAGCTGGTCAAATACGTTCCACGCCATCCTTATTCCTCCTCCCTTATAATCTCATCCACAACCGCCCTGTAATCCTGTGTAACAACGCTGTTCTTAGCAAAAGCCGGAAGCGGTACATGTGCTATGGTTGATTTCTCTGCCATGACTGAGCGTCTTATTGCTGTCTCAAAGCATTCATGCCCCGAAGTCGTTCTGAGCCACTGTTCAATCTGTGCCGTCGTCCGGTTTCCCTGGCGCATTGTCATGAGCACTCGCATTTTTATGCGCGGATTAATTCCCCTGAATGAATCAAGCTGTACGCTCATATTGTCGGCTGCCTCTACCTCAAAGCCTCCTATCTTGACCGGAACTATCACAAGGTCTGTGGCTGCAAGCACATTTGTGACCGTCATGTCCATAAGGAGCCCGCAGTCCACTATGCAGTAATCATACGCTTCCTTAGCTTCCGCAATCGCTAGGGCAAACCTTAATATCTGGTCTGCGCTCTCATTTGTAAGAAGCTGCATATTGGTTCTCATTAAGTATCCGTTAGCCGGAATAATATCGATATGCTGATATGGCGTCGTCTGTACAAGCTCCTCGGTCGAGTATGCTCCTCCTGCTGCCCTGTGGTTCTCAAGCAGCTCCGGAGTCCCTCGCCCGTCCGGCTCATACCTGCCATACAGCATGGATATGTTTCCCTGTTGGTCAGCATCCACGACAAGCACTCTCTTCTCATGCTCAACACCCAAGATATAAGCGACTGATGCTGCGGTCATTGTCTTGCCTATACCGCCCTTCTGATTCATTACCGAAATGATTTTCATATTGTACTTTCCTCCTGTTTATCTTTTATCCTGCTATGCTCTGTTTTTTACAAAATAACTGCGCGGCAGGTACGTTCTGAAATCGTGTATCTGTGTAGGGTTTCCACGCCTGTTCTGCTCAATTTCTTCCTGCATGGCTTTCTCCGACACCCATGCAATCTGTTCTTTTTCAAATAATCCGCGAATCGGCTTGCCGTCATCGGGCTGAGTGCCAAACAGTTCGGCTCGTTTATCGCCCGAAAGCTCTATGTACGAGGCGACCGCACTCACCTTATGATAGAGATTAATAGCCTTTACATACTGGTGCTCTCGTGTTAATCTCCTGAACTCCACCGCGGACACGCGCATTTTATTCATTATCTGCTCCTCTGTCATACGCATCACCTCCCGCACGGAAGCCTGTCATCCTTCCAAATACTGTTGTTAGGCTTGGACATTACTGTCTTTGCACTCTCTTCCATGAGGTCATACATCTCAAAACCGGTGAGACTTAAGTATTCCTCGATTACCGTTACAGCCTGTGCCGCTGAATAGCACACTGCAACGTAATAGTCACCTTCCTTCATGTCACGAAGAAACTCTCTCTGTGTCTCCTGTAATCTGCCATCACCATACTTCATTTCGAGATAAAGCCCGTGGTACATACCTCTTGCGCACGGCAGAAACAGATCAGCCACGCCCGAACGCACTCCCATCTGCTTAAGCTTCACAGCCTCAGCCTTATTCCTGCTGCCTCCGTTTGGTATATGATGCAGCCATCTGAGCTCCGGATATCTCACTTCGTTCCAGTCAGCCCATGCAATAACATTAATCTGCTCCGTGTCCTCGCTTCTCAGCGCATTTCTTAAATTCATTCCCGTTTTATCTCCTTTCTGCCTTTGCCGCGTTCCGGCGGTCGGCTCAGCCTTGCCGATATATAAAAACGACCGTTAAATGTGTTATATCTGACCTCATAGCTGTACAGCTTATAGCCCTGTGCCTCATACCACTTTTTAAGCTTGTCCTCCATCGGTATACGTCCCGTGACAACCTCATCAACATCACGCTGCTTAAATTTATAATGGTTCTTGTCCACCCTCGGCTTTCGCAAGCCCTTACTTGACTTCCATGCTTTCTGATACTTACCACCTTTATTTCTTTTTTCTTTGGTGATGTAATTCGCCATTCCTGACAGACCGTTCTCGTCCTTTTCAAGACGACGCACCTGATTGCGACCACCCAAATGCCATGCCGCTTCGACCGTATCAAGCTCCATATCGCCGTCAAGCACAATGTGATGATGCCATCTGCCATTATCACTGCATTCAGTCACATACACATACCTAAGCTTTAGCTGCTTTCTCTTTTTCCTGATTCTGTTTAGCCGTCTTATATAATTGGTCATGTTCTTCTGTGCCTGTTCCATCCCGTCAGGCATGTTACCGGGTGAATAGGTGAGCGTAGCCCATATATCACTGGTGTCGAAATTCTCACTGATAAGCCGTTCACACTCCTTACGGCTGTTCTTCTCATTGAGATTCTTTTGGGCTTGTCTGCGCTTGATTCTCCACTCCTTCGGAATCTCTCCCTGCTGACCGCGGGCAAACTCAGGATATATCTCCACCTCAAGCTGATCTCCTGCTCTTATCTCTTTTGTGGCATATATCGATTTAACTTTACCCTCTTCAAGCATCCTTCGGAGATTGGCTTCCTCGAGGCTGTGAAGCTGTTTATTATATGCTGCCTCATAGTCATACTCTATGTACTTTTTATTTCTCCTCATTAAACTGCTGCCCTCTGAATTAATATTGTGAATATTAACAGTGTGGTTGATTTGTTAATATCAATTACAAGGACGAAAAAGTGATGAAAATCCTCTATTTTATTGACTTTTTTCGAGGTATGCACTATAATGATAGTGGTTATGTTGACCACTTCATTTAGTGGTGGCTGCACCCGGTAAGCGCCTACTTATCCGGGTGCTTTTCTTTTGCCGTAAAAACCTTTCTCATGCCGGTATCATCATCCTTCCGCTTCAAAAAACGTAAGCCACTCATAAACCTGCTCTATGTACTCATTACCCTCATAATCCGGGTTGCCTGAGTTATACTGCTTCAGAGCTCTGTCAAGGCTCCCGTCATTCTCGTCGATAAATCCAAGCAGTATCATGATTCCGAGCTCCACATTATCAAGAGGCTTGTCCACACTCAATCCGGTCTCTGTAATCAGCTCACCATACCACCGAGGCTGTATCTGCATCAGTCCTATCGACGCGCCTCCGTCGCCAACCGTGTCCACCCTACCGGAGCTCTCGGTCATAATCACCGCAAGGACAAGTTCGAACGACACCTCGTACCTCTCGGAAAGCTCGCGGATATCCTGCTGAAGCTCCGCCGAGAGCGGTATGTCATATAGTTGCACCGGTGCAACCTGCTCTTCATCAACCGTTATCATTTCAGGGTGAAACGTCTCATTCTCATGCTTTGGCGTTTCATTTTGTGCTGAAAACGTCTCAAGTTCATAAGAAACCGTATCAACAGGCATGATGTACGGTACAGGCTCCGCCATGATCCGATAGCAGCCCCCGGCACCCACCGTTATGGCAAATGCCGTAAGTGCTATCGCCTTACCATAAAAAAATATTTTGCATTTTCTCATACTGTACCTTTCAACGACACTATTTCCGTCGCGTATGTTATCAGTCGTCTCACCGGAGATTTTGACATCCTATAATATGCCTGAGGATATTTCTCTCTCGGCAATACGTTACCGCACATAAGAGCCTCAAGCTCCTCAAGCGAACTAATCTGTGCTGTCCAACCCATTTGTACCTCCTATGCCCCTGCTGCCGTGTTCTCATCTTTTAACTTTGTATTTCTCTTACTAAGAATAAGATCAGCCACCAGTCGATACACTGCCGCTGTCTCACCACTATTCGGTACAACATATCCTTCTATGCTGTCCACCTCCCGTCCATCTGCTAATATGTGATGAACTTTAACATTACTGCTTACCGCTTCACTCATATTCCTCTCTCCTTCTTGTTTGAAAAGTGTTAATTATCACATGGAATATAACCAGCCCGCCAAAACCGCCTATATTCTTTTCTGCTCATTGCTTATCCTCTCATGCCGACCTCTTCGGCTCCTGCTCTGCCTGCTTGCTCTTAACAAAAGCGATTCCCTCGCTGAACGATAAGAGTTTTTCCTGCTCCAGCTCCGAGAGCATCGGAATTGTCTTGGCAAATGTATCAAGTATGTTTCTCTCTGTTTCTGACATATCTATCACCTCTCTTTCTTGTTTGTCTTCTTAATTTTTATAATTTGAATCTTTAATCCTGTCTAAATTGATATACCTACGGGTTTCCGTCCTTCAAAAACCGCTGCTGCAAGTGCCTTGGCTCAGACTCCATCTAAAAAGGGAAAATAACCTGTGAGGTAAAAACTTGGTGCAGAGCAGTAGCAATGCTCTGCACTTTGTTTTCATCCTCGTTGAGTTCATATAACCCTAATAAATCGAATACCGCATGGAGTATCTCATGCATTAATGTCTGCTCTTTGGCACTCTGAGGCAAATTCTTATCAATACGTATTTTATTTGACATAAAATCAATCTCGCCTTTACAAAGCTCCTCTTTGCGTACTACCTCTACCTCTTCAACAGTGTAAATAACACCCATTATATTTATTTCCGTCATCACACCCTCCTCACCTCCCTTGTTTAATCGCCTACGTTGTGCTATCCTTTCCTTACAGGCTCCCGCCAGAGCCGAGTAGATTAAGAAAGGAGAGCACATATGATTTCTTTATCCTCTTTTAGCCGTCAATTATTACAAGAAGCCTATGATCACTACCAAAAGACCAACGATTCAGAGTTTGTGATTCTTCCAAAAAATCCATACTATCTTATTCATGTTCTCAATTCTGTTGAAACCTTAAAGGATCATGGCTTTATTGACAACATCACTAGCAATCTCTTAAATGCAGATTCTATAAACATTGTTCCTACTGAACATATGTCATTCTGTATCACCAGAGCCGGGATTGAATATTGTCGCTTCCAAAGGGATGGTTAATGTAATTTCATAATTCATCCTTTTAACATTTAGCTTAACGGAAAGGTACGGATCAAAGTCTGTGCCTTTTCGTATTTCTTTTCCAATCTCTTCATGTAACTTTAAGAACAAACTTTCGCCCTCATTTTTTTCATTGCAAATTTCTATAATATCCCTCACCGCTCTCACCTCCTCTCACGCTGTCTTATTCCCCGCCATCTTCGCCATCTGCATTCCGATTAGAATTCCTCTGACCTCTCGCTTCTCTGCCGGCTCAAGATTCTTTATTAACGTCATGAACTCAGCAGCGTCATCTGTCTGCTCCTTGATGAAATCAGCTCCGGACTGCACGATAGTTTCTCTCTCATTATTATCTGCTGTCATACGCTCCCTCCTTCCTACTTATGCTTTCTCATAAAATTAACAATGCTTATAATTAACACCACATACATGACAATCTGAATAATATCCAGTGCCACTCTCACTGCTTCCATATCACTCACTCCTTTCCGCATTAATTTATATTTGACAATGAGCTCGCAAAGCTTTATCCTTTTAAAAGGGGAGGAAAACCTCCCCAGCGGCTTAATTTAAAAGACTTGCGATTAAATCTACAAGCTTTTCAATTAAACCAATTATGGCTGTGATGAGAAGAACATTTGCGAGGTGCTGCTTCTCATCACTTTTTTTGCGCTTTTTCGGCTTACTCATTGGTATTGACCTCCTTTCTTGTTAACTGTAATTACATTGTAATTATTTCAATTAACTTTGTCAATAGTATTTTGTTAATTCAATTAACTTTTTTTTATTGACTTAAAGTTACAAGACTGTTATTATAAGAACAAAAGGAGGCGAGACAGATGAAGAAAAGTAAAATAATTCTCGATATATTAAAAATAGTAATTGACATTGTATTAATCGTTCTTCTCATTAAAAATTTAAAAAGCGATAACGAGGAGGTGAATGAATAATTGAATGAGAGAATTAAAGAGTTGAGAAAGGCTCTAGGACTCACGCTTGATAAGTTCGGTGAACGACTTGGCGTTTCTAAAGTCGCTATAAGTCTAATTGAAAACGGTAAGAACTCTCTCACCGACCAGATGTTCAAATCCATCTGCCGTGAGTTCAACGTCCGAGAGGAATGGCTTAGGACGGGAGAAGAGCCTATGTTCATTCAAATGAGCCGTGATGAAGAGATTGCTTCTTTTATTAATTCTATACAGCAAGGATGCACTGACTCATTTAAAAAGAGATTTATTAAGGTGCTTGCCTCACTTGATGAATCCGATTGGAAATTTATCGAGGAGAAAGCCATTGAGTTATGCCAGCCGTACATAGATGCTGCTGCCTCATCATCATCTGACACAGGTTCCGGCTCCGGTACTGCCCCTGTCACCATCCGTGCGGCTCACATGAACCCCGGAGCTACCAGGGAACAGATTGCGGCGGATAATGCGATGATGGAGAGCGATGATTTTTAAGATATATAAACATTACTCAGCATTTTCAAATGTATTTTCAATTACATTTTAATTTAGCCCTGCTTTTGCCTTGCGTATAAATTATACGCAAAATAGTTATTGACATGCGTATTGTTTATGCGTATAATAATGACTGTAAGGAGGATGAGTCATGACAGCACGAGAGATACTAAAAATACTCCACAAAGACGGCTGGTATGATGTGGATCAGGAAGGCTCTCATCTACAGCTTAAACACCCTACAAAGCCCGGAAAGGTAACACTTCCAATGCATGGTAAGAAGGACATCCCACCGGGCACACTCAATAACATTTTAAAGCAGGCAGGGCTTAAATAGCCCCAATGCCTGTCTTGTCCAATAGAAAGGAGCAGGTATTATGTTAAACTTAACCTATTTAGCTGTATTAGAACCGGGAGAAGACGGAAGCTACGGAATTTCATTCCCTGACCTTCCAGGCTGTTTCAGCTTTGCGGATAATCTTGCCGATGCAGAACAGATGGCGGCCGAAGCAGCTGAGCTTCATGTATATGGCATGGAAAAGGACGGTGAAGCTATTCCGGAACCATCAACTTCACTTCCACCGGAGGTTACCGCAGGAATGGTTGTTATGCCGGTTACAATTCACCCTGATATGTACCGCCTGAAGCGTGATAACGAGCGTGTCAAGACCAACACAACTCTCCCTGCATGGCTCAAGAGAATAGCCGAGGAGCAGAAGGTTAACTATTCACGTTTGTTAGAGACGGCTCTGCTTGATTATTTACAGATACCCAAGGCGAACAGATAATTTTATTTATACAAGTGAGTGATTTTATTGAACTACGAAGATTTATTAAATGAATACGCTGACGAAGATTTGATTATAAAAGAAAAGCCACTGCAATCTAGCAACGGCAGAATTTATAATAACCGAATCGCAATCCGGCATGACATGTCCACTGTAAATAAAACCTGCACACTGGCCGAGGAGCTCGGTCACTACTACACCACCACCGGGGACATCATTGACCAGGAGGACACCAGCAATCGCAAGCAGGAACACCGTGCGAGAATGTGGGCTTACGGCAAGCTCCTTCCTCTGCAGCTCTTCATTTTGGCATTTAAACACGGATGCCGCGGTATACATGAGACGGCAGAGTTCCTTGAAGTGTCCGAGGAGTTTTTAAGAGAATGTGTCAATGCTTATTATAACAAGTATGGTCCTTACCTTGAATTTAACGGATATCTGCTTATGTTCTCGGAAGCTGGACTTAATATATCAAAAACAATTTCATAAAAGGAAAGCCCGCAACGGCTATTGGCGTAGCGGCTGCGGGCTGATTCCATGTGATGTGTAATAAAACACCTTCAAACGAATTTATTATACATCGCATGGCTCCAAAACACAAGTAAATATTGGGGCTATTTTTATGCCCTTTTTTAGGAGGAAATGCGATGAGACGTGTTGTAATTTATGTAAGAGTTTCTACACAGGAGCAAGCCACAGAGGGTTACTCTATCGGTGAACAGCTTGAACGGCTGCGACTCTATTGTCAGGCTCACGGCTGGATACTCGTTGAAGAGTATGTTGACCCCGGATATTCAGGTGCTAACCTTGACCGGCCTGCAATCAGCAAGCTGATATCCGATATCGGAAGCGGAACATTCGACACCGTCTTGGTATACAAGCTTGACCGTTTATCACGCTCTCAAAAGGATACCATGCATCTGATTGAGGATGTATTCATGGCAAATAACATTGATTTTATTTCAATGAGTGAAAACTTTGACACAAGCACTCCTCTCGGACGTGCCATGATCGGAATATTATCTGTATTCGCCCAGCTCGAGCGCGATCAGATTAAAGAACGTATGGGGATGGGTAAAGAAGCCCGTGCCAAAGAAGGCAAATGGCAGGGTGGCTCCACCGTTCCTGTCGGATATGAATACGACGTATCAACCGGAGAGCTTATTGTAAATGAATATGAAGCTATGCAGGTGCGTGAGGTATTCAACCTTGTCCTTTCAGGAATGCCGTATAAGACCATTGCCAACAAGCTTACAGCCAAGGGCTATACTTATAATGCCATAAGCGGCCATGTCGGAATCTGGGATGCCAATCGTATCAAGTATGTTCTAACAAACAAGCTTTATATAGGTTATATTCGTTATAAAGACACATGGTTTCCCGGTACACATGAGCCCATCATAGACACAGAGACATTCGAGAAAGCACAGCTCTTATTCAAAGAGCGTTCTGCTTCCAATGTAATGCACATCAAGAAGAGGCAAGGTCAGATATCCTATCTCGGTGGTCTGCTATACTGTAAGAAATGTGGCGCGCGGTATGCTCGAAACAGCGGTAGGAAATGGAAGAATAATGAACCTCCTCTGTACTACTCCTGCTACTCCCGCTCACATAAGGTTCCAAAGATGATTAAGGATCCGAACTGCAAGAACAAGACATGGCGAATGGCTGAACTTGATAATATCGTTTTTGCTGAGATAAAAAAGCTTGCTCTCGAGCCTGAATACATTACCACAATCAAGGAACGAGAAAAAACAAAGCAGGACACCTCAAATAAAGCTGATATTCTCAGGAAAGAAATCAGGAAAATCGAAGAACAGGTATCACGCTTTCTTGACCTTTACGGTCTCGGTGCATTTACCATTGAGCAAGTCACTGCCAAAGTGCAGCCACTTAACCAGCGTAAGCAGGACATTGAGCAGGAACTTACCGAACTTGTAACCGATGAGACTATCCTCTCTGAGGATGAAACTCGCGAGATTGTCAGGAACTTTGAAGAAGTCCTTGAACGAAGTGATTTTAATGAAATCCGCATGACAATAGATTCTCTCGTCCGATACATAGAACTGAACGATGATACCGTATATATTCACTGGAAGTTTACATGATGAATAAAAACAACAAAAAGCAGATGTAAAAACACATCTGCTTTTTTAATGTAATGTCATCAGACAACATTTTTAATTTTTCGTGAAATCTATAAACGGCAAATGATATGCTGAATATGGTGAAGCTGCTGTCAATTCAACTACCATCTGACGTATATATCCAAGCAACAATGCAGGAGCATTTTGATTTAGCAACTGCTCATACACTCCATCCAAATTTTCATTCCACTTAAAACCTGCCTGTTCAGTTATGTTTATGAAAAAAGGATAATTACTATCTTTTGCACCAATCTTCAATGTCAAGGCAACCATAGCAGTTCTGCTATCTGCATCCACATTCTTATCGACTGATGCGTCAATTTTCATTTCTATATCAGCTCCCTCTTCTACCTTAAAATCATCATTCAACTGAAATTCTGATTTTACCAAAACAGGTCTTGAAAACTGAAAACTACTATTTACCATCATTCTCTCCATCCTATGCCGCAAACCTTAAATCGGGCATATTTTCATCACATTTAATATCTTCCTTACTTATCTCTTCTTTACTTATCCGTAAGCTGCCTTTCTCCTCTTCGTCCAAAACAACAGTTACATTGATTTTCTTATCAAAATCATTTCCCATGCTTAAAAAATTTCTAATGGTTGCAAGCAAATCCTCGTCATACCTTACCTCGTACTTTGTACATAAATAATCTATGTCCACCTGTTCCCTGTCATTTGCATTATAAGGCATGCCGTTATCCAATGTTACACTTGACTCATCCTTACTGTCATTTAATCCTTCAAGAAATGACAAATCAAGTCCATCATCCTGAATAAAGTATGCTCCATTTCTCTCTTCTGTTCTAAAATTACCACTGTGTATGAACTCTTCTCTGCGTTCAATGGATTCCCTATTAGGATGAAGCATGCTTTCCATGAATCTATTTGCCTCACGACCACTCAAAATTACGTCTTCAGTTAAATTTCTCATGTTAATCGCCTCCCATTTCACTTTAAATAATAGAAGATATATATTGATCTAACTCGCTTTTATCATCCATGCAGTCCAAATACATCCTTATTTCCAAAGAACCTTTATCTACATCTTCATCATTTATAGGTAAAAATCCTCTTTCTTCATACCACTTATACTTGTCTGATACGGCATCTAATGTCAAAAACCTTATCGGCAACTCACTACTAAGCTCCTTGGCATCCGAAATAACATGCTTCAGGACCACAGTTCCTATACCTTTTTTCTGATAATTCTTATCTATCATTATATATTGCAAATGTAGTGAAAAAAAATCAGTACTCAATCCGGAAATATAGCTTCCTATCTCATCAGAACTCCATTCAGTCACCATATATTTCCTGAACGTCAACATATAGTATCCCAATATTATACTTCCCGCTGAAACCTCATATGTATATCCTTGACGTAATAAATCTGCATAATAGGCATCATTAAGTTTTTTATTTACAGCATCATTACCACAATCAAGCGGCTTAACATTTCCCGAAATTCTTTGAATTTTTAGTTCAAATCCCATTTAGAAATCCTTCTTTGTTTAATAAAAAAGCAAGTAATTACTTCAAGGTATACACCATGATTATTACCAGCTTTTCATTCATTCAAGAAATATCTTTAAAGTAAATTAGCTTTACTATTTGCATAATAACACATCCAACCTTGAACGTCAAGTTCTATCACCATTCGATGCCAAACGCACGAATCTCCTTGCGCATTCTGCATATTGGCAGCCCCATTACATTGTAATAGTCGCCTTCTATCTTTTCAATATACATCATGCCAAACGGATCCTGAATACCGTATGCTCCGGCTTTACCCTCCCAGTAATACTTTATTTTATCTGTATCGCATATAGGGTTTCCCGCTTTGTCAACATACTCTCCTGTTGCCACATATTTCTCTATCTGCTCATCGGTCATCGGTGCCACAAAAACCTTCGTCTCCTCAACAAATGTCCTTGTCTGCGCAATTCCCTCCTTAAGATAGACCATCGACACTCCCGTATACACGCTGTGCTGCTTTCCCTCAAGAAGCTTAAGCATTCTCACGGCATCGTCCTTATCCTTCGGTTTCCCAAGGATTTCATTCCCGTATGCAACTATAGTGTCGGCACCTATAACGAGAATATCCTGCCCTTCACCGTCACTGTCCTTATCCTCGGATATTGAGTCCATGGCAGCCTTATACACAAGTTCCCTTGCCTTCTGCGATGACAGCTCCATAACTATCTCCCAAGGTATCTTACGCGTTATAACCTCATCGCAGTGACTCGGCATCACCTCGAACTTAAGCCCCATCTGACTCAGAAGCTCCCTGCGCCTCGGCGATGCGGATGCAAGTATTATCTTATTCATATCACGAATTGTCTTCATTCGATATTGCCTCCAAAAACATCTGATTTACAATAGTTTTGTTCTTTTTATCATGATTATAATGCATCAGCCCAAGGTCGTCAAATAAAAATAGGAGCCATATCACAGCTCCTATTCATTCTCCTCATATTCTTCATTGTTAAAATTCACATCTATTCCCCGCGGTTCCACCGGTGTCGAAAAAACAATCTGAGTGCTCGTCCTTCCGAACTTCTGAAGCTGCCCTATAAATGTATCAAGCTCCATTGTACTCGGGAAAGTAACCTTAAGCAGCATGGAAAAATCACCCGTGACACAATTACATTCTATGACGTTCGGACACGACTTCACAAACGGATAAAATTCAGGCTTCTGTGCAGGCATAACATCAAGATTGATAAATGCCGTTATATGATAGCCTAACTTAAATGGGTTGACCTTTGCCTCATACCCGGATATAATCTGTTCCTTTTCAAGTCTCTCAATTCTTGCCGATACAGCCGGCGACGATAAGAACACCTGCTCTGCCAAAGCCTTCAACGGCATTCTCGCATTCTGCTGCAGCAGTGTTATTATTTTTTTATCAATTTTATCCATAAAAACCTCCGTTAAATAAAAAAAACAATATCGCCATACACTAAAAAAAGCAAGTGTGCACTCGGCAAATATTGTCTCCTTTGACATTAAATATTAATTTTCTTAACCTTTATTCATAATACATTACAATTATAAAAATAGCAAGTAATTTTTTTATGGAATTGAAAATTACTTATTAATATGATATTTTGTTAATATACAGCATAATACACACTGTAATGAAACAATCTTAACGGAGGACTATATGGCTAACAAGAATGAAGATTATATGAATGAATTTGAGGAAGGAACAGTCACACTCTCACTCGACGACGGGAAGGAAGTAGAGTGCGGAATTGTCGCAGTGTTCCCTGTAGGCGAACAGGACTATATTGCACTTCTCCCTCTCAACGACAGCGATGCAGCCGAAGGCGAAGTATACCTTTATCAATATTTTGAAGATGCGGATGGTGAGCCATCTCTCGGAAACATAGAGGATGATGAGGAATATGAGCGCGTAGCCGATGCGTTCGATGAGCTCATGGATGAGGATGAGTACGCTGAGCTCTTAGCTGATGACGACGAGGAATAATCATCAGCAACTCTAACCTGGAGACCGTTTCAAGTTTTGTGTAAACGTAAAAAACTGATATAAGATTTGTGAATAGTTGC
>OLGY01000138.1_pt1 | contig 63037 bp, 97 predicted proteins | sample 1605951 | NCBI WGS metagenome assembly OLGY01 (sample SAMN03283280) | human gut metagenome | biome: human-associated habitat; material: feces | host: Homo sapiens | place: Peru | collected 2012
ATATTTTGGGGAGAAAATGACGATGGTACGATGTGGTAAAAGACTGCTGGAAGAATTTACACACAGCGCTGTATCGAATAATTTTTGATGATACGCTGGTTTTGAATGTGGTTAGATGCGGTTCGAAGTGCTTAGATGCACGTAACTCGTATATTATTCCTGCATTATTCCTGCACCAAAAACCTACATGATGAATTTCTCGTACTTCTACATTCGGATTCATTTGATTACTTAATCTTCTCGATTTCAGTTCGAAGCCAGTCCATATCGGGCTTGATGTAGTATTTCTCTGTGATGTCATCAATGTAATGGCCAAGTATTTTTTTCAAGGCATACTGATCGACCTCAGACTTCTTGGCCATGGTTGCGAACTGGACACGGCCATCATGGAGGCGATGATTTTTATTTAGTCCAAGAGCGTCGCGGGCTTCATTGAATCGAACATAATAGCGGTCGTAGGTATAAGGCTTCCCTGGCTGGGTGTCGGACGGGAACATATATTTGCATCCAGACGAAACTGCTTCATTATAGTATCGCTCTACGAAATGAAAAATCTTCGAGTGGATCGGAACGACTCGGTTTTTACCGGAAACAGTTTTGGAGCCTCCATGAAATGTTTTATTATCCAGGTCGATGTCGGTAACGCGCATACTCAGAAGCTCATTAGGCCGCCATCCAGAGTAGAACTGTATCAGCGTGATGTCAAGATATGGATATTTCTCCAACGACTTCCAAATGAGAGCGACCTCTGCATCTGTATAAGGGATGTGACTTTTATCAACACGAGAGGTCTCTTCCTGGTCGATTCTGGAGAGCGAGAATGCTCGGGCATAGTTCTGATTGACCAGCTCGTTTTGAACTGCGTAGTCATACATGAGATTGAGCAGACTCTTTATCCGGCCTTTCGCAGAGCGGGGAAGTTCGATTTCATCTCCGCTTTTGTATGTTGTGGCTTCATCAATGGCAAGCTTTAACTGAGGCACACGCATCTGCTGAAGTTTTAGGTTGTGGATCTTGCGAAGGTACCTCCAGCAGCATTCGGTTTTCTCGACCATCTTATCGCCGACATGAGTTTTATAGTCGGCAAGCCACATCTGATAAAGCTTATCCATTGTGATGTCGCTGTCAAGACTATATGGATTTTTGTTGTATTCCACAAGCGCAAGGTATGCTTCATTGTAGGTTTCAAAATAGGACTGCGGCTGAAGCGGCTTGCAGATCGGACGGCCCTCCGAAGTCTTGTCTATGGTGACAAGGACTCTGAAGGGCTTTCTTAGATTACGCCCCTTTATCTCAGAAATCTGTCCAAATCCATTGGGCAGTCTACGGCGTTTATTTGCTTTTCTAGGATAGACCCGCGCATCCTTTTTCAGGGGAAAACCACAGTGTGGACAGACGAGAGCTTTACTTGATATTTGTAATTCGCACTCTGGACAGGTGGTCAACATAAGAAAAATACCTCCTTTTTGGCTCTGAATTCTATTCTAGATTAAACGATTCTATGTCATTTGTCAACTCTCCTATGTGAAGAAAAATAAAAACAGCACGCACTGCCCCGTTCTTTCCCTAAAATATGCTAATAGGACGTGATACGCTGTCCTTAGATATTTTTGAAGGGAGAACACAGTATGAATGAATTGATATTTCCGACCGGGTCAGTGCCTGTCTCCATCGCTGCCAGGGTATACGGAAGAGACCCCTCATGGGTGAGGGCGGGGATCATTGCGGGGTGGTTGCCCATCGGGAAAGCTACCCGAAACGGAAAACTTGTGACCGATGTGAAAGAGATGAACGCTAAACTTGGGCGTATCAACTTTTATATTTCGCCAAAGGCACTCTATGAGCAAACTGGATTTTTGTGGAGGGGTAAGCATGGCACACATTGAACTTTCTGAGCAGAATCCCTACTATATCTCAAAGCATCGCTACTATGAGCTCAAACACTTCTGTCTGCAATATCCCGAGTGGGAAGAAGCGATGGCCCTCCTGAACGGATGGAAGTCGAGGCCGGAAGAACTACAGACCGTTACGATGAGGGGAAGCCGCGTCTCAAATCCGACGGAGCAGGTGGGCATTGCGCGGGCCTTCTTTACGAAACGCATTGACCTCGTGAAGCACTGTCTCGATGAGGTAGAGCCGGCCATAGCACCCTTCGTTCTCAAAGGGGCTACAGAATGCGTACCTTATGATATTCTCCGCATTCAGGGCTGCCCCTGCTGCCGCGAAAGCTACTACGAACAGTACCGGAAGTTCTTTTGGGTATTGAGCATCGAGCGCGGATGACGCGAAAAAGTCAGGCTCCTTTATGAGGTAAACTCATATTTGAAAGGAGATATTTATTATGAAAAAAGCATTGAAAATTGGTATTGGCGCTATCGCTGGCCTTATTGGAACAAGCGTACTGTTACATATTCACAATGCAGAGGTTTGCAGAGTTTATTGCGAACGCTATGGGGAAGGATATGATGCAGGTTATGCAGTTGGACTGTATGAGGGAAAGCGAAAAGGTGCGTGTGCAATGTTTATGACTGAAAATGAAGAACATTTCAATAAGTATATGGGAGAAGTCGAGAAAGAATTTGTTGAGGCAAATACACAACTCAATAAATAAGAGAACTGAGCCGTGGAGAAATCTGCGGCTCTTCTTTTTCAGACAGGCGCGAAAATAACTGACTCCTTTATGGAGGTGTTGAAATTATGACATATACTGTTTATGAAGCTGCAACCTTAGTTGGTGTGAACCCAGAAACTATACGCAGATGGATTCGTAGCGGCAGGTTGATCGCTAGCATTTCGAGTAAAAAAGCAGGTTATATTATTAGCGAGGTGGATTTGCAAAGAATGCATAACAAAGACTTGACTGCTTTACGAGACATTTACAAAGAAGAAAAGCTGGAAACGCAAAGGATGATAAGATTTCATGAGGATATGCTAAACTATTATAAGAAACATCTTGAAGAACTGGAGGGGCGGTAACGCTTCTCCTTTTTTTCTGAGACGCGAAAAATTCAGCCACCTTTATGAGAAAGGTGGTATTTATTATGTTTAGTCTGATTATCGCAATTCTGATTATTGTACTGCTGGTGAAGGCGATTGGCCTCATTGGCGCAAAAACAGAAGAGGTGAGACAGAGAACAAAGAGAAGACACTAAAGAGCGGGAGCTGCTGAGAAATCGGCAGCTCTTTCTTTTCACGCGCAGGCGCGAAAATTTCAGTGTCCTTTATGGAAGATAAGAGAGCTATAATTGGAGGAACGATTATGACTGATATGATGAATATGCTGATGACGAATTACTATTGGGTCGAGGTTATATTGGCTGTTGGTATGGCTATATATTATGGGCCAAAAGTATTTGAGAAGAAGTAACAAATCTAAGAGAACGAATAACAAATATATTTCGCTCTCTTATCTTTTTGCGCAGGCGCGAAAAATTCAGCCTCCTTTATGGAAAGAAATGTTAATAATAGGAGGTAACTACTATGTTTAAGTATATTGTTAAGGGTTTCGAGGAAATGATGAATTCTATCGGGAAGGGATTTAACGAGACGATGAACGTCTCTTACCCGGAGGTGGAACGCAACGAACTTGAGCTTATTACCGAATACTACATGGGCGTACGATAAAACATTCGACCGGAGACGGAGTCTGAGGAAACTCGGACTCTTTCTTTTTTCTATTCTAGAATAGAACGTACACGCGAATTTTTCCGGCTCCTTTATGGAAGAAGATGTCTTCCGAAGAGCGAAAGGAGATTTTTACGATGAAACAGTACAAGAGAGTAAAGGCTACTTACGACCGCGGTTATGTGAACGCGATGGACAAGATACGTGTGTTTATTGAGAGCAACCAGAAAGTTATGTACATTGGTACAGGCGAGTATGCGAATGCCTCGACGGCACAGGTATCTTACACGAACGCGATAAACCTGATCCGGGCCAGTGGTCTGGTACGAGCTGCTTGCAACAGAGGAGAATTATTTCTGATTCGCAACGACATCTGAGCCGACAAGAGCTGTGGAGAAATCTGCAGCTCTTTATTTTTTTTTCATCACGCACTGGACCGCCCTAAATGATATTTTGATAAAGGAGAAAAGTATGAACGACTATTTCGTCTATCTTATTTTCGCAATGGTCATCGGCTTTGCACTCGGCATGATACTCTGCCGCCACGTCGGTGACATCAACCATTCGGTCGGTGAGCTCATCATCGGTGAACCGGACGACCCCGACTGGCCGTATCTATCGCTGAGTCTCGACGAGGAGGTGACAGAGTTCGAGGGCGAGGAGTACGTTGTTCTGCGGGTCAATAAACTTGATCTCGCGCGAAAAAATCAGGGTGCTTAATGGAGGAAACTCCAAATTTACTTTGTAAAGGAGAAATTAAAATGGAAAACTACGAAAACAAAGAACTGTTGAAGGAAGCGGCAAAGCAATCGCTGGAGAGTCTCAAAGACTTGAAACCGGGTACGGACGAGTACACGAATACGGCAAAGGTTGCAATGCAGTTGTACGACATGCAGCTCAAGAGCGATGAGCAGGAGAGCAACCAGAACCTGAAAGAGGATGAAGAACGGCGGAAGGGCCAGGAACTCATCAACGATCAGGAAAAGGCTGCCAAGAGCCGGAAGCTCGAGTGGGCAAAGTTTGGCATGCAGGCAGCAACGTGCTTGATCACGGTTGGTACGACGATCTACTGGTCGATCTGCGAGGCTGGCGGTGTTGTGCCGCTTTCGAGAGCTTTGAACGAAGGGTTCCATGAAATCAAGAGAGGCTTTACAGACAGAAAGTAAAGGAGGAACCGAGAAGGGTCTGTGATGAAAATTGCAGGCTCTTTTTATTTTTATGAGGTATCACAACGATATTCCAAAGGAATGGACGAACTACTACGGAAGTGTATACCGCTGCAACCATCCGGTCTACCGTGTGAGCACTTTATATTTCGAGCACGGGAAAGGGCTTTGCGTCATCCAGCAGAGATTTGACGAGAAGACCAAATCCACATGCTGGGGACCGATAGACCCGTGGCTAACAGATAAGATATACCTCCATGAAGGATTCAAGGAGTATTTTGACCACCATGCCAAGAGAAGAAATCAAAATGGCGAGTATCCGACGGTCACGGTCAGGCAGATCATGTGGGCGCTGCGGATGAAGCCTTTGCGCAAAGAACGCTGGGAGACTGTGTTTGACCGGAGCTTGATTTAAGAAAGGACGATTTGTATGTGCAAGTATTGCGATGCAGGTACCATGCTCAGAAGCAGCAATGTGGAGCTTCCGGGAGGACAGAATGCTGCGATGGCACTGTGGATAACACGGAGGAAAGAGGGGACTCCTATTATTCGGGCTAAAATCGACTATGGCACAAAGGATAAAAATTTTAGGGGTTATGCTGCCAGCCGTATTCCTGCTTGCAGCGTGGAGATCAAATACTGTCCGTTCTGCGGAAAAAAGTTATTGAAAGACCCTATTTTTCCGCAAATGGCAGAAGAAAGTGCAATAGAAATCGCAAAAGACCCCGAACATGGCCCGGCAATCTTATACTGGTTCAAATCGGAATCTGGCTATTGGGCTGTAGACAACAGAAACCATAGTGCATTTTCGATGTGCTTTTTGTCAAAAGAAGAGTGCCTCGCATATCTCGCTGCGAACGCCTGACGCGAAAAATTCTCCTTATATTATGGGATAAAGCCCGAAACAAAGGAGAACGTATTATGAACGAATCTATTGGAAAGAAAATTTGGAACTATACGATTTCGGTCGGGCAGATCATTACGACATTCCTGATCGGGTGCGCTGTGGCACTCGTGATGTGGCTGTTCGTACAGATTTTCCGGCCGTCGAAAGACTGATATTTTTACGATAGACCGGTAAACGACAAGAAACTGGCTTTATCCGAAGAGAGCTTATGGAAACATGGGCTCTTTCTTTTATATTTTTGGAGGTTGAACGCAGTATGGAATTTTGGGAAGTTGTTATCTTCACGGCATGGGATGAACCTAGTGGTAAAGTTTATTATTTCTCCAAAAGAGATGAAGCATGGGCATTTTATATAGCATTCAATAACAAATATTGGTGGAAGATCGATGACGAGAATACAGACACACCTGATCTGTACGCAAAGATATATCATCATGAACTGGATAAGTACAACGTGGATGATATTAAGAAAGGAAACATCATCTCTTAACGCGAAAAATTCAGCTTCCTTTATGGAGGTAAGAGGGCTTACATTGAAAGGAGAAAAACTATGATGAAAGCTATTAAGAACTTTATGGACAAACCTATTACTTGGGGTGCAAGCTTTAAGTGGACCGGATTTGTTCTGGGGCTGTATGCAGCAGTCCTCGGAGCATGTGTGGCTTACGAGAAGTGGATGGACTACAAGGCTGAAAAGGAAATGTTGAAGAAGATGAAAGAGAGCAATCTGGAGGATAATATCTGATAGATACACGCCCTCTTATCTTTTTCATTTTATTTTTGGAGGTTGAACATGACACTTAAAAATCAAGCAGGATTGGACGTTGCACTCGAACTACTTTACGAAGACACAGTCGCTTTTGTTATTTATAGCGTGTCAGAGCATAAAGAAAACTATAAAAGAATTCAGGTTGTTGTACAAGAACTGTGTCTTGCAGAAGACGACACGGTTATACAGGCAAAATTAAAGAAAACTATCACCCACCTTGGAAATGTGATTGCCTCCGATTGGTCTGGCGAGCACTATTATCAAAAGGAGCGTACAGAGATTCAGAAAGCATATGACCTTCTGCAAGATATTTATTTGATGGTTGGGACTGAGAATTATATGAAAGCTGAGGCAAAATAATGGAGGACATTATGATCATCCGCTCGAGCTTTATGCGCCGTATCATCTCGCAGATCATCAACAAGGCGCTGAAAAAGCAGATGCCGGGCGTTGAGGTAGAGCTGAAGGATATTCAGGCAAACTGGCAAGACAAGGAGCAGAAGGTGCATGTGCATCTGGAGCTGGACGCCGACGTAACGAAGGCACAGCTCAATGATATTTTGAAGAATGCCGGAGTGCTGTGACGCGAAATTTTAGGAGGAATTGAACATGGCTAATATTAAACTTGTCATGAAGAACTTTGAAAAAAGCCGCAGATGTTTTCAAATATACGATACTTGCAAATAAAACCGTGATGGATATGCTGCGCAAAAGCTCCACCGGACTGCTCACTCATACCGGATATGTTTTCTCATGCAAGGACACTTTGGGGAATCCTATGGAGATTGAGTACACGGTGAAAGTCCGCAGAATTAAGTGACGCGAAATTTTCAGTGTGCTTTATGAGATGGTTAGTCTCAGAATTATATTTTTGGAGGTTGAACGATTATGAAGAAAGCATTGAAAATTATTGGTGCCGGTGCAATTTTTATTGCATGTTTCGCGCTGGGGACTATTGGCGGATACGAATTGGCGTGGTATGAGCTTTTTACAAGAAAGTATCACACCGCTGCGTGTATGCTGGAGTACGTTGTACGAAATGAATGGAGGAAAACACCGGGATTTATATTTCATTGCTGGACAAGCGATGTGAAATCAAAAAATAGAAACTGACCATGAGAGCTTACGATAAATCGTAGGCTCTTTTATTTTTTCAAAATGGAGGTTGAACAATGAAACTGACAAAAACATGCGTGAAATTCCTGCGCAAGCACGGCGGGACCATTCTGGCGGTGGCGGCATCTGTAGGTGTAGGACTGACTGCTTACGAGACCCACAAGGCGGCCGTGAAGGCGACCACGCTCGTGGTCATGAATAAGGCTGAGCCTATGAGCAAGAAAGAGGTCGTGCAGGAGTGCTGGAAGTTTTATATTCCGGCGGCTGTCCTCGGCGGCGGCACCATCGCCTGCATCCTCGGTTCTAACGCGCTGAACAAAAAGCAGATCGCAAGCCTGACGGCGGCTTACATGGCGCTGGGCAAGAGCTACCAGCAGTACCGCAGGCAGGTGGCAGAGCGTATTGGCTCTGAAGAAGAGGAAAAGCTGCGCATGGAAGCAGCAAAAGAGACGAAAGCCGAAGATGTCCAGCGAGACAAAGACGGCGATGTTATCCGGCTGTTCTATGAGCCGGCATCGAAAAGATATTTTCATGCCACCATGTCCCGGGTCATTGAGGCGTCTTATTACTTCAACCGGGAGCTGGCTACGAACGGCTGCATTTCGGTAAACGAGTGGTGCAATTACCTCTGTGCCGATGAACTGACAATAACACCCGAAGGCGATCAGATGGGGTGGTGCATTGACCAGTTGATCTATGACTGGGACGCCTACTGGATGGATTTTGAGTACGACAAGCAAATGACCGACGACGGGTTAGAGTGCTATTATCTGGCACCGGCGCTCGACCCTGTGGAAAACTATCTCGATTATACGGAGGATATCTGTCATGAATAAAATCAACTGGTGGAAAGTAGCTTCTGTGGCACTGCTTGCAGGAAGCGCATTGCTGGGCTTCGGGCATGACCTGATCGAGGATCAGAAGACCGAGGACGAACTGCACGACATGGTGGAGGAAGAGGTCCGGCGTCAGCTGGCTGAAAAGAACAGTACGAACTGACGCGAAAAATTCAGTCTGCTTTATGGAAGAAGATCCAAACTGAACAAATAAAGGAGATTTGAATTATGTATAATCGCAACTATTACGCTCAGGTGGATGATGCTATGATGAAGTTATGGAAGGACTTCGGCAGGAGACTGCTGCACGTGCTGGATGGCACGATGCGGTATGTGCTTAGCCTGCCGATCCGGCTGTACGAATACATCTACGACACCATCTCCGGAGAACTGGAAAGTGAGCGCGGAAGCAGAATTCGGTTTCAGAACTTGAAACAGAATGGACACATCTAAAAAGGCGAGAGCTGTAGAGAAATCTACGGCTCTTTCTTTTTATAAATTCATTGATATTTTTGGAGGTACGAACATGAATTGGAAAACACTGACCAAAACGGCGAAGAGGACGCTCAGCCGGAACGGCTCGAAGATCCTGCTTGGCTTTGGCATCGCAGGTGCGTTTACGGCGGTCGGTTTTGCAATTACCGCAACGCCCAAGGCCATGATCCTGCTGGAGGAAAAGAAGCAGGAGCTGGGTGTCGAGAAGCTGGATGCCAAGACCATCGTCAAGACGGCAGCACCGGTGTACATCCCCACGGCCATCTCTATGGGTGTCTCAACGGCCTGCATCATCTGCGCAAGCAGCGTCAATGACCGGCACAACGCGGCACTGGCAGCGGCGTACACTGTGGCTGAGTCCGGGCTGAGAAGCTATCAGGATAAGGTCGTGGAGACCATTGGTGCGGAGAAGGAGCAACAGATCCGGGAGGCTGTGACTCTGGACAAGATGGCAAAAACTCCGGAACCTGCTGTGATCCCGAACGCAAAAGGCGTCAATCTCGAATCGAGTGAGGCATATGGTAAGGTCATCAAGTGCTGGGAGAGCCTTTCTGGGAGGCCGTTCTTGTCTACTCAGAATGCCATCGAGAAGGCCATCAACGGTGCAAATAAGCAACTCCTGAGTGATTCCAGCCTGACCGAGAACGATCTGTTCGACTATCTCGGCATGGAGCACAACCACAACGGTGATCTGTTGGGCTGGGATACCGACAATACGCTGTGCATCGAGACCTTCTACTCATCCAAGCTGGATGACGACGGTATGCCCTGCCTGGTACTGGATTACCGCACTCCGCCCAAGTGGCTCGGGTATTGATATTTTCAGACCCAGGCGCGAAAAATTCAGCTTCCTTTATGGAGAGAAATACTCCGACATTATAAACTTATATTTAAGAAAGAGGTAACTAAAATGGACGAAATGAACAACATGAACGAAACTACTATGATGGAGAACGAGACTTCTGTGGAGGTCGTTCCTGAGGAATGTGTTCAGGTGATCGACAACGAGGAACCTTCGGGCATTGATCCGAAGCTTGTACTTGGTGCTGCTGTGATCGCTGGTGCCGCTATTGTGGGCGGTATCAAGCATCTGAAGAGCAAGAAGAACAAGCCGGCGGATGGCAAGCCGAAGACCAAGAAGAAGATCCACTTGCGCACTCCTTGGACGGTGACCGAGGAGGTCGAGCAGGAAATGGTGGACAACATGGATGAGGACGTTGAGGAGACTTCCGAAGAGGAGAACTAATGTCAGATAAGGCGAGAGCTGTAGAGAAATCTGCAGCTCTTACTTTTTTATTTTTGCAAAGGAGAAGCATAATGGCACAGGTGGATATGCCCAAGAATGATTTCAATATGGCCCAGGGCGAACACAAGAAGAAGTTCGACAAGGTCGTAAGGGGAAAAGTTACGCTCAAGGAGCAGAACGACATCCAGAAGATCGCCAACGACTTTCTGGCGGAGGACCTCAAGACCGTCAAAGACCGCATCATCGCGGAGTATCTCATCCCGATGCTGAAGAACGGGCTTTGCAGCATCTTTAATTCTGCCATCAACATCGCTCTCTGGGGCGATGACCGCAGCCGCAGCTCGTCTACGAATTACAGCAGCTCGAGCCGGCAGCGTAACAGCTATGATCGCTACTATCAGGACGGACAGAGTAGCCGCCCGGGGCCGTCCGGACGCCCGGTAAGAACGCTTCAGAATCTTGATTTCGAAGTGCGCTACGACGCAGACAGCACACTGAACGAGATGTACGATGCCCTGCGCAAGTACAAGCAGGTGTCTGTAGGCGACCTGTGGGACATGATGGGTGTCTCGAACGAGTCCACCGACTACAATTACGGCTGGTACAACCTCAATGAGGCGTACATCAAGGGCATCCCGGGCGGGTACCGCCTTGTTCTGCCCCGTCCGATTCCCCTCAGCTGAGATAGAAAGGATTGATATTTTATGAAAATTCTGAACAGCATCAAGAAAGATGAGATCGTCAACGCTGTGACTCGCACGGCGTCCAAGTACGGCTACCGGCTCAAGAAGGCCAGCCCGACCATTATGATCATCAGTGCGGCAGTCTGCGGTGTTACGGCTACTGTTATGGCCTGCAAGGCGACCATCAAGGCACAGGACATCATCGAAGAGCATAAGGCCGACGTCGCAACGATCCATAAGGCAAAGGAGCAGATCGAGAACGGCCAGATCATCCTGAACAAGGATGAGACATATACCGAAGAGGATGTCAAGAAGGACATCACGGCCGTCTACATCCAGACCGGCGTGAAGCTCGCCAAGGCATATGCTCCCGCCGTGAGTCTCGGCGCGATCGCACTCGGCTGCATGTTCGGCTCTCACACTATCATGAGCAAGCGGAATGCAACCCTCACGGCTGCCTACATCGCTCTGGACAAGACCTTCAACGAGTACAAGTCCCGCGTTACCGAGCGCTTCGGCGACCGTATCCAGCATGAGCTCGAGCACAATATCAAAGCAGTTGAAGTCGAGTCCACTGCGAAGAAGGATGATGGCACCGAGGAGGTCATCAAAGAGTACAAAGACATTGCCTCCAAGCATGAGAGCCCTTATAGCCTCCTGTTCGACGAGAGCGTCGATACATGGCAGCCCGATGCAGACCTGAACCGAAACTACCTGCTCATGGTCGAGAGCGCTGCCAACAAGCGGCTCAAGACGCAGGGGCATCTTTTCCTGAACGAAGTGCTTTCCATGATCGGCACCTATGGCGGCGTCACCATGCGGAGACCCGAAGGCCAGCTCGTTGGTTGGCTTTACGACCCGAACGACCCGACAAAGCAGAACTGCGTTGACTTCCATGTCACCAACTATGCTCCCGGAAAAGAACAGCTCAACAACTTCATCGACGGCTGGGAGCGTTCTGTCATGATCGTGTTCAACTGCGACGGCGTCATCATCGACAAAATCTGAGACTGATATTTCGGAGGGATAGCTATGACCAGAATCGCAAAGAAGCTCTCTTATGTGTTTGCAGTCATGGCCGGGGTGTGCTTTGCTTCCGGTCTGGCAATTCTCGCAGAGTGAAAGGGACGTTGCTATGGACAGTTTGGAAAACGTATTCCTGTTTCTGGACTATCTGACCGACACGAAACGTAAGCGGCATGTCGTGGGAGGCGTTCTGATGAGCGTCTCCCTTTTCTTTGGCGGACTGGCGTTTACCTTTATGAGCATAAAAGGAGAAGACAATGAACAGAACGATTCGTGATATTTTGTTCTTCGGAGCGGGCGTCAGTGCCGGCGTGTGCATCATGCATACCCTGTTTCAGAAGAAGTATCGGGATTACTATGACGAGCGGTATGAGACTGATCGCCACCATCTCCAGGAGAGGGAAGCCGACATGGAAAAGGAGATCGAAGAGAAAGCCACTCAGAAGAGCTTCGAGCAGCTGGCCGGGAAGTATCGGACGGAGTCTGACCCGGAGGTGAACACAGACCATGAGCTGATCGAGATCATCCAGCCGGACGATTTCGGCGGAGATGATGAGTACGAGACCTGTTTCCTCTCGTACTACAACGACGGAAAGCTTGTCATCGACGGCGAGGACACTCCCCTTGACGAGGACTCTGTCGCGGATATGATCGGCACGGAGGCGCTGAAGAACTTCGGGGTGTATATGCCGAGCACAGTACATGTCCGGAACCACAAGTATATGAAGGACTACGAGATTCTTCAGGTTCGGCAGAACTTCTGCGACGTATATCAGAATGAGGAGGACGAATGATATTTTCGAGTCTGGCGGAGCAGTATTATGACTGGCTCTACAAAAGTGTGTGCGGTGAATGGGAGCCCCGGAACCTCTCATTTCACCGGCTCCTGATGTTTCTTTATAACAGAAACTATGTTCCGGCCTGTGAGATGGATATTTCCAGAGCAGCAGACGGCACGAATCTCCGGTATCGTTTTGCAACGGAGAATGATATTTCTTACGCAAGGATCGATTCGGCGTTTACGGGCATCCCGTGCAGCATGCTCGAGATGATGGTTGGGCTTTCCATCCGGATCGAGGAGCATATCCTGGAGGACTCTTCGGCCGGGAAGAGAACAGGGCAGTGGTTCTGGAACATGGTCGTCAGCCTCGGTCTGGCTGCTATGGATGACCAGCGCTTCGACGAAGAGCGGGCAGAATCCGTCATTGAGCGATTCAGCAGAAGAGACTATAAGCCGAATGGTGCCGGCGGGCTCTTCACGCTTTCCAGGCCCACCGAAGACATGCGCACTATTGATATTTGGTATCAGCTCATGGGCTGGCTGGCGGAAAATGAAGCCTGATATTTATGTATCGAAAATCTGCATCACGATGGAAGGAGTCATTGAACAATTTATCGATGATGAAAGAGTTTTGATGCGGATCACATCGTGCCGAAACACGGAACACATTGGTCGGCTGATATTTACCGACCTGAATTACTGGAGGAAAATAGGCAATGGAAATGATGAATGTCATGTATGAACTGGCAACCACCAAGTCGGCTCTTGAGATGGCGGAAACGACCATCCGGAAGCAGCGCGGCAAGCTGATGCGGAAGAACCTTCTCATCGCTGGGCTTTTGTGGTTCGGCCTGACGTCCTGCAAGATACTGGGCGAGGTCGATAAGAAGCTCCGGGACGCGGAGACTCACGTGCGCGAAACGGAGGCGGAGCTTGCGATGATGCATCACAACTACGACCTGCATGGCGAGGAGCAGAAAGACGCACCGGCTGCTCCCGAAAAAGATACCTGCTGTGACGGCTGCGCCACGATCACGAAAAAAGACGTATAAACATCGCAGAAAGGAGGAAATCAAGTCATTATGATAGATTTCCTTATGATCGCAACGCGGACCGGAAAGCGCGGTGTGATCGAGATATATCCGAAATTCATCATTAAACGGTCGAAAGACCTTATGATCCGAGGTTCGGATTTCTATGCGATCTGGTTGGAAGAACGTGGATTGTGGAGCACGGACGAGCAGGATGCGCTGCAGCTCATCGACCGGGAGCTTGATATTTACGCAAATGAGCACAAAGAGCTGTTTGACGGCGGCTCTAGAGTGCTTCATATGTGGGATGCCGAGTCCGGAATGATCGACAACTGGCACAAATATTGCCAGAGGCAGATGCGAGACAATTATCATACGCTCGACGAGACATTGATATTTGCAAACACCCCTGTCAAAAAAGAGAGTTATGCATCCAAACGGCTGCCGTATCCACTGGAAGCAGGAAGTATCAGTGCCTATGAAGAACTCATGAGCACTTTATATTCTCCCGGAGAACGTGAGAAGATAGAATGGGCCATTGGCGCGATCGTCGATGGCGATTCGAAGAAGATTCAAAAGTTCCTCGTGCTCTACGGCCCGCCCGGAAGCGGTAAATCCACTATTCTGAACATCGTGCAGAAACTTTTCGAAGGATACTGGTCGGTTTTCGACTCCAAAGTGCTCGGCTCATCCTCGAACGCTTTCGCGCTGGAGGCATTCAAGACGAACCCGCTTGTTGCTATCCAGCACGACGGCGATCTGTCGAGGATCGAAGACAACACAAGACTGAACTCGCTGGTCTCCCACGAGACGATGCTGGTGAACGAGAAGTTCAGGAGCCAGTATGCGAGTCAGTTCAAGTGCTTTATGTTCCTTGGCACGAACAAGCCGGTCCGAATCACAGATGCCAAGTCGGGCCTGATCCGAAGACTTATCGATGTCGAGCCGAGCGGCGAAAAGATTCCGGCCAAAAAGTATCGGGACCTTGTTAGCAAAGTTGACTTCGAGCTTGGTGGGATCGCCTGGCACTGCAAGGAGATCTACGAGAAAAACAAGCACCTCTACGACGAGTATGTTCCGACCCGGATGCTGGGAGCATCGAATGACTTCTACAACTTCATGTTGGATTCCTATTACGAGTTCAAGAGGTCGGACGGCGTATCGCTCAAGCGGGCCTGGGCAATGTACAACACTTACAATGAGGAGGCAAAGGTATCGTATCCGTACTCCCGGCGCGCTTTCCGTGAGGAGTTGATGAACTACTTTACGGATTACAAAGAGCGTTCGGAAGATATGAATGGAGAAAGAGTCCGCAGTTACTACAGCGGATTCCGAGCCGACAAGTTCAAGGAGTTTCTTGAGCAGCCGAAGGAGGAACGGCCGCCGGAAGAAGCTCATATTTCGTGGATCGAGTTCGAAGAGCAGCATTCTCTCTTCAATGATATTTGCAGGGACTGTCCGGCACAGTATGCGACTGAAGAAGGCACTCCTATGCAAAAATGGGAGAATGTCAGAACCAAGTTGTCAGAGCTGGACACTTCGAGACTTCATTATGTGAAGGTTCCAGAGAATCATATTGTCATCGACTTTGATATTAAAGGACCTGATGGCAAGAAAAGCTTCGAGTTGAATCTGGAGGCTGCATCAAAGTGGCCGAAAACGTACGCGGAACTCAGTAAATCTGGTGCCGGCATCCACCTGCATTATATTTACAGCGGGGACACAGCGAAGCTCAGCAGAGTCTACGATGAAAACATCGAGATAAAGGTGTTCACTGGAAATTCTTCTCTTAGAAGAAAGTTATCGAAGTGCAATGATATTTCCGTAGCGTCTATCAGTAGTGGCTTGCCATTGAAGGGAGAAAAAATGGTTGACACGAAGCAGATCCAGAATGAGAAGCATCTTCGCATTCTGATTAAGAAAGCACTGGCCAAAGAAATCAGTCCCTACACCAAACCGAGTGTGGACTTCATCGCTCACATTATGGATGAGGCGTACGAGGGAAATGTCCCGTACGATGTCGATGACATGCGCAATTCGATTCTGGCTTTCGCTGCAAACAGCACGAATCAGGCTGAAGCATGTTTGAAAGCGGTATCGAAGATGCATTTCAAATCGAAAGAGGAGGTGAAAGACTCTCAGGCTGGCGAGAATGATACCCCGATCGTATTCTTCGACTGCGAGGTTTTCCCGAACCTCTTCCTCGTGAACTGGAAGTTTGCCAAAAATGACCTCATTCACAGGATGATCAACCCCAGCCCGGAAGAGATCGAAGCCCTTACGAAGTATCGGCTCATCGGTTTCAACAACCGGAAGTACGACAACCACATTCTCTGGGGGCGTATGATCGGCATGTCGAATGAGCAGCTTTATGCGCTTTCGAACCGCATCATCAACGAACATACTGGTTTCTTCGGCGAGGCGTATAACCTCTCTTACACTGATATTTACGACTTCTCGTCTAAAAAGCAGAGTCTGAAGAAGTTCGAGATCGAGCTGGGTATCCATCATCAGGAGCTTGGCTTGCCGTGGGACCAGCCGGTGCCGGAAAGCCTCTGGGATAAGGTCGCTGAGTATTGTGACAATGACGTCATTGCCACGGAAGCCGTCTTCTATTCCAAGAAGCGGCAGGCAGACTTTGTTGCTCGTGAGATTCTGGCAGACCTTGCCGGGATGACGGTCAATGACACTACCAACACATTGACTACGCGCGTCATCTTTGGCAAAGAGAAGCACCCGAAGCTTGTCTATACTGACCTTGCTACCGGTGAGCAGGACACCCTAACCGAAGTCGAGCCTGATATTTTGGTCGGGAAGAACATCATCAATGCCTTTCCGGGTTACGAGTGGGTCAAGGGCGAAGATGGTCGGATGCACAATATGTTCCGTGGCACGGATTTGGGCATGGGCGGATATGTCTATGCCGAGCCGAACATGTACTATAATGTGGCACTTCTGGACGTGGCGTCGCTGCACCCGCATTCCGCCGTTGCAATGAATTACTTTGGCGAATACACCAAGCATTTCAATGACCTGATGGAGGTTCGAATACATGTTAAGCATGGCGAGTACGATAAGGCTAAGGAACTCTTTGGTGGAAAGCTGTCCAAGTATCTGGACGACCCTGCACAGGCGAAAGCATTGGCGCAGGCGCTGAAAATCGCCATTAACTCGGTCTACGGCCTGACCAGCGCGACCTTTGACAATCCTTTCCGGAACCCCAAGAACGCCAACAACATTGTGGCGCTTCGAGGGGCTTTATTTATGCGTACTTTGCAGGATGAGGTACAGCAGCGTGGGTTCACGGTCGCCCACATCAAGACCGATTCCATCAAGATTCCCGGTGCAACGCCGGAGATTATCGACTTCTGCATGAAGTTTGCGGAGAAGTATGGATATACTTTTGAGCATGAGGCTACTTACGAGAAGATGTGCCTCGTGAACAATGCGGTTTATATCGCAAAGTACATGGATGCGACGGACTGCAAGGCGCAATATGGATACGTTCCTGAGGATAACGAGAAGGAAGGCGGTAAGTGGACGGCAACCGGAACCCAGTTCCAGATCCCGTATGTCTTTAAGACATTGTTTTCCAAAGACCCGATCCAGTTCGAGGACCTTTGCGAGACGAAGAGTGTCTCCAAAGGTGCCATCTACCTCGATAAAAATGAGGGACTGGCGGAAGGTGAGCACAATTATATTTTCGTTGGCCGCGTCGGTCAGTTCTGTCCCATCGTCAAAGGAGCTGGCGGCGCGCTGCTTCTGCGGGAATCGGGCGTTGACGATGCAGGCAATCGGAAATATGCATCTGTGACGGGCGCAAAAGATTACCGGTGGCTCGAAAGCGAGATGGTCTATCAGCTTCATATGGAGGAGTCCATTGACAAGGAATACTTCAATAAGGAAGTTGATGATGCCGTCAAGGAAATCGCCAAATATGGTGATTTTGAGTGGTTTGTTGCGGATGATTCGGGTGAACCGCCTTGGCAAAAGCCTGATATTCCGTGGGACGACGTGCAGGATGAAGCTGCACAGAATTTTGATAAGAGGTGATATTTTTTATGGCCTACAAGTTGTTCAATTCTAAGGGCGACCTTATAGGAGCGATTACACACATTAACATGCAGTCGGGTGAGCCAACAACGATTACGTTGGGCACGGGGCATGAACTTCTGTTTAACCCGGATGATATTTACTTGGACAGCAATCGCGATGCCCATATCCGCAAAAGTGGAAGTTTTCATAGGATTGCAAACGATTCGTATGATTCTCACTGCTATGCAAATCAGGCAAAAGAAATTTTGAATGCTACGTACGGAAATAGGGCTGCATATACCATCAAGAAAGTAATCTTCAATCCTCCGGCTACGGTTGCTTATTGGTCGGACTGCACCAAGACCGTAGTGAAGTGCAACGTCAACGATATTTTCGATCCGGAAAAGGGTTTGGCTATGGCTATCGCGAAGCGGTGCGCAGGCAACACTAGCGCATATTATGCTGAGATCCGGCATTGGGTCGCTGAGTGTGGAAAGGATTATCCTGGTAAGCCCTATACGGAAAGCTCGTCTATCGAGAATAATTGCCACGGTAAGCCCTATATGGAAAGCTCGTCTATCGAAAAGGATGCGCTCAAGAAGTACATCGCTCAGGCGAAGAAGAGCTACGAAACGGCTTTGGAGGCAGCAACAAAAGGTAATCCTGTGAATTTTCTGTCTGAAATGGGTCGAGTGTCAGCAGCTCTTTCCATGCTGGAACTCGAAATTAACAAGTAAAAAAAGGAGACTTATATTTATGTATACCAAGCGTCAGAAAGTCAACATTGATGATACCCGCTTTATCTTTGCCACCAATTTCTCCGGCGACCCGAGCCGTGACCGCTTTGGCTCCAGCACTCGGCGTGTCAACGTGGTGATCCCGACTCAGGAACTTGCTGATCAGCTTTCCGCTATGGGCGTCAAGGTCAAGCAGACTCACCCGAACCCCGAGCGCACCTACGATGAGCCCTATGTGCCCACTCTGTACGTGCCGGTCAATGTCAACATGGATTCCAAGTGGCCGCCTCGGGTTTACTGGGTCACGACTGCTGGCAAGCGGCTGCTCTGCAATGCAGAAACTGTTGGCCAGCTCGACTTCATCCGGGTCAAGAACGTCTGTGTGCAGGCAAACCTGGTAGAAAAGCGGAATTTCCCCGGTGAGTACAGCCTTTATGCGGATGTCATGTACGTCGAACAGGACGCTGATGCTGATCCGTATGCCGAGCGTTACGCTAAGTACGATATGCCCGCTGTCGAGCCTACCGAAGGGCCTGACCTGCCGTTCTAAGAAGGAGGCATGAAATGAAAAAGCTGTTTATTAGCTGCCCTATGCGGAAGCGCAGCGAGGAAGACATCCGCAAGACCTTCGACCGGCTCCACAAAATCGCAGAGGCGATCTTTGACAAGGAGTTGGAGGTCATCCCGACCTACTTCGAGGGCGACCCTCCGGAAAATGCGAACGAAGCGCTGTGGTATCTCGGCGAATCCATCAAGAAGCTTTCCGAGGCGGACTATTTCATCGGTATCTTCGACGAAGCTCGTGAGTTCCGCGGCTGCATCATCGAGAACATTGCGGCCAAGAGCTACAACATCCCGTTCTATCTGGTCAATCTCGGCAATGCTGCGCCGGATGTCATCGAGCGCAGGAGAATTGACAAGAGAGTGGATTCCCTCGAGATCTACTAAGCATTAATATTTTCGAGTGCCGGAGTCGGTCTCTGGTTGAATGCACCAGTCCTATGAGTGCCCACGTCGCAAATGGCGTTCTCAGCAGGGGACAGCTCGATTGATATTTATGAAGGATTTGGAGGTTGACGTCATGAAACGAATCAAAGTGCTCCGTGTAAAAGCGCATTGCTATCCTGAAATTGTCCGGATTCCGCTCGGTCTGGACTCCTTGCAGAAGGAAGTTGGAGGGCCGATTCAGGCGGTATATCCGTGGGATGATCCTGTGGCACTGATCTGCAATGAAGAAGGTAAACTGGATATTGATGCCGTTGAGCATTATAACCGGGTTCTCGCAACTGAGCTTGGTATACCTTACGACATCGTTGTAGGGACATTCCTGATCGTTGGACTTACGGAAGATGATTTCGGATCACTGAGTCCGGAGCTTCTGGAGAAGTATGAGAAGCTGTTTCATATCCCGGAAGAATTTTCCGTTCGGACGGACGCGCATGGAAAGATGTGTCTGGACGTTCATCCTTGTAAACCGGAAGACAGCGCGAAATAATCAGCCTGCTTTATGAGATGATTAGTCTCAGAATTATATTTTGGAGGTTGAACTTATGATTAAAATTAACAGAGGTCGTGTTGCAAGCATTGATGGCAGCAAAGAGGCTGATATTATCGTTAAAGCTGCGGCTCCGAATGACTTGAAGCAGATTCTGATTGGAGGTGGAACTGTACTGGTAGGCATTATCTACCTTACGGTTTCGGCATTCAAGAGGGGTGCTAAAGCATATGAGAGTGCTGAGCTTAACGCATTAGCCGACATTGGCGCAATGGATAAGCAGGACGTTAAAGAAATTTTGGAAAACGACGAATATTTTACAAAATAAGAACTAATCGAGGCATTGAGCCGTGGAGAAATCTGCGGCTCTTTTATTTTGGGATAGTAGCTTAGTCAGGTTCAAAGCAGCCAGCTCATAACTGGTTCATCGCGGGTTCAAATCCTGCCTGTCCCACCAGCGGCAAACACCTATATAAATATATGAAAGGATGATGCAAGATGGGTGTCACGGTAACCGATAAAGTCTGCATAGCATGTGGCAAAGAGTTGAAAAATGTTCCGGTAGCGACTGTCTTTTGCCCGGAATGCAGGAAAAAGCGCAGAAGAGAGCTTCTGGATGAAAAAATCGCGCAGGAACGGGCCAAGCGCGCTGCTGACAAAGCAGAGATGGATGCGTTCAAGCCGAAAGCGAAAAAGAAGTACGAAGGGCCTAGTCTTCAGGAAATAATGCATGAGGCAACAAAGGAGGGGCTTCAGTATGTCGCTTATTGCAAAAAGCACGGACTCCAATAAAAAGAAAGAACTCTTTGCTTATACTGTCCGAGGTGAAGGAGAGGATGAAGAGGAAGCGACGATTTCACTTCTGGCGTATGAGAATCATTGCCGGGAAAAAGACATACACGTGATGTTGGAAATGAGGTGATCAGGCTGATGGCAGGAGTTACGCTCTATGACTACCAGTTGGATGCAGTAGACCGAATGAAAATCGGCTGCATCTTGTGTGGTGGCGTTGGGAGCGGAAAATCGAGGACGAGCCTTGCTTTTTATTACAAGCTCTATAACGGAAAAATAAACACAAAAGAATATGTAAGGATGACAAAACCTCCTGATCTTTATATTATTACGACCGCGCGAAAACGGGACACTGGAGAGTGGGAGGAAGAAATGGCCCACTTTTATATGGCCACTGATCCCGAGCTTGATATTTACGAGCATACAGTCGTCGTAGACTCGTGGAATAATATTGGGAAGTACGTTGGCGTAAAGAATGCGTTTGTTATATTTGATGAACAGAGAGTCGTTGGCAGTGGTAAATGGGTCAAGTCTTTTCTGAAAATCGCAAAGGAAAATGAGTGGATTCTTTTGAGCGCTACGCCGGGGGACTGCTGGACAGATTATATTCCGGTGTTCATCGCAAATGGTTTCTTCCGAAATCGGACTGAATTCAACAACCAGCATGTGGTCTACAGCCGCTTTTCCAAATATCCGAAGATCGACAGATATTTGAATACCCAGCGACTGGTACGGCTGCGGGAACGGATTCTGGTTGACATGGACTTTGAGCGGTCCACAGTGTCCCACCATGAGAATATTTTTGTAGACTACGATAAACCGAAGTATTTGCAAATCTGCAAGAACCGCTGGAATCCTTGGGAGGATCGACCAATAGAGACAGCAAGCGAGTTTTGTTATTCGCTGCGGAAGCTTGTCAATTCCGATGAAAGCCGGCAGCAGGAAGTCCTTGATATTTGCATGACGCGGCCAAGAGTGATTATATTCTACAATTTTGACTACGAGCTGGATATTCTGCTCGGGTTGAACTATGGCATGGGGGTTGAGGTTGCTCAGTGGAATGGCCATAAGCACCAGCCTATCCCTGATGGCGATAGATGGGTTTATCTCGTGCAGTATAACGCCGGGGCAGAAGGCTGGAACTGTATCAAAACCGATACCATTATATTCTACTCGCAGAATTACTCCTACAAAATTATGGAGCAGGCTGCGGGGCGAATCGACCGGCTGAATACACCGTATAAGGATCTCTGGTATTACCACTTAAAGTCCCGAGCAGGAATCGACCTCGCTATTTCAAGGGCGCTAAACTCGAAGAAAGCATTCAACGAAAGGAAATTTTATGGAGAATGATATTTATGAACTACTGAGGGCTTCAGGTATTACTTGCGAAAAAATAGATGAAGTTTTCAATGCTCTCGCCGAGGTCTGCAAGAAGATTGGAGCATGGGCTGAGAATTTACTCGGAGAGATTGGGGAGAAGCTTTCAAAGTTGGCTCCAAAGAAACTGCGACCTAATTATAAGGACAAATGCAAAATCCGGTGGCTGGATATTCCCAACAAGGTTATGCAGGGGAGAATCAGGAGGTTCTGCTGATGAGAAATATCTCACGAAAAAGCAAGAAGAAACTTATTCAAAAGATGAAGGCAACGTATCATGAGATTCAACTTATAAAAATCATGTATACCGAAGAAGCGTTGCCTCGCTACAAAGTTCCCACAAAATTGTATTGCCGCAACGATGGACGAGATAATTACCCACATATTGCAATGTTCTTTGGAAAAAAGAACCATCCGCGAGATATTGTTGAAGTTTACCAGCATCATGTGAATCTCATTAAGTAAGAAAGGAATGATGCTTTTATGATTAAAGATTCTGGAGACCGCACTGAATTTAAAACCGGTGCCAAGCGTGATATGCACGCAGGGAAGGGGCGGATGGATCTCTTGCCTTGGTACGGCATCATGGAGGTCAGCAAGCACTGCGAGGAGGGCGCACTGAAGTATGGCGAGCACAATGTGGATAAGGGTATCCCGCTGCATTCGTTGCTGGACAGTGCTGCACGACATCTGGCAAAGTACATGGTTGGTATGGACGATGAAGACCACCTGCGTGCTGCCTGCTGGAACCTGCTGTGGGCTCTTAACCAGCGTGTGACGCACCCGGAGTTGGATGATAGGTTTACGGTCAAGGAGAAGAAAGCGGCCAAAATGGTCTTGACTAAATGTGCCAACTGTGGCAAGGAGTGGCCTGTGAGCGAAGATGACTGGGTGCGCATGTGCGCATGGTCTTTTAGCCTCAAGCGCGACAGTGCTATCACTCGTTGCCCGGAGTGCTGTGAAGTGGCACGTATTTATAAGGTGGGCGAGGTGAACACTGATGAATAACTGGATGCGCGAAGTGGACTACGCAACCTACTGCCCGAAGTGCAAGAGCTTCAAGGTGCTGGAGACGGACGAGCCCTGCAACAAGTGCATGACGGAGTGTGCGCGGGAGGGGAGTAAGAAGCCGGTGAAGTTTGAAGAAGCGAGGGTAAAGGTCAAATGATATTTACCGAAGAAGACTTGAACTGTCTGAATGCTATTGCTGGATTGCTGGCTTCATTTGGATGTGACAGTCAGGCTGGCTGTGTGCTTTATATCCAGCATAAAATCGTAAAGGCAATGGAGACTGACGAAAGGAAATGCAGAAATGAGAAACATGTCTAAGAAAACCTGGAAACTCCGGGTTTGGAATCACATGACCGAGATGCAGAAGCTTGATATTCTGCTGAAGCACGCTAAGATTCCGCATACTTATGGACGTCGTTGGCCAGAGATGGACAGACAAGACTGTCAGGAGTATCTTCCGGGCGGAAGGCTCGATGGCGGTGAGCAAATCATTGCATATGATGCTGCTGGAAATCGTATCTGGGATGGCGTTTGGGGTTGGGGTTCCTATGGCTTTGAGCAAGGGCTTATCGAGGTGATGGGTGCGCAGCTACTTGGCCATGATGATGTTGAGGGCTGGCTCACGGCTCGTCAGGTCACAAAGATGTGGAGGTGTAGAAATGCTGCGCAAAATTGCTGAGTATGCCAAAAAGATATTCTGGACAGAGCCAATGCCGACAACAGTTAATGCCATGCGGGAATGGACTGCGAAGCCCGTGAAGTTCGAGAAAGCAAAGGTGAAAGCCAGATGATTCTTGGGATTGCACAGGCAGACCGAACGAACCGAGGAGACGAACGGTATACGCCTGACTATGCGGTATATCCATTGCTCGAATTTTTAGGAGACAAAAAAAAAGCAAATTGTCTGGTGTCCATTTGATAAAATGGATTCTGCATATGTAAGAGTGCTCTCTGAAGCCGGATACAGAGTTATTACATCACACATTGATGATGGTATGGATTATTTTACATATGAACCTGAGAATTGGACTGTAATGGTATCGAACCCGCCATTCAGTAAGAAGGATGAGGTCCTCGAGCGGGCCTATTCGCTAGGAAAACCTTTTGCGCTGCTGCTTCCTATCAATGCAATTCAAGGAAGAAGACGATTTGATATTTACCAAAACCGATTGCAGCTATTATGTTTCGACCAGCGGATAGGGTATATATCGCCATCTATGATATGTCCGAGCGAGGCAACACCGTTTGCTAGTGCCTATTTTTGCAATGACTTCTTACCAAGTAAACTTGAACTTAGACGATTGTATAAGGAGAAGACGCGAAAATAACAAGTTCCTTTATGGAGAAATCCAAATACTGACTATAAAGGAGAAATATTTATGGCAAAGGTTTACACTATGGAAGAACTCGAAAGAGCACGAAAGAAAGCTCAAATTCGGGAGTGGTTCCAGGACAAAAAGGTAAAAGCACAGACTTGGTGTTATGAGCACAAAGAGCAGATTATTACTTATGGTCCGGTTGTTGTAGGCGGAATTGCAGCAGGAGTAAAAATGCTGTCGAAGCACGCGGCACTAGCCAAGGAGCAGGATCTGAAGGATTTGTACTGCTATGACAGAAGTTTGGGACATTACTGGAAATTGCGTCGGGAACTGACGAACGAAGAATGGCTGGAAATCGATAAGAGAAAGAAAAATGGTGAAAGACTGAGTGATATTCTCGATGATATGAGGGTATTGGACTGACTTCATTATGGAGCCGTAGAGAAATCTGCGGCTCTTTATTTTTTCACGAAAGGAATAAGAAATATGATTCAGAAAATTATCGCTTTTGTCATCAACTTCCTGACGCTCAGCTCGCCCTGCGGTTGGATGATGGACATTCTCAATGATACCCGCAAGTATAAATTCTATAACCCTCTGCGTGAGCTGGAAATTGCTGAGAACCACTTCAACTTCTGTGAGCAGGAGTATATGTCGGCAGCTATTTTCGAGCTGTGCGCTGCTGAAAACAAAATAAGGGCAGGATGGTGGGTGAGAGCATGAGCGAACCTTTGTATCATCAGATTTACCATTGCCGCAAATGTGGTAAAGAATTCTGTCCGACCACAGTATATGGTCTTGCGGCAGCACTATGCGATATGAACAACCTTATGATGAGGGCAAACGGTGCGCACACCACAGATTATAAAGAATTTGCACCACTTCTGTATATGACCCATAGGTGTGTAAACGGGGACATCGGCGTCGGCGACTTCATCGGATACCAGAAGGAGGAGCAATGAGTATGTATGAAAAAATCGGCAAGTTTATTGGCGGCGTTCTGGCGGTGACCATTTCCGTTTGCGCGTGGCTGATAATCATTGCCTTCACCCTGAAGTGCCTGTGGTTTATTATCTTCAGGTTCTTGGGGTAAGGTGAACATTATGAATACGAACGATAATCGGTTTGCCCAAGCAAAAACATTCAACGACCTTGACATGAGAATGAATGAGTTTCCATTCGAAACTGTTACAGACTGGGCCGGAAATACCGTTTCACTTTATGTTAACGATTATGAGCTTCAACGAAAAGTCTGTATAACAAAAAATGCCAAACTGAAAGATGTTATATTCTATTATGTGAATGGCGACATTACTTATGAAGAGGGTCTGAAATGGTGTAAAAAGAACGGCATTACAGTAGGGCAATTTGATAGATACATCTACATGGAGATGGAGCAACACAATCGTAACAATTATGGCAAGACGGACCATATACCCTGGTTCTACAGACCTGTAATATTTATAGTCAAGATAATTATAAGTGTAATGAAACTTATTCTATTTTTGGAGGACCGTTTATGAACGAAGACTTTGGCGCGATTACCATTCTTGCTCCAAAATGCCAGAAGTGTCAGAAGGTTAACGCCTGCGATCATAAACAAATGGCTCATCTCGGATATATTATCCCAATCGATGATATTGGCATCAGTATGGTGGCCCAAAGGGGTAATGGAAAGAGCCTCAGTCAGCTCGAAATCATTGATTCATTGATGAAAAGGAGAACTAATTATGAAAATCGTTGAACCTAAGTACGAAATTCTCACTGATATTTCTGAGGGTGGCATTAAGGAGCTCCAGCAGATCGAGCGCGTGGCCCGTGTCTGCTATAAGAGCGAGGATAAGATCACGCCGGATGGTGAGTCGGCAAAGAAGCTGGTGGGCTTTCTGGTGAAGCAGGGGCATGAGGCTATGCTGGAGCATTCCCAGTTGAGTGTGCTGTTTACCTGTGACCGGGGCGTGGCGAATGAGCTGGTGAGGCACCGCATTGCGAGCTTTGCGCAGGAGAGCACCCGGTACTGCAACTATGCGGGGGAGAAGTTTGGCGGGGAGCTGAGCTTTGTGAAGCCGAGTTACATTTCGGATGGCACACGGGAGTATTATGCATGGGAAACTGTGTGTGTTGATGCTGAGGCGGCGTATCTCTGCATGGTCAATGACCTTAAACTGCGCCCCGAACAGGCCCGCTGCGTCCTTCCGCTGTGCCTGAAGACCGAAATCGTGGTCACTGCCAACTACCGTGAGTGGCGCAACATCTTCAAGCTGCGTACTCCTGTAGCGGCCCATCCTCAGATGCGTGAGCTGATGTGCCCGCTGCTGCTGGAGGTTCAGAAGAAGATCCCGGTGGTATTCGATGATATTTACACGTTCTGGCCGGCAGATGACCAGACGCGGAAGGGGAGTATGGCGAAGTGATGCGAATTGTGCTGCTCGTAAGCATTATTTTACAAGCTATCGCAATCGGAATGTCTTTTGCTGAGAACATCGGCGAAGAAAAACAGAGAATCATCAAATATACAGGATGGTTCTTGCTTTTGATTTACATGATATTTGGTTGAGGTAATTAACTAATGAAAAATCGTATTATTTGTTTTGCTGTATCGCTGATGATGCTTGTTGGCTGCCTCGGGTTATGCAGTTGTGGAAACTATAGGGTGTTTGATACGACATTTACCTATTCCTGGGCACAGATTAAGTTGCCCGATGGAACTATTGTTCAGGGCAAAGTGGACAACTGGACTGACTACGAAGGCGATCAGCTGCAAATCACGATTGACGGTACCACATATCTGGTTCATGCCGCAAATGCTATTATGAAAACCTGAGTGGGAAAGGATGTGGTGATAAGAAATGCAGCAAAGAACGTATGATTTTCTTGTGAAGATGCGGATTCCGATGGTTGGCGATGCAGTCGAAATGATGGGCGATGCAGTCGAAATGACCATTGATTTGCTCAATTCGCATCGGTCTGTTCCGATGATTGATATTTGCGCTGCGATTGCAGAGAAGTATCACACGAATGTGAAAAGCGTCACGGCTCGCCTTGTGAGAGTTGTGGATGCGATGGAGTATCGGAGTGGGGTGTATCCTAATCCTGAAATGGAAGAGCTCCGTATTGCGTTCAGACTGGATAAATGGACGCTTAAACGATTCCTATATGCTGCGGCGAGGAGGCTTATGGGCCAATGAAAAGCCGTTATATTTGCTTTGCGATGCATTTGGCTGTGTAGCTGTGTCCTAAACTAACAAGTAAGAGACGCGGATTTTTCTGCGTCTCTTACTTTTATCCAAGGAGGTGGTACTTTTGCTTGACGACTCGACTCCTACATGATATTCTTGTACTAGTATAAGGAGGTGCTTTTATGGCACGAACAGTGAAATGTCCTAGTTGTGGCGCTGAGCTTACGGTGAAAGAAGGCAATCGAGACTTCATGTTCTGCGAATATTGCGGAACGAAAGTACGGCTTGATGATTATCAGGAGACGCACAGGTTTGTGGATGAAGCTCGTATTCAGGAATCAAAGGACTCCAAAGAGCTTGAGATGAAGCGGATGGAGTTCGAGAAATGGAAGAAAGCAGAAGAGAATAATGATAAGAGGAACAACACAAAGGGCTTCATCGTGTGGCTTGGTGTGATGATATTGTTCTTATTTGCCCTTGTTCTTATGTATAAAATTATGTGATTTTTTATACCCACTTCTGCCCACTTTTTTCGAGGCCATTTTTCGGTCTTTTGGCCAAAAGTGCCGAAATTGACGATTTTTGTGGCCAAAAACCCACTTCGTGGCCAAAAATTTTAGCAAAAATGGCCAGTAAAAATGATGTATCTACGTTAAAAAAGTGCCGTTTGGCCAAAAACCCACTTTTTTCTTTAAGTTAATTAAAAAAATGAAAAAATAATATATATAATAGGCCAGAAAAAATGGGCTTTTGGCCACGACCGATTTTTCATGCATTAAACCCCATAACTCCTGTCGATATTAACCTTGTAAAATAACGTCGGATAGTGTATTATAAGGAAGCAGTACATTAGTGGCTGACTTCTTATGAGTATGAGGTAAAGCGTATGGAATACATCGAGGAACTTGCTAAAAATTGGAAACAGTATGATTACTCATTTGATGCAAGAGAAATTCTTCCGAACGGTGATGAAGCATGGGTGTATTCAACCCTGGAGTTAGGACTACCAGTTCTTTGGTTGAAACATCCAGATGGAAGTTTCGAACATTATGTCATACATACGGATGGATATGACAAACCAACTGGCGAGCATTGGTGTTTTTGGTGTCATTGCCAAATGGAGCGGTACGAAAATATTTGGAAAGTTCCTATTTGGCGATGCCCGAAGTGCGAAGAAGAGCATTACGAAGAAGACGTGGATTTATGCAGTGCTCCGACTGAAGAAGCAAGTTATGCCGATGATGAACTCGAACCAGAAGAAGAATGGCTCGATACATACTATAGAGAAAATCCCTATATACCTCACGACGAATACGATTTTGACGGGTTTTAATTTAATAGTCTTTTAAGATTGCCCCTGCGCGAAAAACGCAGGGGCTTTTCTTTTGTCCTTTTCACAAAAATTAACACTTTTTCACAAAAAATACCGCGAAAAAAACAGCCACTTTTATGAGGAGAATAGAACGTGTCTTAAACATGCTATTCTTTTTATTTTTGGAGGTTAACATGCTCGAAAACAAATTCAAGACCGGATTGGTGAAAGAACTGAAAAAGCGCTTCCCCGGTTGCACAGTGGTTCATTTGGACCCGAACGAAGTTCAGGGGCATCCTGACCTTTTAGTTTTGTATGGCCCTACTTGGGCTGCGCTCGAGGGAAAGAAGTCGGCAAATGCTCCTCATCGCCCTAATCAGGACTACTATGTCCAGAAGATGAATGAAATGAGCTTTGCCGCTTTTATTTATCCGGAAAACAAGGAGGAGATACTTGATGCAATGGAACGATCATTCAAGGCTCACGGGGCAACATGCATTTCTGGGAGCAAGTAAGTATCACTGGCTCAACTATGACCAGCAGCGTCTGATCGATGCTTACCTGAATAATCAGGCAAAAGAGCGAGGTACTAGACTCCATGCATTTGCAGCAGAGTGCATCGAGCTTAAGCAAAAACTTCCTAAGAGCAAGAAAACGCTGAATGCTTATGTTAATGACGCTATCGGCTTCCGCATGACGCCTGAAGTCGTGCTTTATTACAGTTCGAACTGCTTTGGAACGGCAGACACCATCACGTTTGACGATGGTATCCTTCGCATCCATGATTTGAAAACTGGAAGCGTTCCGGCTCATATGGAGCAGCTTTATATTTACGATGCGCTGTTCTGTCTGGAGTATGGTATCGATCCGGCTGTTATTCGTTTTGAAAACCGAATTTATCAAAACGATGACATCTGGAGCGAAAATCCAAGCGCTGAGGATATTAACCCCATCATCGCAAAAATCAAAGAATTCGATAAAATCATCTACGAAGTAAAGTTGGGAGCTATGGTATGAATCCTATTGAAAAAGACCTTCGCTCCTACTATGGAGTTGATTCGCAGAATGGTGTTCTCGAACATTACGGCACCAAAAAGCATTCTGGCCGGTATCCGTGGGGATCTGGCGAAAATCCTTACCAGCATTCGGGAGATTTTCTTTCTAGGATTGAGCTTCTGAAAAATAAGGGCCTTTCCGAAAAAGATATTTTGGAGAACATTAACGATGCTCTTCCGAAGGAGTATCAGATGAGTCTCTCAGAGTTTCGCGTTGCCAAAAGCAAAGCCGTGAATTTACGGAAAAAATCTGAATATGAACAAATCAAAGATCTCAAGGATAATAAAGGTCTTGGTTGGACTGAAATTGCCAAGCAACTCAACATGAGTGAGTCGAGCGTTCGATCTAAATACTCTGGAAATATCGACAAAAAAGCACAGCGTGCTGAACATATTGCTGAAGTATTGAAAAAAGAAGTAGAGAAAAAGGGAATGGTCGATATTTCCGAAGGTGCAAATCAGGTTCTCGGCGTATCTGAAACGGAACTTATCAATGCCGCTTATACATTAGAAGCAGAGTATGGGTTTAAGCGCTATGGCGTTGGCATTCGCCAACCGACAAATATACACCAGCAGACTAATATTACCGTTTTGGCCAAGCCTGAGTTTGACCAGAAATATGCTTATCAGCACCAAGACCAGATTGATTCGCTGGGTGATTACCATTCTGATGATGGTGGCGAAACTTTTCAGAAGCTTCAACGTCCATCAAGTTTGGATTCAAGCCGTGTGGCAATTATGTATGGCGATGAAGGTGGTCTGGCAAAGGATGGCGTCATTGAGATTCGCCGTGGTGTCCCGGATCTTGATCTTGGCAAAAGCCATTATGCACAGGTGCGTATTCTTGTCGATGGCGACCACTATCTGAAAGGCATGGCTGTTTATTCCGACGATCTTCCGGATGGCGTTGATGTTAGGTTCAACACCAATAAACCTTCTGGCACGCCCAAAATGAAAGTTCTCAAGGAAGCGAAAGCTGATCCAGACAATCCTTTTGGTGCAGCCATCAAAGCAAATGGTCAGAGCATGTACATCGGATCTGATGGAAAGGAGCACCTGTCTCCTATCAATAAACTGAAAGAAGAAGGTGACTGGGATACAATGTCCAGAAATGTCTCTTCTCAATTTCTTTCCAAGCAGCCCAAGAAGTTGATTGAGAATCAGCTGAAACTGACTGTCGCAGACTATAAAGCACAGTATGATGAAATCATGCAGTACAACAACCCGACGATTAAGAAGAAACTACTCACTGACTTCGCTGACACATGCGAAGGTACATCGATGACCCTCAAAGCATCTGCTTTTCCCGGGCAGTCTACGAAAGTTATACTTCCTATCAACCAGATCAAGGAAACAGAGGCATATTGCCCGACATATGAAAACGGTACGAAGCTTGCATTGATACGCTATCCGCATGCAGGAACCTTTGAGATTCCGATTGTTACAGTCAACAACAAGAATGTTCATGGCAAGCGGAACCTTGGAGCCATTCAGGATGCAATCGGCATCAATGCAAAGGTTGCTGAACGCCTTTCGGGCGCTGACTTTGATGGTGATACCGTCATGGCCATTCCTGTCACCGATAAAGTCAACATCAAGTCTACTCCCGCACTGAAGGATTTGAAAGATTTCGATCCCAAAACGGCCTATGCTGTTCCGGAAGATAATCCCAATCGTGTTCGCCTTATGAAAAAAGAAGAAAAACAGAAAGAAATGGGAATTATCTCCAACCTTATCACAGATATGACTCTTCGTGGTGCAGATGACGCTGAATTGGCTCGTGCTGTTAAGCATTCGATGGTTGTTATCGATGCTGAAAAGCATAAGCTGGACTACAAGAGAAGTGAACAAGAGAATGGCATCCAAGAACTTAAGGAAAAGTATCAGATTCGAGTTCTGGAAGACGGCACAGTAAAACCGGGTGGTGCATCCACACTTCTGTCTCGTCGTAAGCAAACGATACGAGTTCCCGAACGTCGTGGGAGTGTTCATGTTAACAAAGATACTGGTGAACTAGTCTATAAAGAGAGCGGCCGTACCTTTACTGACCCCAAGACGGGCAAAGAACGTATAGCAGAAGACACGGTTAGTCTGATTTCTGAGACCAAGGATGCTCGAACACTCTCTTCTGGTACTATTCAGGAAAACCTCTACGCCGATTTCTCGAACCAGCTTAAGGCCATGGCCAGACAGGCTCGTAAAGAGGCTGAGAATATGCCCGGTTTGAAGTACAGTCCGGCAGCAGCGAAGCAATATGCATCCGAAGTTAGGTCTTTGAACGATAAGTATAATACCATGCTCATGAATAAGCCGAAAGAACGCAAGGCAATGCTCATTGCTAATGCAAGTATCAAAGCCAAAATTCAGGAACAGGGACTTAATCCCGCTATCGATAAGAAAGAAATTAAGAAGATCTCTTCCGTTGAGATGCAGCGCGCACGTGATGCTGTTGGCGCAAGTGGTCGTAAGTCTAAAGTCATATTTACAGACAAAGAATGGGAAGCGATTCAAGCAGGCGCAATTTCCGACAGCAAACTTATGAAGATTCTTAATTCGTCTGATTCGGATGAAATCGTGAAACGTGCAATGCCGAAAGCAACAACTGTCATGAGTTCGGCAAAGATGTCTAAAGCAAAAGCAATGCTTCGCAGCGGATACTCGTATGCTGCCATTGCTAAAGCTTGTGGTGTTCCTGAGTCTACGGTTTACAGCGCATTAAACAAATAATCTGTACAAGAAAGGAACAGATATATGGTTCGTTGCTTTCTTACCACTTTCGACAATCCGTATTCTCCTTACGAGAAGTTCGAAGAATGGTATCGATATGACACGGATCATGGCTATAACTCATCTGGTCTTCTCATGAGGCTGGCCGAGACGTCTTCTCAGTTCACAGACAATGAGAATGCCTATGAAATCGAGAAGGCTATCGACAGAATTGTGGCTGCTGATCCGCAAAACATCTACAAAAAGCTCAAGATCACGATCGACGATGAAAACACCGCCGACCAAAGTGCGTAAACCATAGGGAGGGGGTCTCAAAAATGACACCCCCTCTCAAATCGCACCGGTCTTTGATATTTCCCCGGAGGGAAAATTGATATTTGGGCTTTAAGATGAAATTGCCGAGGCCACGGGGAGTAGACCGCAGCTTCGGCAGTTTTTGCAAGGGCTTATGGGCGAAACGCCTCCTATGAAATTCGGGTTCATGATGTTCAACCTCCATTGACATTTTTCTTCTCCTTTCAGATGCCATGACAAGCCACACCCATGAGCCCTTGCAAAAGCAAAATAAAAAACATAAGAAAAGAGGAAAAAGTTATGAAGCCGAAAAGAAGCGCTCCGGGGGAGATGGCTGCGGCTTCGGCCCGGCCTGCCTCCAGCCCGGAAGCACAGGAACAGTACATGATAAATCTGGCCATGACTCTGGTGGAAAGACGGCTTCGAGAAGGAACGGCCTCCAGTGCAGAGACCACCCACTTTCTGAAGCTGGCCACCATGAAGTCGGACCTGGAGAAGAAGAAGCTGGAGGAAGAGAACAAACTGCTGCGGGCAAAGACCGAGACGCTTGAGGCTGCCAAGGACTCCAAGGAGATGTACGACAAGGTGCTGAAAGCTATGGCCCGTTATAACGGCATGGACGAAGAGGAGTACGAGTTCTGACGGATCAGAAGTCGGAGATGGATACGCCGCAAGCTTCGGCTATTTTACCGATCGTGTCGAGATGCGGAAATGTCTTACCGGTTTCGATATTCTGGATAGTTGTCGGAGAGATGCCGGCTTTTTCTGCCAGACCCCGAATGGTCAGACCGGCGGCTTTGCGGCATTCACGAATCTTATGGCGAGAGTAGCCGAAATTTTCGTAGTCACGATCCATATAGCCGATCATAAAAAAGCCCTGGTCTTTGAGAGGAATGGTCTTAAGGGAAAAGCTCTGCTCCATGTCTTCCTCGGAGACACCGGCAAGGACGTATGTACACAGTGTTTCAAGGCGGGGCGTCATTTTATGGCAGCTATGCGCCACGGCGATTTTCATGGCCACCTGACGGACAGGATAACGAGATGCGTTATCAAGATCGGCCTGGTTTACGCCATTATCCATGGCGTCTTCGAGGAGTTTGTAAAGGGTACCCAGTTTACGGATGGTGTCGGCAGAGAGCATAAGGGAGACCTCCTTAAATATTTTGTACCCTTATTGTACCACCGTACTGTTACAAAAGCAAGAGGGCTTATGAAATATTCAAGGGGGATAACGGTCATGACCAAAAATGAACTGAAAGCATTGTTGACTTACATGTTATATCAGTCTGACGAGCCGCTAGTAGATGGCTTGGTAGTTAGAGTTAGACGGACGGAAGAGGTCACCCATGAAGACATACACAGAGCTTTGCAGGCTGGAAACGTACGAGGAGCGGCTGGAGTATCTGAAACTGCACGGAGAGGTTGGTAAAGATACCTTTGGGTTTGATAGATGGCTGAACCAGGACTTCTACCAGTCAAGAGAGTGGCGGCAGTTCCGAGACAGGGTCATTGCGAGAGACATGGGATGCGATCTGGGATGCCCGGACCACCCAATTACGGACTGGGCGCTACGGGACGGCAGGCCGGTGCGGCCGAGGATCTCGATCCACCATCTGAACCCTATTACAAAAGAAGACGTGCTCCGGCACAGCAAAAAACTACTGGACCCAGAGAACGCCATCTGCGTTTCGGCAACGACACACAAGGCCATCCACTATGGAACTGGAGGCGGGCCGAAGATACCGGACGGCGAGAGAACGGCAGGGGACACCTGCCCTTGGAGGAAATAGTATGAACTGGACAACAGCTTGGCTTACCATGAAACAGGGATACAAGGTGAAACGACCGCACTGGAAGGACGCCTACTGGCGCATTGCGGGAACGGAGCTTATCATCCACACAGAGAGCGGGAATGAGATCAACTTCCGCGAGGTCAAAGATATTGGTCTGATGCTGAACCTGACCTGCTGCGACGACTGGGAACAAGTGGTAGAATCTCCGAAGCGAGAAGATACCGACCTGCGCTTTGACATCCAACTCGCTGTCAGTAAGGCGATCCGAGCGGGACTCGACCAGGCTGTCGCTGAGTTTACGGCGGAGCAGGAGAAGAAAGAGGCGTCAAAATGAATTCGATCCTGATAAGCGTGAAGAAGCTGCTGGGCATCGCCGAGGAATGCGAGGACTTTGATGCAGACATCGTGATGTATCTGAACAGCGTATTCATGGTACTGACCCAGATGGGGGTAGGACCGAAGGAAGGCTTTGCCATTACGGGAAAAGAGGAGCTTTGGAACCAGTTTATTGCCGACCCGGTGAAGGCGGCAGCCGTGAAAGCATATGCCGCCATGAAGGTGCGGCTGCTGGGCTTTGACGTACCCCAAAGCAGCTCTACCCTGGACGCACTTAAAAATGCCGCTGCCGAGATGGAGTGGCGGCTGAACGTGGAGCATGACGACACATGGCCAGCAGTGTAACAAAGCGGTGGATCGAGCGACTGACCGAAACACCTGCAAAAAAGTAATGGTTTGATACGGTGATGAAGGATTTCTGTGCAGACTGCGCATGTCGCGGGACCTGCGAATGCCCTGAAATGGAAGCGTGCTTCTACACCCTTGACAAGCCATTTTACGCCCCAAAGTGAGGGGTGTCCTACCTTATTATAATAGGAGGTTAAAATATGGCACTCTCGAACACGGCCACGCCCATTTATTACGGCCGCTTTCGGGAGGCCGTGATGCGGGGCGAGATACCGGTATGCCGGGAAATTTCAATGGAGATGAACCGGATCGACGACCTCATCGCCAATCCAGGCATCTACTACGACGACAAGGCAGTCAACGGCTTTATCGCCTTTTGCGAGGATGAGCTGACCTTGACCGATGGCGGAGACGTGAAGCTGCTGGACAGCTTTAAGCTCTGGGCCGAAGAGATATTTGGCTGGTATTATTTCGTGGAGCGAAGCATCTTTGTGCCGGATGCACACGGTGGCGGCCACTACGAGACCCGCAGGATCAAGAAGCGTCTGGTGCAAAAGCAGTATCTGATCATTACCCGTGCGGCGGCGAAGACCATGTATCTGGAGTTTCTCCAGGCGTACTTTCTGGTGGCGTATACTACCACGACCCGACAGGTGACCACCGCCCCCACCATGAACCAGGCAGAAGAAGTGTTGGCTCCGCTGCGGACTGCTCTGGCCCGGGCCAAGGGGCCTGTGCTGAAGTTTATGACCGAAGGGAGCCTGCAGAATACCACCGGGTCGAAGGCAGATCGGGTGAAACTGGCCAGCACAAAGAAGGGCATCGAGAACTTTGTCTCCAACAGCCTGCTGGAAGTGCGGCCTATGACCATTGAGAAGCTCCAAGGCCGTCGAGATATGGTGGCCACAGTGGACGAATGGTTGAGCTGCGACATCCGGGAAGACCCCATCGGTGCTATCGAGCAGGGTGCGGCCAAGAATGAGAACTATCTCATCGTGGCGGCAAGCTCGGAAGGCACGGTGCGAAACGGCTGCGGCGATGACATCAAAATGGAATTGATGCAGATCCTGAAGGGAGAATACATCAATCCCCATGTCTCCATCTGGTACTACAAGCTGGATTCCATTGACGAAGTCGGCAAGCCAGAGATGTGGCTGAAGGCGAATCCAAATCTCGGGAAGACCGTGACCTACGAGACCTACCAGTTGGATGTCGAACGCGCGGAGAAATCCCCCAGCGCCCGGAATGATATTCTGGCCAAGCGCTTCAACCTACCCATGGAGGGCTACACATACTTCTTCTCGTATGAGGAGACGCTGTGCCACCGCCACCGGGATTACTGGCAGATGCCCTGCGCCATGGGAGCTGACCTGAGCCGGGGCGACGACTTCTGCGCCTTTACCTTCTTGTTTCCGCTTTCCAACGGATATTTCGGGGTAAAGACGCGGGACTACATTACCAGCTACACCCTGAGCCAGCTGCCCGTCTCCCGGCGGCAGCAGTATGAGGAGTTCATGCAGGAAGGGACGCTGTTCGTCTTTGACGGAACCATCCTCGACATGATGCAGGTATACGAAGACCTCGATGCCTTTATCCAGCAGAACGAATACGACATCCGGTCCTTCGGGTACGACCCGTACAACGCCAAGGATTTCGTAGAGCGGTGGGCGACCGAGAACGGCAGCTTCGGCATCACTAAGGTCATTCAGGGCGCGAGGACGGAAAGCGTGCCGCTGGGAGACTTAAAGAAGCTGAGCGAGCAGCGGAAGCTCATCTTCGACGAGAAGCTGATGCAGTTTGCCATGGGGAACTGCGTAGCGCTGGTGGACACGAACGGAAACCGGAAGCTCTATAAACAGAGGCAGGATCAGAAAATCGACGCCGTGGCCGCCATGATGGACGCCTATGTGGCGTGGAAGGAGAACCGTGATGCATTTGAGTGAGGCTGTATATGAGAGGTGAGAAATCGAAATGGATTACTGGAAATTCATGGAGCACGGACTGTTCGGGAAGGGCAGCGAGCGGAAGAACCATAAGCATTACCAGAGAGTGGAAGTCGGGACTGACCGCAACGGCAACACAGAGTATTACTACTTCTACAGCAAGGAAGCATACGACAACTACCGGAGAAGCCGGGCGATCGGCAGAGGCGATGACCCCGACAGGAAGCCGACCCGCGCCCAGCAGAAAGAGTGGGCCAAGCAGAAGATCCTGAACGGCAAAGCCCGCCTTACCGGGGAATACCGTCGTGAGAGACACCCGAACGGTCGCGGTGCGTGGGTGGCTACCGAAGAGTACGAGGACAAGGACGGCAAGCTGAAGCTGCGCAAGAAGTACATCTCGGGAGACGAGGCGACGAGACTGCGGGACAACATGTACCGAAAAAAGCGGGCCGAGGCAGAGACGGCCAAGGAAAAGAAGGCTCGCATGAAAGCCGCGAAGAAGCGGTACAACAAGAAAATGTCGGCGGCACGCCGGAAGCGGGCAGTACAAAAGGGCGCACAGAGAGTGGCGCTGCTGCTGAAGCGGAAGTTGGCATCGGACGGAAAGTGAGGTGATAGCAAAGTGCAGACCTACAAAGATGAACTCTATCACTGGGGCATCAAGGGCATGAAGTGGGGAGTGCGGCGGTACCAGAACAAAGACGGCACCCTGACTGCCGCTGGCAGGAAGCACTATGGGGACGGAAACGCCGGTCCCGACGGCGAAGAGCAAAAAGTGGAGTATGCGCCGAAGCGGACGGGAAGGAATGCTGAGGATTACTCCGACGAGGAGCTGAGAGCAAGGATCAACCGGCTGCAGATGGAAAAGCAGTATCGTGACCTGCAGGGGCAGACCAACATCCGGGTCGATGACCCCAACAAGGAGCTGAAGGCCGAGAAGGAGCGCTTGCAGCTCCAGAAGGACGTAAAGCAGCTGCGGAACGACGTGTACGGCGGCAAGAGCTTTGTGAAGCAGGTCATGTCGGACGCCGGAAAGCAGGTGCTGACCAAGGCGACGGCTGGCGTGATGAGCTATGGCGCGAAGAAATTCGTTTCGGATGTGCTGGGCAACCCTGAACTGGCGAATGCTGTGGTGAACGGCAGTGCCGCAAAGCAGGATCAGCAGAAGAAAGACGACCAGAAGAAGGATGACTGACCCGGGAGGATCTCAAAATGCCTAACACCTTTGGCTCCCGCCTGAAGAGGGCGTGGAACGCTTTTACGAACCGGGACCCTCCCGGAAGAATTTACTACGGCGGCGGATACAGCTACCGCCCAGACCGGGTGCGGATGAACCGGGCAAGCGACCGCACCATCATTTCGGCCATATACACCCGCATCGCCATGGACGCGGCGGCTATTACCATCAACCACGTAAGGCTCGACGAAAACGGACGCTACAGCGAAACCGTTGACTCGGGCCTTAATTCTTGTCTGAACCTTTCAGCCAACATCGACCAGACCGGACGGGGGATGCGGTTCGACATGTTTCTGTCCATGCTGGACGAGGGCGTCATCGCCGTGGTGCCGGTGGACGTGGAGCTGAATGAAGCGACCGGCGAAATGGACATCCAGTCCATGCGGGTGGGCAAGGTGAAGGAGTGGTACCCTGCCGACGTGCGGGTAGAGCTCTACAACGAGAAGACCGGACAGAAGGAAGAGGTGACTCTGCCGAAGGACCGGGTGGCCCTGATCGAGAACCCCTTCTATGCCGTGATGAACGAGCCCAACGGCACCATCCAGCAGCTGACCCGGAAGCTCCACCTGATGGACGTCATTGACGAGCAGGTGGGAGCCGGGAAGCTCGATCTTATCATCCAGCTGCCCTACGTCGTGAAGAGCGAGCCCCGCAAGAAGCAGGCCTTGGAGCGGCGGCAGGAGATCGAGGACCAGCTGGCAGGCTCGAAGTACGGTGTGGCTTACACGGACGGCACGGAGCGCATCACCCAGCTGAACCGCAGTCTGGAAAATAATGTTCTGAAGAGTGTGGAATACCTGACCAACATGGCATACAGCCAGTTGGGTATCACACCGGAGATTATGAACGGCACTGCGGACGACAAGGTGATGACCAACTACGAGAACCGGACCATCGAGCCCATCGTATCAGCCGCTGTGGATGAGTTCAAACGGAAGTTCCTGACAAAAGGGCAGCGAGATGAAAAGAGCGAGAGCGTGCTGTTCTTCCGCGACCCGTTCAAGCTGACACCGGTGTCAGCTGTGGCAGAGATCGCCGACAAGTTTACCCGCAACGAGATCATGACCTCGAACGAGATGCGGCAGGCCATCGGCATGAAGCCCTCGAAGGACCCGAAGGCGGATGAGCTGCGTAATGCGAACATCAGCCAGTCCAGCGAAGAGGTCTCGGAGCAGGAGAGGATGCTGACGAGAGGCAGAGAGACTGTAGAAAGGAGTATTGCAAATCAAAATGGCTAAATTCGACTACGATTGCAGCGGCTGGGCCACGAAGGCCAACACACGCTGCTACGACGGACTGACCATCGCGCCGGACGCCTTTAAGGAGTGCGACGGCAAGACCGTGCCGATGGTGTATAACCACGACCACTCGAGCGTGGACAACGTCATCGGACACTGTCTGCTGAAAAACCGACCCCAGGGCGTATACTGCTACGCCAAGTTCAACGATACGGACACCGGCCGGACGGCCAAGGCCTGCGTGGAGAACGGCGATCTGAACGCCTTTTCCATCTATGCCAACGGCCTGCAGAAGGTGGGGAAGACCGTGAAACACGGCTTTATCCGGGAAGTGAGCCTCGTACTGGCAGGCTGCAACCCGGGTGCGCTCATCGACGAGGTGGTGAAGCACAGCGCCGATGAAGATTATGATGAGGGTGAGGCCTTTATCTACAACGACGAGGGCTTGAGCCTGACCCACGGGCTGGACCCGAATGGCGACCCGCTGGAGGAGCTGACCCACAGCACCGACGACGGGAACGACACGAAACAGGAGGATGCCGGAATGGCGGACGAAAAGAAAAACGGTAAGACACTCGAGGAAGTGTACAACAGCATGACCGACGAGCAGAAAGAATGCTGTCATGCGCTTGTTGGCCTTGCAATGGAAGAGGCAGACGGCGAGGACGGCGAAGACGACGGTGAGGAGGATACGACCGTGAAGCAGAATGTGTTTGACCATGACACCACTAAGACCGTGCTGAAGCACAGCATCAGCGACATCAACGCTGTCATCAAGGGTGCCAAGAGCAGCGGCACCATGAAGGCGGCTTTCGAGAACTCGGACATCACCGGCGAGGAGCTGGCCTATCTGAGCCACAGCATCGACAATGTGGAGTGGCTGTTCCCCGAGGATCACCTGCTGGATACCACGCCCCGCATCATCGACAAGCCCGACGACTGGGTGAGCGTGGTCATGGGCGCTGTGCACCACGTCCCCTTCAGCCGGATCAAGAGCATGTTCGCTGACCTGACTGAGGAAGATGCCCGCGCCAAGGGTTACTTCAAGGGCAACTTCAAGAAGGAAGAGGTCTTTGGCCTGCTGCGCCGCTCCACCAGCCCCACCACCGTGTACAAGAAGCAGAAGCTGGACCGCGACGACGTCATCGACATTACCAGCTTCGACGTTGTGGCATGGCTGAGGAAGGAGATGCGCCTGAAGCTGGACCGTGAGCTGGCTCTGGCTTACCTGCTGGGCGACGGCCGTTTGGCTGCTTCTGAGGATAAGATCGATGAGAACTGCATCCGTCCTGTGTTCAACGACAGCGACCTGTTTACCATCAAGGTCCAGTGCAAGACCACCGGCCTGACCACCGTGGAGGACAAGCACAAGGCCCTGATCAAGCAGATCCTGCGCAGCCGCAAGGAGTACCGCGGCTCCGGCACCCCCACCCTGTACACCACCGAGGACGCCCTGACCGAGATGCTCCTGCTGGAGGACAGCATCGGCCACACTCTGTATGCCGACGAGGCTGCTCTGGCCCGCAAGCTGCGTGTAAAGAATATTGTGACCATCCCCGAGATGGAGGGCCGCAAGGGTGCCAAGGGCGGTGACCTGGTCTGCCTGATCGTGAACCTGGCCGACTACACTGTGGGCGCAGACAAGGGCGGCGCTGTCTCCATGTTCGACGACTTCGACATCGACTTCAACGCACAGAAGTACCTCATCGAGACCCGCTGCTCCGGCGCTCTGACCACGCCCTTCAGCGCCATGGCCGTGGAGTGGGCTGCTTAAAGAGAAAGGATAGAACTATGCTGAAACCCTATTACGAGACCGGTTATGACCTGCATGTGGCTAACTACGTTGCCTACCTGCACACCGACAAGAAGCTGTATGAGGACGAGGCACACAAGACCCAGGCGAAGAAGGATGACGTGGAGAAGGCCTTTAAGCTGGGCCGCCTGATGATCGTGGACGGCGCCAAGACCTACCTGCCTATCGCTCTGCTGGCTGCCGGTGTGGTGGTGTACGACGGCACTACCGCTACGACCTGCACCGTGGCAGCGGAGTAAAAAGCAGGTCATCGAGTTAGCGATAACAAACTGACCTGCCGGACAAAATTCAAAATGGTGACGAACTGAGCGCTGCCAGTGGCGGAAACAGCGAAATGAGGAACTGGCCGGGGTCAGCGAGACGCGAGCGACAGTGAAGCGGCTGCTGGGCACCCCAACTCGGGTTCCTTAGGGAGGATCTACTATGAAATGGAGCGGGAAGATCGGGTTTGCGCAGGATACGGAAGAATCAGCGCCAAGCGTATTCGTAGAACGGATCGTAGAGCGGAGCTATTACGGCGACGTGCTGGAGTTTGGGCGGCTGATGCAGGGGAGCGACAAGATCAATGAGGACGTTACAGTGGGAAACCAACTGAGCGTTGTAGCCGACCCATTTGCACAAAACAACCTTTACGCCATGCGATATGCCACGTTTTGCGGGCAGCACTGGAAGATCACGAACGTGAAGGTGCAGTACCCAAGACTGGTGCTGACTTTAGGAGGGATCTGGAATGGAAGCACGCCTGAAGCTTGACGCTTTGCTGCGGAAGGTACTGCGGGAGGCGACCGGGAAAGAAAACCTCTACTTTCAGCCGCCTGCCGGATACAAGCTGAAATACCCCTGCATCGTGTACAGCGAAAGCCGTATCCGGAATGAGCACGCCAATGACGGAGTTTATATCCAGCGTCTCCATTATACGGTGACGGTGATGGATAACGACCCCGACTCGAAACTGAAAGCGGCCGTAAGCGTATTGCCGAAATGCGCCTACGACCGCTGTTTTGTTTCGGAAAACTTATATCACACTGTGTTTACGACCTATGTTTAAGAAGGAGGAAAGACTATGGGAAGACTGATCTGGGACGCTGTTGGCGAGAAATTTTACGAAATGGGCACCAAGTGCGGCGTTCTGTACCCCATGACCACTGAGGGCACCTACGAGAAGGGTGCTGCCTGGAATGGCCTGACTGCTGTGACCGAGAGCCCCTCTGGTGCGGAGGAGACCAAGCTGTATGCTGACGACATCAAGTACGCCAGCCTGCGCAGCGCCGAGGATTACGGCTACACCATTGAGGCCTACACCTACCCTGATGAGTGGGCTGCCTGTGATGGCTCTGCCAGTGTGGCTACCGGCGTGACCATTGGCCAGCAGAAGCGCAAGGCCTTTGGCTTTAGCTGGGTGACCACCAAGGGCAACGACATCACCGATGAGGCTGGCCAGAAGATCCACGTGGTATGGAACAGCACCGCTTCTCCCAGCGAGAAGAGCTACGCCACCATCAACGACAGCCCCGACGCCATCACCTTCAGCTGGGAGTGCAGCGCTTCTCCTGTGAATGTCAAGGGCCATCGCCCCACCTGCCACATGGAGATCGACTGCTCGAAGCTGAAGGAGAAGACCATGCTGGCTATCCAGAACAAGCTCTGGGGTTCTGACGGCGGTTCCGGTGTTGAGGCTGCCAGCGAGGCCACCCTGCCCAGCCCGGATGAGCTGATCAAGCTGATCACCGACACCGAGGCTGCCGCTGGCTAATAACAGGACAAAGGAGAAGAAAAATGCTTAAGAAGACGATGACCACCGTGGACTTTGGTGGTACCGAGCGTACGGAGGACTACTATTTCAACCTGACTAAGGCCGAGATCATGGAGATGCAGCTTTGCACCGACGGCGGCTTTGTGGAGACGGTGAAGAAGATCGTGGAGGCAAAGAACCAGCTTGAGCTGACCCACCTGTTCAAGAAGATCATCTGCGCCAGCTATGGTGTGCTGAGCCCCGACGGCCGGAAGTTCGTGAAGAACCAGCAGGTTCTGGACGACTTTATGGCTACCCAGGCCTACAGCGACCTGTACATCGAGCTGCTGAGCGGCGACGGCAAGGCTGCCGAGGACTTTGTGAACGGCATTCTGCCCAAAGACCTGACCAATGAGGCTGCCAAGCCCCCTGTTTCTCAGCCCGGCCTTGCTGTGCTGAACCCGTAACCTGATGATACCGAACCGTGCTTTGCGTACTGCATAGCACGCTGCCCACACATTTGATGCCAGGAGGAGCAGACGATGCTGACCATCAAAATAGCTGGAACACAGAGCTGGGACCCACAGAAGGCCGAGTTCCGGTACGGTAAGCCCGTTGAGCTGAAGTTAGAGCACAGTCTGCTCTCCCTGGCTAACTGGGAAAGCAAATGGCATATTCCGTTTTTGTCGAACGTCGGAAACCTGACGGCCCAGCAGCAGATGGACTATATCCGCTGCATGACCGTGACAAAGGGGGTTGACCCCGAGGTATACCGGCGGCTGACGAGAGAACAGATGAATGACATTAACATATATATGGACGACCCCATGACCGCCACCTGGTTCCGGGGCGAGCCAAAGCCGAACGAGCCCAGGGGCGGGAAGACTGCAAAACAGAAGCCCCGCCCCAGGCGAGGAGGCACAGAGACCACTGCGGAGGTGCTGTACTACCAGATGTTCCAGCTTGGGATACCCAAGGAGTGCGAAAAGTGGCATTTGAACCGACTGTTGACGCTGCTGCGGGTGGGCCAGGAAACCAACAACCCGCCCCGGAAAATGAGCAAGGCCGAGGCAATGGCTCAGCAGAGGATGCTGAATGAGCAGCGGAAAGCGAAGCTGCACACGAGGGGGTAAGAAATGCCAAAGGTGATCGTGTGCCGACAGAAAGGCGACTGGAAGAAAACAAAGGGATTTTTGAAGCGGTGCTCGGCGCTGAAGCTGGATGATATTCTGGCTCAGTATGGCCGGGAGGGTGTAGAGGCTTTGGAGATGGCCACCCCAAAAGACACCGGAAAGACCGCCGCAAGCTGGAGCTATGCCGTACACCGGGACGAGAACACCATCACCATTACATGGTCCAACTCCAACATTGTGGATGGAGTGCCCATTGCGGTGATCCTGCAGTACGGACACGGCACCCGGAACGGCGGATATGTAGAGGGAGTGGATTACATAAACCCGGCGATGCGTCCTGTTTTTGAGAGGATCGCAGAGCGGGCATGGGGCGAGGTGAAAACAGAATGAGCCGTGAAGTAGACCAGCGTGTTGTAGAACTGCAGTTCAACAATACGAACTTTGAGAAAAACACAAAAAAGTCCATGGACTCCATCGACAGGATGATGGAGAAACTGCAGTTCAAAGGGGCCGAAAAGGGATTTGAGAAGCTGGATGCGGCTGCGGAGAAGGTGGACTTTGCCACCATGAACCGCTCGCTGGACACCTTGCAGCAGAAGTTTTCGGCTCTGGATATTATGGCCGCCACGGTATTGGTGAACATTACCAACAAGGCCATGAATGCCGGCGAGAAGCTTGTGAAGAGTTTGTCGCTGGATCAGATCACCGCAGGCTGGAGCAAATATGCTCAGAAAACCGCCAGCGTTCAGACTATCATGAACGCCACCGGCAAAAGCATTACCAAGGTGAACCAGTATCTGGATAAGCTGATGTGGTACTCGGACGAGACCAGCTACGGCTTTACGGACATGACTGCAAGCCTTGGCCAGCTTACCGCTGCCGGCGGCGACATTGATAAGCTTATCCCCATGATCATGGGTATCGCCAACGCAACGGCCTATGCAGGTAAAGGTGCCAGCGAATTCTCGCGAGTGATCTATAACCTGAACCAGAGTTACAGCACCGGCCATCTGACCTTGATGGACTGGAAATCGGTAGAGCTTGCGGGTGTTGCTACCGCTGAGTTGAAAAAGCAGCTTATCGCAACGGGCGTTGAGCTGGGAAAGATCAAGGAAGGCGAAGTCACCGTAGGCAGCTTCAGCAGCAGCCTTGCGGACAAGTGGGCCGACAAAGAGGTCATGGAGACCGCTTTTGGTAAGCTCGCCGAGTTTACCCAGGCTGTCAAGAAGATGGTGGATGCTAACCCTGGAATGCAGGCCTCACAGGCCATCGAAGCTTTGGCTGACCAGTACGACGAAGTTACCGTAAAAGCGTTTAAGGCGGCACAGGAAGCAAAGAGTTTCTCGGAAGCAGTTGACGCCACGAAGGACGCTGTGAGCTCCGGCTGGATGGAGACGTTCGATATTCTGTTTGGCAACTACGAAGAAGCCAAGCATTTTTGGAGTGGGCTTGCAGAGCAGTTTTGGAACATCTTTGCCGGAGGGCAGGATGCTCGAAACAGCTGGCTGAAAAGCGCCTTTGACTCCGGACTGGATCAGCTTCTCGGCGTTGAGGGGTTCAGCGACGCCACTGACAACTTTACGAATCTGCTGGAAACGAGCCTGAAGCGTCAGGGTCTGCTGACGGATGAGGCCATTGAAGATGCGGGAAGCTTTCAGAAGGCGCTGGAGGAAAGCGGCGTTACGGCACAGCAGCTTGCTGACGTGATCTGGGATCAGGCAGAAGGGTACGCTCGGATGGCCCAGATGAGCGATGAAGAGCTCAATGCCAAGAACCTTGACCGAGATAAGATCAATGCGTTGGCAAACGCTTATGCCAACATGGCCGACAAAATTCAAAATGGAGTCGTTGACCTGGAAGATCTTTCCGGGAAGATGAACCAGCTCTCCGGCAGAGAGCACTTTTTTGCCGGTATCCTGAATATTCTGGAGGGTATTGACAGCGTACTTGAGCCTGTTCGTGACGCCTTTAACGAGGTGTTCATGACGGACGGAAGCCCGCTGTACAATATGCTGAAAGGGTTTGACGATCTCACCAGCAGCCTCAAACTCAGCGACGAAACAGCGGAAAAAGTAAACAAGGTCTTCAAAGGACTTTTCAGCACGATCCGCGTAGGCCTCAAAGGTGTCAGCATCGTTGTGAAAACCGCCAGCCGTGTGATCGGCCAGTTGCTGGACATCCTGAGCCCGATAACGAATCTGCTGTTGACTATTGGGTCCGGGATCGGCGACGTTCTGAGTTACATCAACTATAGCATCGACTATGCGGACAGCCTGAGCGATGTTGTACTGATCCTGATGAACGCCATCGGTGGATTGCTGAAGCCTATCCAGGAGCTCTGGAACGGATTCAGAGTGTTCGTGCGAGGCGGCGATATGGAGACCGCCAAGGGCCAGTTTGGTGCTTTTGCCGCTGTTGTTGATGCCGTGACCGTCATGCTTGATAAATTTAAGCGCGGAAGTGTCTCGGCCAGCGGAGTCGTCGGCAGTGCAATGCAGGTGCTTGGCAGCATTTTGTTTGCAGCATTCGATGGCATCGGCGCATTGATCGGAAGCGCTTTTGGTGGGTTCAAGAAAGCAGGAACTACAGTAAGCGGCTTTGCTGCGGAGCAGGTGCCGCTGCTGGAACGGATCAAAGAGGCGGTGGTAAGTCTTCCGGAAAAAGCGGAAGCGGCCTTAATCGACTTTGGCGGGACCATGGGCGGAGTGCTGAATATGATCGCCACCGCCTGCAAAAACACGATCGCTTCGCTGAAGGATTTCTTTAACCTGCAGGAAGGCGTGGACATCTATCGACTGCTGGCGTTGCTGGATGTAGGTGCGCTGAGCCTTGCTATCTATGGCTTGTCGAAAGCGATGAGTATTGCCAGCATCTCTTTTAAGAAGCTGCTTGAAAACCCTGTGACCAGCTTCCTCAACAGTCTGACCAATGCTGTAAATACCTGGACGAAGAAGAATACGACCAACAATCTGGCTATCATTGCAAAAGGTCTTGCTACTTCCGTGGGGATCATAAGTGCAAGCATTTATCTGCTAAGCCGGATCGAAGATCCAGTCAAGGCAACGGATGCTTTGTACAAGGTTACTGCCAGCCTGTTTGTGATGATCGGCGCACTTAAACTGTTGGCCAAGACCGATCTGACCGGCATGGATACGGCCAAGCTGTTTGGTACGATCGCCGCGATCAGCCTTGGCATCAGCACGCTCGTGACGTCTTTTGTGAAGATCTCCAAACTGCCTGAAAGACAGGTAGATACTGCCATAACCGCACTGTCCCACATTGCTGTCATGCTGATTGGCGTGACAGGTATTATGAGCATGATGAACTACCGACTTGGCAACCTACAAGGCGCTGGTCAGTTTATAGCTGCTGCCGCAGCGATCGACATGATCGCCCTTGCTCTGATCCCTCTTGCCAAGGCTGCTCAAAATGGATTGGACATCAATGATGCCTGCGAAGTCATCAATGGTGTTTCCATCGCACTTTCCATCCTGGTGGTCTCTGCTGGGTGGGCGCAGAAGCTTTCTGGAAAGGTGAACCCCAAGCCGCTTGATCAGGTGATCGTTTACCTCGGTAAAATGGCGGGTCTGGTGATCGCACTGAACGGCATTGCCAGTTCCTTGCTGATCGCTGCAGGGGCCGTTGCTGCCTTTGCCGCATTAGGCTCGGAAGAAATGAAAGCCGGAATGATTGGCGCAGTGGGTATGCTGGCCATGATCGGAATCGCTCTGGCTGCGCTGAGTAAGCTGAAGACCAAGAAGGTTCTGAAGGCTTCCAAAGCCATGGTCCTGGCCAGCACCTCGCTTGTGGTTCTTGCCGGAGCCGTGAAACTTATGGGACAGGCCATGTCCACCGACGAAAGCGGTGCAGGCGCAGCAGCGGTCACTCTCGGCTTGATCGGGCTTGTTGCTGCTATCAGCGTTCTTGCCAAGAACAGCATGCAGACCACTGCCGCAGCAGTAGCACTTGTGGCAATGGGCGCAGCGCTCATCGAGATGGCCGTGGCGTTCAACACGATCGCGGAGACTGACCCGGAGGGGCTGGTTCTTGCGCTGGAAGCACTTGGCGGTTCTATGGTAATTCTTGTTGCCGGATGCGTTGGGCTCGGCTTTGCCTCAACGAACATTACTGGCGTTGCGGCAGCATGCTTGATGCTGGCGACTTCACTGCTGATCCTGACCCCGGCGCTTAAAGGCCTGGCAAGCATCGGCCTTGACGGAGTCATTGCCGGCATAGTGGGCATGGCAGGAGCGCTTATCGGCCTCGGGGTCATCGGCGCAACCCCACCCATCGCCATTGGCATGAACACCGTGGCTGCAGCGATGATCGGGCTGGCAAAAGCATTTAGTGTGTTTGCAGGAGGCCTCATCAAGTTCAGCATTGCGGCAGGCATTCTTGCGGTGCTGGCCATGTTCGCCGATCCGGTATGTCAGGCTATCAAGGAAGCAGCTCCTGATATTCAGGATGCGATGATCTCCGTTGTGAATGTGATATGCAACACCGTTATTGCTTGCGCTGAACCTATTACGCTTGCCCTTATTGCACTGCTCAAGATCGCCATCACTGTGGTCGTAGAGACGATCAAGTGGGCATGGGCAGGCGAAGATGGCAATGGAGGCATCAAGGGCGCACTGGAGTATCTCTGGAGTCAGATCACGGGCTGGTTTGACGAGCACGCGGACATTGCGAACAAGTGGATCAACCCCTTCAGTCTGGAGAGTTGGATCGACACATTCACGAACTACGACCGTCCAATCGGACGGATCTTCAACGGTATTTTCAACCCGATCCTTAATGCGTTCGGCACAAGTATCGATGAGGCTGGCGATGCGATGGAAAAGGGTCTCGCTGCCAATGAGCGGGCCGTGAAATCCAGAGAAGAGAAGACCGAAGCGACCAAGAGTGATACCGCTGCTACAGAGGCAAATACCGAGGCCACCGATCGTGCTTCGAAAGCCTACCACGATAATGCAGAGGCGACCACGAAGGCGACCGAGGCAACGGCCATATCCGCGAAAGCGCAGGAGGACCAGACGGCCGGACTGGTGCAGTTGACCAGCGATACCGGCGAGGTGAGTTACGCCACCATCGATTGCGCAAACTCCATGCTCCGAGCAACCGATAAGATCACAGAAACTACTGAGGCAACGCAAGATAGTGCCGCTGTTGCGAAGACCAGTGCTGCTGAGGTGGACAGCGCAGCAAAGGAGCTTGAAAACAAGCCAGAGGAAGTGAAGGAAGCCGCAGCGAATGCGATCGCGACCGGCACGAACAAAGCCAATGATGCAAGCAAGACCGGCGGTGAAAACAACGCTGCAAGCTACATCCAGGGCTTTACGGACCGTATCAATACGATGGCGCCTGGTCTCGGAGATGATGTTGCCAACGCCATTAACGGTGCGTTGAGCGGGATCGGAATCGATATTCCGAGCTTCGACGACTTCAAGAAAAACATTCTGAATGGTGGTTGGACTTCGAAACTTATCGGTGTGAGCAACAAATCCCAGATCACGGACAAGGACCGAGAGGCCGACGTTAAGAAAGACGAGGACGATGCCAACAAGAATCCCACCGGCACTGGAGGTAAGGGCAAAACCAGCGGCAAGGGCAAAACTCTGGCAGAGACCCTTGCAGAGGAGTACAGCAAGAAGCTGAAGGCCAACAAGTACCTGCAGGATGCGCTGAGCAAGGAGACCACCCTGTGGGAGCTGCAGAGCGAGGACAGCGTGACCAACGAGGAGCTGCTGGCAAAGCGGACCGAGGTGGTGACCAAGCAGATCGAGCTGCAGGCAGACCGAGTGGCCATTGCGCAGCAGCAGTACGATACCCTGCTGGCCCGGGTAGGTGCCGGGGACGACAAGACCAAGGACGCCTACAACACCCTGCTGGATGAGAAGGCCAATCTGGAGAAGCTGCAGCAGAGCCGCCACAGCGACATCTGGGGCGATGTGCTGAGCCGGTATGAGAACGATGCCAAGACTGCCGAGGACGAGTATGATCTGTGGGTGTCCATGTATGAGGACACCGCCACGGTAGCAGAGCGCTCGAACCGGCAGATGACGAAAATCAACAAAAAGATCGACGCACAGGCCAAGGTGGTAACGGCTGCTGAGGAGGAATATACCAAGCTCAAGGAAGAGTTTGGGGAGCAGAGCCAGCAGACCCAGGTGGCATACCGGAAGTATCTGGAAGAACAGAAGGAGCAGCAGGAGCTGATCAACGAGCTTGAGAAGGCCCAGCTTACCCAGTTTGCCAACCAGATCACCCGATACGAGAAGGAAGCCAAGATCGTATCGAACCGGCAGAAGATGCTGGAAAAGCTGTACGACGACGGCAGCCTCTCGGAGCGGGAAAGCGCTTACGAACAGGCAGTGGAGAAGTACGGCGAAGGCTCCAAGGAAGCCCGTCGTGCTGCTATGCAGGGAACCATGAGCTCCCTGATGGGCGTGGGCGCTGCCATGCGCAACATGAGCACCTCGCTGAAAAAGCTGACGGAATACCAGAAGACCTATGACTTCTACGTAGCCCAGGGCAAGAAGGACAGCGAGGAGGCTCTGGACGCACTGGCAGAGCTGCAGGACGAGCAGTACAACTTTGTGGGATTTGCGGAGAGTCTGGCCTCGGCGTTCGACATGAGCGAAAACGGCAAGCAGGCCATGATGCAGCTCGGGTATACCATCTCGAAGAACTGGAAACCCATCTACAACGGGTTCAACCAGGTATGGAAGAAGGTAAACCCGGCCTTTGCAGAGAACCTGACCAACCTGATCGGCTTGTACTCACGAGAGGGTGCCAGCGAGACCATGGCCGCCACCATGAACGCTGTGGTAAGCGCCATGCGGGGCGACTGGGGCAGTGCGGTGGCCAGCGGGCTTGAGGCTGTGCTGGACATTGTAGGCACTGACTTTGGCCGGACTCTGAGCGAGGTCATCGGGAATGCACTGCGGAGTGCCTTTAGCGGCAACGGCCTGTTTGCCCAGCTTCTCTCGAAGCTCTTGGGAGGGATGAACCTGGGAGGCTCCGGCGGCGGAGGATTCTTCTCCAAGGCTTTGAACTTTATCAAGAGACTTCTGGGCCGGAAGAGCACCGGCGTTACCGGCGGAGGAAGCGGGATCTCAAAATGGCTCAGCGCCGGGAAGAGTGCTCTGGGCCTTGGGAAAGCCGCCAAGGCCGCCACAGACCTGGTTCCGGTACTGCACAGCGCAGGAGCTGCCACTGCCAATGTGGCCTCCGGTGTGACCACCGTTGCTAAGGCTGCGGGAGCCGCCAAGGTTGCTGCCACCGCTGCCGGAGCTGCCACCTCGGGAACTCTGGCCAAGGTAGGCATGGGCGTTGCCAAGGTGGCCGCCAGCCTCGGACCTCACGGACTGCTGGTGGGCGCCTGTGTGGCAGGTGCGGCCCTGGTAGGCACTGCTGTGGTGAAGAACTGGGACAAGGTGAAGGCCGGTATCGGCAAGGCCTGGGGCTGGATCAAGGAGAAGGCTTCGGGACTCTGGGACGGCATGAAGGGACTCGTGGGCGGTGCAATCAACGTCGGCAAGAACGTCGTTGGCGGCTTATGGAACGGCATCAAGGGCGTAGCAGGCGGACTCTGGAACGGCGTCAAAGGCATCGGACGAGGCATCATCAACGGCTTCAAGAGCATCTTTGGCATCCACTCGCCATCGACGGTATTTGCCGGGATCGGCGGCTATCTGATGGAGGGTCTGGCGAACGGCATCACGAACACCGCGGATGGCGTGAACCGGAGCCTTGAGGACGTGGCAGATGGTGCTTTGGACATTGCCCAGAGCAGCGCCATGAGACTGCTGGACGTGCTGAACGACGAAAGCGACCCCAGCATCCAGCCGGTGGTAGATCTGACCAATGCAGAGAACGCTCTGGACTGGATGGACTCCCGCCTGGCAGGAGACCGGGCCGTGACCCTGAGCGCAACCCGCTCGGCAAACCTTGCCGGGACGGTGAACCAGAACGCCAATCGTCAAAATGGAAAAGCAGACCCCAACGACCCGGAGGCCCTGTCGGCCAGCGGGAACCGTGATGTGGTGGATGCGATCCAGAGCATGGGCGAGCGGATCGACGGTGTGGCAAGAGCTGTGGCCAACATGAAGGTCGTGATGAACAGCCGGAAGCTGGTAGGCGAGATCAAGACCGACATGAACACCGCCCTTGGCGAGCTGGCAGAGAGAGGACGGTAAGGATGGGTATTGGCAGAGACGTGACCCCGGAAGGGGCAGAGCTGTACACCCGGCTGACCTTCCATATCCCTGCCGAAGCTCCGGTGAAGAGCTTTAGCACCGACGAGCTGATGCTGATCCCGGCAGACCCGCTGACGGTGGCTCCCTTTGAGGAGCAGATCAGCACACTGGAAGCAGCCCCCTGGCACGGCACCATTGAATATTCACCGCTGGAGAAGCGGGTGTTCAAGAATGCCGAGGGGAGCTGGACATTTTACTATGAACCGGACGGCAAGAGCCATACCTTCTGGGACTGTTACGGAGACATCCACCGGGAAGAATCCGATGGATGGATGGTGACAGACAGCACCTGGCTGGCCACTTACCACGCCCTGCTGTACTACCTGCAGGGGAGGCGGGTGTTGGTGGACGTGCCGGACGGAAACGGAAACATCACAAGCTACCGGGGGCGATGCTGGGTAAGCAGCTATGCCTCCGACTCTGACGGCAGGATCAAGGCCGTGATCAACTACAGCCTTGCACCGCCCGAATGACCGAGAAAGGGGGATCAGATGAAGACGATACCACATGGGATCACCATTGGTGACATACATACCTGGAGGGATCTTTATCTGATCCCTGTTTGTCGGCCGATCGTGCAGCCGCCTACGGAAAAGACCATGACCCTTGAAGTGGAGGGCATGAGCGGCGTGGCTGACCTGAGCCACGGACTGACAGGGTACCCGGTGTTCAGTGACCGGGAAGGAAACTGGCAATTCTACGTAGACACCGACCGGTGGAGAGAGGAAAACAACTTCTGGGGGCCGGTGGGAAACCTGGCGTACCAGGATATTATGGCCCGGCTGAAGGAAAAGATGGCCCGGCCGTTCCAGACGCGGATCGTTTTGGATGACGACCCGCTTTTTTACTGGGTGGGGCGCATCTGGGTAAGCGAGGCTCCAACCCAGCAGTACAACCATACCAAGATCACCCTGCAATACCGGCTCTACCCCTACAAGTACCTGCTGGCAGAGGACGGAGACGACTGGCTGTGGGACCCCTTTTGCTTTGAGACCGACCTGGCCACTGTGAAGATGCACGGTGTGACCCTGCCGGCCGGGACGAGAGAGACGTTTCCGCTGGTATTCACGGACAAGCCCAGTGCTGTATTTGTGACCAGCAGCGGGGCGGCGACCTCCAACATGCAGAATCAAAATGGAGTGGACTACACCCTGCTGAGTCAGGCGTCCATGCCCACGGCCCGCTTTGATTACCTGAAGACCTACAGCTCCGGGGGAACGAGCTACGAATGCCGCTTGCAGACCCTTGTGATGCCCCTTGTGACAAAGCAGTACGACATTGCCATCATGGGGCTGACCTTTACTGTGAGCCCGGTGAGCACCGGAACGGCCACGGTATCCATCCGGAAGAAGGGAACCAGTGTGCTGATGGCAAGCGCCACGGTACCCATCACCAGCACGGTGAATGTTCTGTCTCAGCCCCATATCGACCTGACGGCAGACCTGAGCGCTGAGCTTACCAAGAACACTGCCTACGAGATCGTGGTGGAGGCAACCGGCAAGGTATACGCCCCCAACATCCCCAAGGATGCCCTGACGGAGAACGACTACTTCGACTTTGGCACAGGGGCTGCGGCGCTGGCACCGGACTGCGGCGGCTTTGAGCTGTTCTGCGGGAGCGTGCGGTTTTACGCCGGTGAAGGCGCTGTGCTGAAGCCGGACGTGAAGACCAACATTGGCATCGTGGGTACTGCGCTGAACACCAATGGCCGTGTGGTGGTGGTACAGGCTCAGGAGGACACCACGGTGAGCATCGACTACCGCCCGGCGTACCTGTAAATTCAAAATGGAGGGCTAGATGAGATATAAGGTATACGCCGGTCAGGTATCGGTGAAGTTTACCAACAGCAGCACGGCCCGGTTCAACTGGACGAAAAAGGTGCTGGTGTACGACTCTTACGGCGACTCAGTGGAGGGCGAAGAGACCCAGGGCATCGTGGCGGACCCCAGCGTGGAGCTGGAGAACAAATCGGCAGGAAGTTTTTCGTGCCGGGTACCTTACCAGGCGGAGACCAGATTTGGCCGGGTGAAGAACCCTTACTATGACGACTTTGTGATGGGCAGCACCTGGATCATGGTGGAAGAGGACAGCGAATGTATCTTCTTTGGCCGGGTAACGGAGTGCGAGCTGGAGTTCAATCTGGACAAGACGGTGACAGCGGACGGTATCCTGAACGAGCTGGGGCAGATCAACACCCGACTCTCGGCCAGCTCGTACAACAGCTGCTCGGAATCCAGTCTGCTTTCCATCGTAATGAACGCCGACAAGAGCCGGAAGGGGGAGAACCCTGCCAACTGCATGATGCGGGGCAAGGTGACGGTGGCTAACCGTTCGGTGGACACCAGCGACAGCGGCGATCAGTTTGGCAGCCTGTGGAGCATCCTGAGCACCTATCTGCTGGACAAGGACGAGGGATATTTGCGGCTTCGGCTGGCCAACGACCCGGGAACCGAGGACTACTTTTTCTACTACGATTATCTGAAGCCAGAGGATGTGCCCAGCACCACACAGAGCATCCAGTACGGCGTGAACATGCTGGACTTTGTGCTGAATGAGAAGTGCAGCTCCGACCTCGTGAACAGCGTGACGGCCCACGGCATCACCACGGTGAAGAAGGGCTGGTGGATCTTTAAGAAGATCAGCTACAACGCCATCTCCAGCACATCGGAGAATGCGCTGTCGATCCAGCGGTACGGCCTGCGCTCCCGGCATATTTATGTGGACGGCAAGGCCTCCAGCTACAGCTCCCTGAGTTCTGCCGCCAGTGAGGAGCTGGCCAAGTACAAGCAGGAGGCAGAACCTACCCTGACTGTCCGGGCCTTTGACCGGAAGGACATGGGGGAAAAGGTGGACAAGCTGGGGTATCTGCTGCGGACCCACATCCTGAGCAACCCCCACAGCTTTGATATGTGGATGGTATGCACCAAGGTGCGCCTGCCTCTGGACGCCCCGGACAACAAGGACTTTACCTTTGGGCTGACCAGCGCCTCGCTTTCCCGGCGTCAATGGACTTTGGGGAACCTGGCGGCGGTGCTGAAGGACACCGTGGTGGGCTCCATCAGCTACCTGAACAGCGTAGGGTAAAAATTCAAAATGGACCTTCTGAAGGAGTAAGGTGATTATCGGATGAATTTTGACGAGATCATAAAAAAGATGAAGGCCGCCGTAGAAGGAGTGCGGAAGGCTATATACGGCGTGGAGGTGCGAGAATACATTGCCCAGGGACTGGAGAATGTGCTGGCGGTAGGGCAGGTAACGGTGGACTCGGCCAAAGCCGCCCAGACCAGCGAGACCAACGCAAAAAAGAGCGAAGAGGCGGCGGCAAAGAGTGTCGTGACGGCTGGGCAGATCGCCGAGGAAGCAGCGGGTAGTGCCGCCAAGGCCAAGACCAGCGAGACAAACGCTGCCGCCAGTGAGCAGGCCGCCAAGACCAGCGAGACCCATGCCAAGGCAAGCGAAGAGGCGGCAAAGAAATATGCCGGTGATGCGGCTGCCATTGCCAACACCGACAAGACCCTCACGGTGGCAAACGCTGCCGCGGACGCTGCGGCTACCGGCGTGCGCGTCAAACTGTTGGAGATGGTGCATGGCACAGATGTAAGCGGTATCAGCTTTGTTTCGGCCTTTGATACGCTTGACGGCGTAGAGCTGACGGGCGTGTGGAACAAGGCGGCAAGCCGCATTGATTTTTGAGAGAAAGGAGGATTGGAATGCAGATTAAAGACTTAGCCATCGGCGATGGCTTTGTATACCTGATGGAAGGCAGCACAAAAGTCAAGTTTTACGTGCTGGCCCACAACTATGAGTCCAGCCTGAACGGCAAAGGGCGGGCGATGTTTTGCCGGGAGAGTCCGGCGACGAGCGGGACCCATACTACGTCCGCAAGGTCGGATTACAGAGTCGATACTAACGACGAGGCCACTTGGTACAAAAATACCTATGTGACGAAGTTTTCCGACGAAGTAAAGGACTTGATTGGCACTACAAAATATGTCGGGATGTATTTCTATGCTTACCAATACTCAGCTTACGAATGGCGTACAACAAGTAGTAGTAAGACATACGAGTCAAGATTTTTCTCCATTTCGGCAACAGAAGTCGGGGCATCGAACTACGCCGATGGCTCTGCGCTTTCCTCAGCCGCAATCAGCAGAATCAGCAACATTCGAAACCACTACGGAAGCGGTATCTGGACGAGAACTCCAACTGATACAACTACTTATAGTAATCATGAGTTCGGTAATCATATCGATAATTATGCCAACAGCGCATACATATCTTCCGCAAGCGGTTCCAGTCTTTCGATTGCCGAAGGCGCTTACGGCAAGAGTTACGGCTACCTTCCCTGTTTCACCTTGCCGGAGACGTTATACATAGATAAGGATGGCTTCGCCTCGGCAAACCAGCCTCCGGAAATCACTTCCGATGTGGGCGAGAGCGGCGTGGCACTGGGCGAGAAGAACGAGCCGTTTACTCTGTCCTACACCGTGACCGACGGCGACGGAGACCCCATGCGCATCGTCGAAAAGGTGAACGGTGTGGAGATGGCCGTCCGCGAAAACGTGGCCTCCGGCACCGAACTCACAGTACAGTGCCTGAGCGAGAAGGTGCTTTTCCAGCAGATCCTAAACGGAGAAAACACCCTGACTTTGGAAGTGGACGACGGAAAGACCACAACAGAGTGGACAGCTACCTTTACCAAAAATGTTACCCGTGCCGTCCTCTCGCTGGCCCAGCCGCTGACGGCGGACGACACCATCACCGTGGCCGCGCTGACACTGGAGGGCAGTTTCCCGACAGACCTGAGCCTCAGTGTGGAGATGACCAATAACGCACTGGACGATACCCCGGTGTGGGAGAACTGCACTGACATCCAGCGCGGCGAGAGCCGGGCCTTTGTCCACCACGCCTTTACCAACAAGACCGCCGCCAAAGGAGCGGCCTTTAACTACAAGGTGACGATCGCCCGGGGAGCTTCCGGCGTCGGCGGAACTATCACCATGATCGGAGGTGTTATCGGATGAGTCTTTGCAAGATGGATAAGAGCCTGAAGGAGCTCCACCGGAAGCTGGAAGAGGAGCGGATGCTCAGAGAGCTGCCCGGCCTCGTGGCGGGGATCGAGGACGCCATGTGCGAGCAGGACATGGAATCACAGGAGCGGCTGGCGGTTATCGAGGACTCGCTGTGCGAGCTGGATGCCGCCGTCAACAAATAAGGAGGACATCAAAATGGACAAAATCTGGGCGAACCGGCTCATCGCCGGTACTAAGACGTGGGCAGAGATGCCCGCACGCCGCCATGCCGGAGTCAAAGCGGAACTGGCCAAGCGGGTGGCCGAGGACGAGATCACCGCAGAGCAGTACAAGGAGATCACGGGGGAGGACTACGATGGGTAAGCTGCTGGAGCTTCTGGAAAAGCTGGTGCGGGCCATCTTTGGCCCGGGTAACGAGGCAGAGACCACCCCTGACGCCCCTGCTACCGCCCCGGAGCAGGTAAGCGCTCCGCCCGGTTGGGAGGGAGACCCGCCGTACCGGTACCTGGATGTGAGCCGGTGGCAGGGAAAAATCAAAATGGAGGTCTGGGCGGCCATCAAGGATGCAGGCTACAAGGGCGTGATGCTCCGGGCCTGCGGGAACAGTGCCAGCTACAACCCCAGCAAGGCGTACATCGACCCGACTTTCGAGAAGAACTACGCCAACGCCGAGGCGGCCGGGCTGGATATTGGTGCCTACTATTTCACGAAGGCCACGAGCGAGGCAGAGGCCGACAAAGAGCTAGCTGTACTGCGGAAGGCGCTGCGGGGCAAAGAGCTGACCATGCCGGTAGCGGTGGACATGGAAGACGCCATGCTGACTGTTCACAAGCCGAAAGACCTGACCAACCTCGCGGCCTACCACCTCGAGCAGATCGAGAAGATGGGGTTCTACGCCCAGTTCTACACCTACACGAACTACGCCAACCGCCACCTCGAGATGGAGCGTCTGGCCGGGCGGTGGGATGTGTGGCTGGCAGACTACACGGGCGAGACGCCCAAGGTGGACTTCCGTTACAGCGCCCACCAGCACACCAGCGAAGGCAGCGTGCCGGGCATCAACGGGCCGGTGGACCTCGACGTCACGACCGTAAACTACCCGAAAATCATAAAGGCAAAGGGGCTGACCCGGCTCCGGGAGGCATAATGGAGCTGTATGAGTCGTTGAAAGTCGTCGGTGCAGCGATGATCGGCCTCTTCGGGTTTCTGGCATCGCTGGACAAGATGGTAGACCTCTGGAAAAAGTACAAGGGTCTTGCCGAAGCTCCGGACAAGGCCCAGAACGAGGAGATAAAAAAACTGAAGGCGGACGTGGAGCTGCTGAAGACCAGGATGATGAGCGTGCAGGATGCACTGGGCAGGGATATGCGGCGATTCAATAATCTCGATGACCTTGTCCTGCTGATACTGGACGGCGTGCAGAACCTGTTGGAAGCGCAGCTCTCGGGAAACAACCACGATGGCATGGAAGCGTGCCATCAGAACATCCTTAAGTACCTCATGAAAGGAGCGACCAAACATGGAGACAGCAGTGAGTAAACTTCTGAGCATCCTGCCCACCCCGGTGGCGGCAGTGCTGATGCTGGGCGGCGTCATCTTCTACGTCTTGGGCTGCGTCAGGTTGGGCTACGGTGCCGCCGTAAGGCCTCTCGTCCTCGACTTAATAGCCCGGGCCGAGCAGGAAATTCAGGGCACAAAGCGTGGCGCAGAGCGAAAGGCCTGGGTGACGAAGGTGCTGAGAGCGGCCCTGAATAACAGCAAATACGGCAGATTTATTTCTTGGATCATCACCGATGAAACCATCGGGCGGGTGATCCAGTTTTTCTTTGACCAGATGCGAAAGGCACTGGAAAACTGAAAATAACCGCTTATAAACCAAAGGAGGACACTATGAACCCTTATTACGGTGCATATCCTCCGCAGGGCCTTCCTCAAGGAGTGAACGGTCTGGGAGGATGGCAAAACAGCCAGCCCATGGGGTACCCCGGGCTGGGAAATCAAAATGGATACCAGCAGGCTTCTGTCCCGTCACTGCCCGGGCGGGTCATCCGTGATATTGCGGAAGTCCGTCCCAACGAGGTGCCGAACAACGGAAGCCCGGCCATCTTTCTGAAGGATGACATGAGCTGTATCTATGTGAAATACCTCTCGAACGTAGGAAAAATCGAAACGATGGTCTTTGCCCCGACGACGCCGGAAACCGAAGCCGCTCCTGCAAACGCGAAGCTGGAGGATATTCGGCAGAAACTGGACGAGCTCCTCAAACGGACGCCAAAACGCACAAAACCTTATCACAAACCGTACCGAGGAGACAAGAAGGGAGAAGACCATGAACCAGAACCGAAATAATCCCATTGCCGGAATGCTGGGCCAGCTGCTCCGGCAGAACCCTCAGATGCAGTCGAATCCGCTGGCTCAGAACATGATCTCCGTCATTCAAAATGGAGACGATGCGAAGGGCGAACAGATCGCACGGAACCTCTGCGAGAGCTACGGCGTGACCCCGGAAGAGGCCTACGCAAGGGCAATGCAGTTTTTCCAGAGACGTTGAACCGAAAAGGACGTTAAACATATCTCTTTGATGTGAATTGGGCTTTTGCTCAGGATACGCGCGGCCTGAAAGAAGGCCCAGTGAACATATCCGAACATCCATTCACTGATATTTCCGAAGGAGGAAATGATATGTTTAACACTGGTATGAACATTCCGAGTCTTGCTGACATCGCTGCTGTGACAGGGAACCGGAACGGAAATGGCTGGGGCGACTGCGGCGGCGCATGGTGGATCATCGTCATCCTCTTTGCACTGTGGGGTGGCTTTGGCTGCGATGGCAACGGCTTTGGCGGCTTTGGCGGCCGGGGCAATGGTACCCGTACTGCCAGCCAGGCAGACGTCCAGCGTGGGTTTGACAACCAGGGCGTGATGAACAAGCTGAATGGCCTCGAGAATGGCCTGTGCGACGGTTTCTACGCCGTGAACACCAGCCTGCTCAACGGCTTCAACAACACCAACACCGCGATGCTTCAGGGCTTTAACGGCGTGAACACCGCCCTCATGCAGGGCAATTTCGGCATCCAGCAGGCCATCAATGCCGACACTGTGGCCAATATGCAGAACACCAACGCTCTGCAGGCCCAGCTGTCGAATTGCTGCTGCGAGAACCGTCAGGGTCAGGCACAGATCCAGTACGATATGGCCACCAACACTTGTGCCATCACGACCGCCATCGCCAACCAGACCCAGCAGATCATGCAGAACGACAACGCCAACTACCGGGCCCTGCATGACGAGATGGTGGCAAACCGTATGGCGGACAAGGACGAGACCATCGCCCAGCTCCGTACTCAGCTCAGCCAGATGTCCCTGGCGGCCAGCCAGCAGGCACAGAACAACTATCTGGTGAGCCAGCTCCGGCCCGCACCCAACCCGGCGTACATCGTGCAGAACCCCTATGCCGGGACCGGCACGCTGCCCTGCCAGACCGCCGGACTGACCGGCTGCTGCAACATGGCGGCGTAAAAATTCAAAATAAGAAGAGCGCTGGGAGACCGGCGCTCTTTCTTTTTGATATTCTGAAGGAGGAACGGACATGATCGAGATTTCTAATTCGACCGCCCAGACTCTGACCCCGGGGCAGGCTATTGCGTTTGACGTGACCAACCTGAAGACGCGCTGCACTGCTGAGTGCCACAAGACCGGCATGACGGATGTGCGGCTGCGGCTGAACGGGATCTACGAGATCGTCTTTTCGGGCAACATTGGTGGCGTGGCAGCAGGTGCCGTGCAGCTTAGCATTTCCGCAGGGAATGCAGTGCTCCCGGGCTCTACCATGATCTCCACCACCGCTGCGGCCGGTGACCTGAACAACGTGGCCAAGACCATGCTGGTAGGCAACGGCTGCGGAATGTATGATATTATCCGCATCGTGAACACCGGCACTGCCAACCTGACCGTGGGGCCTGGTGCAAATCTTGTGGTCAGACGGATCGCATAAGGAGGGCTGAAACATGGAGGATCGTTGCATGATGAGCCTGCGCTCGATGATGGACACTCTGGTGGATGCCCAGAAATCCGAGCTGGCGAAGGGTGTGGACTCTGCAGACACGGAGGAGTCCGGGAAAGTGATCGACATGATCAAAGACCTGGCTCAGGCCCAGAAGTATTGCTGGGAAGCCTGCTACTACAAGACCCTGATCGAAGCCATGGAGGATGCAGACTACCAGCGGATGGGATACACCCAGACGCCCAAACAGCAGGCCTTTATGAAGGACTGGCTGCGGGACCCGGAGGAGTTCGAGAACCGGATGCGGGACAAGGACCACGGCGAATGGCCTTTGAGCCGCAGAGGGGAGTTCCGGCGTGAGGAAGGCCAGTACGGTCGGCCTTACGGGGAGTATCTGGAAGCTCGGAGGCACTACACGGAAAGCCACTCTGCCATGGACAAGGCGGATATGGACAAGTACGCTGGTGAGCATCTGATGAGCGCCATGACTGCTATCCGTACCATCTACGGCGATGCCGACCCTGAGCTGCGGAAGAAGATCAAGGCGGACTTCTCCAAGCTCGTGGCGGACATGCCGACGTAATTTCAAAATGGATCGGTTTATGATGAACGGGATATTCTGGCGAGTGCTGCGCACAGACCAGGATGACCCTGTACTCATAGACCGCACCGGCAGAAGGACTCTTGCCGTGACAGATCCCCGAACGCATTGCATCTGGCTTGCTAAGGGACTGTACGGCAGGAGTCTGGAGCGGGTGCTGTTGCACGAGCTGGGACATGCTACCATGGTAAGCTACGGGATGCTGCCAGAGCTGCACCGCATGGTGAGACCAGCCTATTGGACTGAAGCTGAAGAGTGGATCTGCAACCTGTTAGCAGACTATGGCGCAATGATATTTTGGAAAGCGTCTGACCAACTCGGCTATGATATTTTGGAATGGCAACCGCCCTATGCAAGGGATGGCATAGCATGAAAAAAGGCCCTGGAGATACACTGCGCTGGTTTCGGCGCGGAATCTTCAGGGCCTTTTATTTTTTTTTTGGCGTGGGGAGATGTGGATGGCGGCGGAAGGGTGCGGGTCATTCGTAGAGTAATCCTATATTTTGGGGAGAAAATGACGATGGTACGATGTGGTAAAAGACTGCTGGAAGAA